>Ga0209191_1000115_pt1 | contig 63203 bp, 94 predicted proteins | sample S_130626_EF_Meta_FD_187320 | JGI IMG/M metagenome (GOLD analysis project Ga0209191, IMG submission 187320) | Freshwater microbial communities from Lake Simoncouche, Canada to study carbon cycling - S_130626_EF_MetaG (SPAdes) (version 2) | ecosystem: Environmental > Aquatic > Freshwater > Lake ...
AAGAAAAATAGGTGCCAAGATTATGCCTTGTATAAGTTTATATCGCTGTTCCGCTTCTTTCTCTTTAGATCTCTGGCGTTCAACTTCTATTTGTCTTTGAGTTGAATACATATAATTTGTCCTCCTGACAAATATTTAGTCAAAAAAAATGCTACACTTTAGGAATTTGCGGTAGCGAATCGTTCATCCCAGGGCAGTAGCCTCCCCACACTTACGGTAACAAGTACCGGTCCTAAGGTGTGTTCTTTAAGAGCTTCCGCCTTTTACTTCTTTATCATCTGGCTCGTCGTGTTTATTAATTTTCTTTTCAGCTTCAACACGTTCATACTCAATAGTCTTACCACGTAGGTGTAACACGGTATTAACTTTTTGATTTAACCGAATCAAATCATTGTCCAACATACGAATGCGATCTATTAGTGCAATAAGAACAGTATTAGCATCTGAGATAACAGGTTTAACTTCGGTAGTGGCCCACGTCCATACATACTTGATGATAAAACCCATACCAACTGCCATGACAATTGGAAAGCCGTATTTGTTTACTAGTTCTACAACGTCCATTAGAATAGCCATCCTATGAAGAAGCCAACTAATGCGCCGACTGCCGCGGCCTTGGCTAGATCAGCATCATGCCATAGAGGTTGTGTTTTTAAATATTCTTTTGTAGTTGCTGGTAAACTATCGTACCAATTTTCCCATTTATTCATTGCTATTCACCTTATGTCCTTTTACAAACTGTTCTACAGGGTCCAGCTTGACCAACATGGCCCTGCCGTCAACATTTTTAATTTTAAAACAATCGCCGGCTTGCCATCCTAGTGCATCTATGTTTAATTCAGGGTCAAATTTAATGCCCCAAGGTTCTAAATCCCAATCGTAATCATAATGTCTCATTATTCGCCCTCGCCCACTCTGTTGGCCATTTTGGATTAGTCTTTTTCTGTTCGGCTAACATTCTAATCCATTCTTTCTTTACTGCTAAATTATGTTTCATACGGTCTAATTCAGTGTCTGAATTATCACTGTAAAAAATATAATAAAACGCTATTCCAAATCCAACGCTTAGTAAAAAGTAACCAATATAATCTGAATTTAGATTTATAACAAAATTAATCTCTACGAGCATCATTCTTTCCATCAGCTCGGGCAATACGATCTGCGTCCGGACGTAGTCCTAGAGCATTAGATACAATCGTATCAATACGTATAACATCGTGATTCATGGTTTTAACGCGGTTATCAAGTGCTGTAATAATACCAGCCATGCCTTTTACAGAGCTTAACACTCCCTGTAATAGTAGTTTGATTGTTAGATATACGAAATATCCGCCCGCTAATGCCGCTGCCACCGGAAACCCTAGGTCTCCGATAATTTTGAAAATATCGCCCATTTTGATTCGCTCCGCTCTGGTATAGATATTTAGTAGTTTTTATGCCAAAATACTTGCTTATAAACCTAGAATATGTTTAAATACACTGTACACAAAATTTAGTGTATTTTAACAGGAAAGTAAGAAAATGGTAACAGGAAAAGTAAAATGGTTCAATGACGCTAAAGGTTTTGGTTTCATTACTCCGGACAATGGCGGCAATGACTTATTTGCACATTTTTCACAGATTAACGCTGACGGGTTTAAAAGCCTGAAAGAGGGCCAATCCGTAAGATTTGAAGTAACTATGGGTCAAAAAGGTGAGCAGGCTAGCAACATTCAGCCAGCTTAAAAAATTGTTGTAGAAGTCTTAAAGTAAGGCATTCTGGACGCGGGTTCGACTCCCGCCAGGTCCACCATAAAGTATACTCCGATCCGAGTATTCTGGAAGCAAGGCGAAAGCTGAGTGTACTTTATAATGGGCCTGCCATGGTTTCGACAGGGTGAGATAGGATAAAGATCAACACGTGGGGTCACGTAAAATACAAAAAACGTAAATGCAAACGCAAATACATTCAAGTACATGCAAGTTGATGTCGCTCTTAATGACGACCAATTTGCACTAGCTGCCTAAGAAACAGCACTTGCGAGGTAGGACTTACCTTGTCATCAAAACAACCAAAAAGGCACCTTCGGGTGCCTTTTTTATTGACTTCTGGTTAGCACGGATATATACTTGTGACATGACACATGTCATTTATTAATAAAAGGAAGTTAACTATGAAAAAGCTATTTTTAGCACTTATGATGGCAGTAGGTTTTGCCTCAGCACACGCCCAGGTAACCGGCAACTTGGGTCTAACATCAGACTATCGTTTCCGTGGTATTAGCCAAAGCCAAAATGCACCAGCAGTACAAGGTGGCGTTGACTACGCTCACTCAAGTGGTTTCTATGTTGGTAACTGGAACAGTTCTGTTTCAAGCCAATTATATACTAATGGTGCAGGAGTTGAAAGTGATTTGTATGCAGGATTTAAGAAAGATATTTACAAGGGTCTAACACTTGATGTTGGTTCTTATAACTATTTTTATCCACGTGCTACTACAGCAGGCACTGGTTCGAACTTTGACACATACGAAGGTTTCTTAGGGTTAGGATACGGTCCAGTTTCAGTTAAGTACAATCGTACTCTAGGTAATAGTTATTTTGGTACAGCTAATGCTCAAGGTACTCAGTACTATCAAGCAGACGTTGCTTACCCACTACCAATCAAAGGTCTAGAAAAAGTAAGTTTCTTAGCACACGCAGGTCACACCAATGTTGCTAACAACAACTCACTGGACTACAGCGATTACAATGTTGGTCTTGGTTACGACTTAAAAGGATGGCAGTTTGCCGCTAAGTATTACACAAATACTAGCATGACAAATTCGTTCCAAACAGCTAACACAGTTAGCGGTCAAAAGTTATACAAGAACACAGGTGTATTTTCAGTAACAAAAACATTTGAATAAATTTCAAATTGTTTCAATAAAGGCCTTCGGGCCTTTTTTGTTATTGATTTTTTCTATAAGCGTAATAGAAATAATTATAGCAAAAAACTATTGACTTGGGCATCTAATAGGATATATAATAGTACAAACACACAAGGAGACACTATGTCAATAACATTAAAAAATTTAGAGTCGGCGCTTGCTGGCGAGTCTATGGCTCACATCAAGTATCGTTACTTTGCAAAGATTGCTCGCGAAGAGGGCTTCGAGGATGTTGCTAAACATTTCGAACACACAGCAGATCAGGAAATCAAACACGCTTGGGGACATTTGGAATTGCTAATTGGTAAGCCATCAACCCGCGAGTGCTTGGAGAAAGCCATCGAAGGCGAGACCTATGAGTTTACCCACATGTATCCAGATTTTGAACGTTCAGCTAGACTAGAGGGCAATACTCAAGCGGCTGGGGAAGCAAAACACCAAATTGAAGAAAGTAAAGAACATGCAGAGCAGTTTACCGCAGTTTTAGCAAAAGCAGAAAAACGATTTGCCGCTTTGAAGAAAGTTGAAGAACGTCATGCTAATGCTTATAAAAATGTTTTGGAGACACTATAATGGATCACGTATGCATAGTTTGTGGACATGTCCACGATGAGGAAACTGAAGGCAGATGGGACGAACTCTCAGCAGATTTTACTTGTCCAGAGTGTGGTGTTGGCAAAGATGAATACGAAGTTGTGTAAACTTTCTTAGGGGCTAAGGCGTTATATATATGTAGGGGTAGAAATTCCTACTTAACCAAAAAGGATATATCATGAAATTGATCGCAACTTTAATGGCAACCTTGTTTGCCGCAACTGTGTTCGCCGCTGAGCCAGCTAAAGCTCCAGCAACTCCAGCTTCAGCACCAGCTAAGGCCGAAGTTAAGAAGGACGAAAAGAAGCCTGCAAAAAGTGAGCCTGCAAAGAAAGACGCACCTAAAGCAGACGCAAAACCAGCTACACCAGCCGCTAAGTAATCTTAGTTTAGATGACAATGATGATCTCATTATTAATGATGAGATCACATTTGGCCGTAATCGACGAGCAGAAGATTTTGGTAAACTAGTCCATGAAGATGAGTTATCGGATCATGTAAAATTTCGGTTATGGCTAGCTAGACAATTAGCCATGAAGAAGTACCAAGAAAAGTGGGGATAAAATCTCACTTTTCTTGTTAGGTTTTACTTCTTATAAATTCGGTGGCAAAACTAATAACCTGTTTTTGCCACATATCAATACTAGTATTGACAAGAAGACATATATACAATACAATAAAGATTAGTTAACCACTAAGGCATAAATAACTTGATGAAGTTAGCCAAAAATGGTTGACGGGATTGCTGAAAGGCAATATAATAGAAACAAGTTAGCAAACAAGGTGTCCGACAGTGTTGTAGAAATACAACAAAAAGAATTACAGAAAGTTGTTGACAAGGGTGTTGAAAGACACTATAATTAACACAAGACGCTAGCATTCCGCTAGTAAATTTTAAAGAAGAGTAAACGAGAAACAAAATGCAATCAAACGTTAAACATCAGCAATTTAATACGATGCCTAGACTGGCAGGCGTTATAGCCTGTTCTTGGTTATCGATTAATAGCGGAAGTTTATCATATGATCGTACACCAGAGATTACCCAGGGGTCCCGGAGGACTGTAATGTAACTTAAACCTTACATAACAAACTTCAAGGACCCTAGGATTAAAAACCCTGGGGTTTTTTGTTTTGTGGAAAAGGAAAAGATGGAACAGATAGATTATACAAAATTGAATGAACGAATTGTTGAACAGGCTTATGAAACTGCTTTTGGAGAAATGTCCAAAGAACAGCTTCAAAAACTTATTCAAGATAAGTTTGAACGTGCTAGAAAATATCACGAAGCGTTGAACAACTGTCCAACATTTAGTGTAAACTAGAGTAAGCGAAAGGTTGCCCAAGGGCAGTCGTAGATCGCAAAGTGCAATAGGAAACGAGATCCTAGCCCGCACTTAAAACATGGGTAAATGGGCGGACTAGTGGATGGCATTCCCTCTTGTGGGAAGAAAATACTAGTTATTAAAGCATATTCCGAAACTAGAATGTTTAGGGGATAAGGCCACAAGCCGAGTATGCTTTAATAAACACTCTTCACCTCCGCCTACGACGCGGTTGACATCATAGAAGGAGAGTGTTACAAATTATGGATGTGCTAGGCATTGGAGAGCCTAAGTGGCTGTAACCCACCCGTTAATTCTGTGTAAGTTCAACTCTTACCGCATCCACCATATTTTTCCTCTGTAGTTAAATGGTATAACAATCGGCTGATAACCGGTCATTACAAGTTCGATTCTTGTCGGAGGAACCATAGTTTAATGCCAGCGAGACTTGGTAGTCAGAGAGGTCTTATATACCTTTTAGCGCCAGATTAGCGTTCTTGAGAGGGTTCGATTCCCTCCGCTGGTACCAGTTTTAGGATAGCAACAGCAAATTTAAAAATTCTACTTTTAATGGAAAAAAAGATGCTATCCTGTTTTATACACTGTCGTCGTCTAGTGGCTAGGACGCTACCCTTTCAAGGTGGAGAAGCGGGATCGATACCCGTCGACAGTACCAACATGCCGTTGTAGCTCTCTGGGAGGGTAACTCGTTGTCTGCGAGACTTAGGTGGGTTCGATTCCCATCAGCGGCGCCAAATTTATTGTCCGAGAGCAATCATGGTGTAGGCGCTTCGCTGTTAACGAAGAATGAGCTAGGTTCGATCCCTAGTCGGACAGCCAAACAATTGGGGGCAGTAGTGGGCTACGGAGTTGCCTTGCAAGCATCTTGTCTAGAAGGGTTCGATTCCCTCGGCCTCCACCAATTTTAGGATGCGAACAGCAAATTTAAAAATTCAACTTTTAATTGAAAAATAAGCATCCTGTTTTATAAAAGGAAATCTAATGGCACACAAGCAACAAGGTATTCTAACACGTAGTCCTCAATGGTGGAAACATCTTAAGGATTGGAAACGTGTGTTCTGGAAATCAGAACGTCAAGCACAAAAGAAAAATATCAACAAAGGAGAATGATATGAAACGTTCAGGTAAACGTTAGTGTCATCTTTGACCCCGTATGGTCTTAGATGGCACGTAAAAGAAATTAATTACGAATCCATCCACGCTAAACTTTAGTGGCGAAGTACCCGGCTCTTAACCGGACTAACTGAGTTCGATTCTCAGAGCGTGGACCATATGGGGGTATAATTCAAAGGCTAGAATAGCCGGCTTTTAACCGGTCTATCAGGGTTCGAGTCCCTGTGCCCCTACCATAAGCAAACACATTGTCGCAGTACGCCGAACCGTACTTGATTCTCATGTTGGAACCTAGCATGAAACTAGGGAGATGCGATTTCATCAGTGTGTTTACTTATGGTAACGTAGCATAATGGTTGTGCACCTCCTTCATACGGAGCAAGGTGTGAGTTCGAATCTCACCGTTACTACCAAATTAAAACATAAGTAATTTTATGTTTAATAAAGATGCTTTTAGCAACGGTCAGATAGATAGTAAGCTATGGTTATGTCGCGAGCTCGAAAATCTAGGCTGGACTAGTAACCTAACACATATATATGGTGGATGGTATGGTATACTGGCTTTTTTGTTATTGAGTAGAGAGAAGTTTAAAGTTGGTCGTATTGAAAGTTTTGATGTTGATCCAACTTGCAAAGAATATGCAGATGCAATTAATGAAAACTGGGTTGTTAATAACGGAACATTTTCTTCTTATACACTAGATTGTAATCAAGAAGTTCCTAATATTGCTGACCTTATAATTAATACCAGCACTGAACATTTTGAAGGTATGGATTGGTTTAATGAAATACCAAGAGGTACACGGATAATTTTACAAGGTAATAATATGCCGCACGATGACCATTTTATTTGCTCGAATAACTTGCAAGAATTTGTTGATCGTTATAAACTACAGACTATTATATATCAAGGTAGTTTAGATTTTAATTACCCTAGTTGGAATTTTTCCAGATATATGGTAATAGGTATTAAATAAAGATATTAGTAAGAAACTCAAAGTACTATAATGTTCCGTAAGGGAAATGCATCTGCCGGAAGCGGGTGCATGGAGGGGTTATAAACCCCGGCATTTGCCAATGACGAGGTGATAGTGTTTACGGCATGAATTCACAGTTGGCAGAAGTACTCCATGTTAGGCAGGACAAAATAGAGCAGGCACTGTAAAGCCTGGGCGGCCTCAGACTCATAAGTCAAACCAGATCTCTTAGAGTTTCTTACTAATATCTTCTATGCGGGTGTAGCTCAGCTGGTAGAGCGCCACGTTGCCAACGTGATTGTCGTCGGTTCGACCCCGATCACCCGCTCCAGCGTACTCCTTATATGACAGTTGAACACAGTCATATAAGGGAAGGACAGTGTTCAACCTGTCCGAGAGTTTTAGGATACTAACAGCAAATTAAAATTCGCCTTCTAAGCGAGTGGTCGTTGGTTCGAGTCCAACATTTGATCAAGCCTAAAAAGCAGTCAAATTAGCTCAGTTGGTAGAGCACTTAAAAAATGTATCCTGTTTTTATTGTTGGGGCATTGTGTAATGGTAGCACAACAGACTTTGACTCTGTTAGTTTAGGTTCGATCCCTAATGCCCCTGCCAAGTTTCTATGGTGTCTTTAGTGTAGTGGCCTGCACCCTGCTCTGTGAAAGCGGTAGTACCGGATCGATACCGGTAAGGCACCCCAATTTTTAAGGAGAGTATCATGCCGTGGATTGAAAATGTAGCAGCCAGTGATATCCCAATTGGATTTCATCACGATGCTGGCCCTAACAGTATGCTGATCAGCATTGTTGATCCGGCAAGTTGGCGACCTGAAGCCAAGCATGAATTCAAAGAGCGTCACAACTTTGAGTTCTTGGATGTAGAAGAAAAGGACGAAGTTTTAGAAGAAGCTATGAAGTGTAGTCATGAGCAGGCCGCAGAGCTTGTTCGATTGTTACAACACGCATTAGACTGTCGTATGAATGTGGTAGTTCACTGCTACGCTGGTATTTGCAGATCGGGTGCGGTTTGTGAGGTTGGAGTCATGATGGGCTTCAATGATACTGAGCGTTTTCGTAGTCCAAATCTCTTGGTTAAGCATCGCATGATGAAGCATTTGGGTTGGACTTACGATGCGGATGAAAAGCCAAATATTGATGATTGGCGCACTTTTAGGCCGGTTGATTGACAGTGTTGCCTGTTTAATGTATAATACTTGTATACTAACAAGCAAGGATATACTATGGCCGGCAAAGCAAAATCAATCTACTTGACCATTAATCCAAAAGGTAGTTTTACTTCGGTTTTCAAAAAAATGTTCTTTGAAGCTAAATCTTACAATGAATATGTTAAAACAGACGAGTTCAAAGCCAAGTGGCCTATTACTGAATATGATATTGTGAAAGAAACATACTAATGAAGATTAAATTTGATAAAGAAACTATGCCTGACGAACTGTACAATGCACTACTACAGCATTTTGTAAATGAAGCAGTTGGGCTAGGGGTAGAAGTTAATAAGTTTACCCAATTTAATAATTGGATTATTGAATGTACTATAGACGCTAAAGAAGCAGTTCACTAAGGAATTATTATGAATGACATTATAACACAAGGTCGTGTCATCCGAGATGGCCGAGTAGCGGTACTTTACAGTCCGGGATTTGGCGCTGGTTGGAGCACATGGGCACATAGTGGCGAAGGTAAAGATTTAGTATTTGATCCAGTCATAGTTGGATATGTGGAACGCGGTGCTAAGGCTGAATTAGCGACCTACATGGAAATGCGTTATCCAAATGTCTACACTGGCGGTATGGACGATCTAGTAATTGAATGGGTTCCTGTTGGAACACTATTCAAGGTTAATGAGTATGACGGTAGCGAATCAATCGAGCTAAAAGAAGCCGATCAATGGATGGTAGCATAACATAAAGAAAGGAGGGCAAGATGCCTAGTGTATTTTTAGTAAGCGACACACACTTTGGACACACAGGTGTCTGCCGCTTCACACGTAACGACGGTTTTACAAAATTAAGGCCATGGACCGATCCAGATGAAATGGACGAGGCAATGGTCAAAGCCTGGAACGAACGGGTAAAGCCCACTGACAAGGTCTATCACTTAGGTGACGTTGTAATTAATCGTAAGGCTTTAGGTATTTTACGTAGGTTAAACGGAGACAAAGTTTTAATTCGTGGTAACCACGATATCTTTAAAGACGAGGACTATCGTGCTCACTTTAGAGAACTTAGGGCTTATCACGTTATGAACGGTATGATATTAAGTCATATTCCGTTACACAGTGACAGCTTAGGTCGGTTTGGTGTTAACATCCACGGACACTTACACGCAAATCGTGTTAAGAAAGCTCGGGGTGTTGATGCTAAGACCGGGGAAGTCTTATACAGCGATGAAATCGATCCTCGATATCATTGTGTATGCGTGGAACAAACTCCAGACTTTGCTCCTATCTTATTTGAAGACGTATTAAAGCGTATTGAAGAAGAAGGTGGTAGCGTTGGATTTAAGTCCGGCAACGGTCCTACTATGTAAGAACAGACCCCCGCTTTACAAGTTGTGCGGTGAACAACTTGTACTAATTTTGCCGCTTTAGCAAATGTGGTCATTGCACCGGTTTGAAGCACCGAGGAATGAGGTTCGATCCCTCAAGGCGGCACCAAGTTTCAAGATAGACGTGGGGATAGAGTCCCGGCAGTCCTAGCATAGTGGCTCAGCTATGTGACAGCGCAAGAACGGACACGCTCGGTAGACATAAACTCTCCCTTACGAGACAATCCAATGAGTCCCATAAACGGATAGTTGGGCACTTGAAAACCTTTATACCCCACTGGCGCAATTGGTAGACGCGACTCTCTCAAAAGGAGTGAAGTCCCCGTTCGAGTCGGGGGTGGGGTACCACGCTCTTGTAGGTAAATGGAATACCACTATCTTGGTACGATAGAATTTAAGGTTCGATTCCTTACTTGAGCACCATACCGCAATAGTCTAAGGGATAGGCAACACTCTTCTAAAGTGTACAATGTAGGTTCGAGTCCTACTTGCGGTGCCATAAATAGATTACGGGCTTTGGTGAAATGGATATCATTCTGGTCTTCGAAACCAGCGGTGTGGGTTCGATTCCTGCAAGCCCGGCCAAAATAGTTCACAAATGTGTTGACATAGTGCGCTAGATGTTATATAATACGTACATACACTGATAATACAGCAGTATAAACGTTCTTTAAAAATTTAAAAGTTAATTTGCTCGGTTCGTCTATCGGTTTAGGACACCGCCCTTTCACGGCGGGAAGAGGGGTTCAACTCCCCTACCGAGTACCATTAAATAATAACTGCCAGTGGGTATCGTGTAGGGACGCTTACACTAGGCGGGCTGGTCGGGCCATCGATCAGTCCTGAGACAACCACAGCAATGGCTTATGAGAGGAAGCACCTCACTCAGAAATTTGCCCGGCGTCATAGACCGTGACAGTTATTTTTTAATGGTAAAGTTACGCCCCTTTGGTGGAATTGGTAGACACGCTGGTCTTAGAAGCCAGTGCGCGAGCGTCCGAGTTCGAGTCTCGGAGGGGGCACCAAATATGGAGTAGAAGCATCAATGGTGATGCAGTGGACTGTAAATCCGCCGTCGTAATGGCACGCCTGGTTCGATCCCAGGATACTCCACCAAATAAAGGAAAGTATATGAAGTATACTATAATTGAAGATTGCAGTCCATTTTATGTAAGATTTGCATGGAACGGTATTGAAGACATAATTGCGCTTGTAGCAAGTTTGAGTACTATTGATACAAGTATACGATTTTCAAATAGTACATACACCCATTACGATTTTAATGCCGATAAAGCTAATCAAATTATAAACAATTTACCAATGAAATCAGACTTTGATTTTATGATGAATAGAGTAGGGTTGTTTGTCACTACACCCGGTTCAAAATCAAGTACTCACAAAGATGCAACAGATCATCGATTCAGTATCAATTTGCCTATTGAAATATTAGACAATAATTGTGTTACTAGTTGGTATAATGATGAAGAAATTAACGAGTTTAAACTGTCAGACTCTCACCGTGGGTACAGCCGAGTGTTAAAAAGTATAGATTTAACATCTAAAGTACCATCTAAAACAATGATTGCTCGTCCAAACGAGTGCATATTGTTTAACACTGATGTATTCCATAACTGGGATAACACACAGTCAATTAATCAAAGAATTGTTTTAACTCTCCGGGTTAATAATCCCGGCAAAATGTATTTTGATGATGCAAAAAAAATATTATTTGGAAATGTGGCAGAGTCCGGCTTATTGCAACAGTCTTGAAAACTGTCGATCAGAAATGGTCCGTGAGTTCGAATCTCACCGTTTCCGCCAAGTTATACTTGCTGAGTAGCTACACTGGAACACCGAAATACTTGTCAATGTCGACTATGTACAAGGACCGGCCAGGAAGAGTTGGGCTACCGTGAATTCAAGCGTCACAGCGAGTACCTTTTAATGTATCCCTAATGTAATGGCAGCATGACAGTCTCCAAAACTGTTCGTCGGAGTTCGAGTCTCTGGGGGTACGCCAAGTTGGTCTCATAGTATATCGGTTAGTATAATGGCCTGTCACGCCGTAGGGACGAGTTCGATTCTCGTTGAGACCGCCAAGTAATTAAAATAGTTGTTGACAACAGCGTATATAGAGAGTATAATAACAGCATGTATAAAGTTATATGTAATGACAAAGAAGTAGAAAGATTTATCACCCTAAACGAAGCAATGTTGTTTGCTAAGTTGTTAGGCACTTTTGTAACTATCAAAGGTCCTGATCTCGAAGTAGTTGGCCGATTCGGAGTTGACTCTGTAGTAGATGGTAAGTGTCCAGACGGAGTTGCTTATGATTGGAATAAAGCTAGCCGAATTGGTCGTGTAAAACGAGAACGAGTTTAAAATTGCGACTGTGGTGAAATAGGTAGACACAAGAGACTTAAAATCTCTCGCTGAAGGGCGTGCCGGTTCGATTCCGGCCAGTCGCACCAAGTATTAGGAGAGTTGGCCGAGTGGTTAAGGCAACGGTTTGCTAAACCGTCGTCCCGAAAGGGGCGCATAGGTTCGAATCCTATACTCTCCGCCATTAATTATAAAAGGAAAAATATGGCCAAGCCAAATAAAACATTTAAATTGAGCAAGACATCAAAACGTATGATTGCGTTAATGAAAGGCTGTACAGCCGAACAACGTAATCAATTTAAACGTATGATGATTGATGCTCAAGTATGCAGTGAAATTGTTGTTAAGAGTGCTCCACGTGATAAAAATGCACCACGTGGTGCACCTGGTGTTGCCGGTACTACTGGCAGTCACGCTTATACAACAACTGCAACAGTAGAATAAGAATTATTCCGCCTTAGCTCAGTTGGTAGAGTAGATGACTGTTAATCATTTGGTCCCTGGTTCGAGCCCAGGAGGTGGAGCCAAGAAATAAGTAGTATATGGGGGTGTAGCTCAGTTGGGAGAGCGTATGCTTTGCAAGCATAATGTCGTCGGTTCGATCCCGTCCACCTCCACCAAGTTATAGGAGTTTATTATGGCAGGTAAAGGAAGTAAGCCTAGGCCTTTTAATGTGCCTAAGGAAGAGTTTGATAAATCGTTTGAAAATATTTTTGGTAAGTATGTTCCGCCTTATTTGCGAAACCGTACAGAAAACAATAGAGAAAAATCAACCGACACCAAACACAACGATAAGTAACACATGCCGGTTTAGCTCATTTGGTAGAGCGCCGCTCTTGTAAGGCGGATGTGGTCAGTTCGATTCCGACAACCGGCACCAGGTAACCCGTGATCCCGTACACGTAATAAACGGGGGTGAGGCAATCACCACAGAGAGTGCTAGGTATTCAATGCTATGACCATCCGTCTCCGTTTAGGAGTAGCGGGAACGCATTGGGTCAGGACTAACAACCTGCCCAGAAGAAGAAAATGTTACGGACAGAGTAACCGCTCAGTCTAGGGCGCATGTGGTGTGCGTAGCTAGACACTTTATTAAAACAAATTTAAATCCGTAAAAAGATCAGGTTTGGTATCCCAGGAGCTCTTTGACATAGTCATAACTCTTTATACACCTTAGTTTGTTTTAATAAAGTACATTTAACCGATCTATAAGATAGGTAGTAAGGACAGGGCACCGGGTGAAACATCCAAAAGCCATAGATGTGCTTTACTAAAATTTGCGGGACTAGTTTAATGGTAAAACAGCAGATTTCCAATCTTCGGTTAGGAGTTCGATTCTCCTGTCCCGCTCCAGAATTTAAAAAGGTCAATATATGATTTGGTTCGAACCTCCTTCGCAAATGATAGGATGGGGTTATACAGCACCAAAAGTGCTAGATAACACTATGATTGATTTTGTAACAAGTTATGCCGACGAACATGATTCGTTATTTCAATCAGGTGAAATATGGGATAAGGGGAATGAACCAGACAATAATATAGAGAAAAGTTATAGACGAAGTAATATCATGTTCTTAACAGATATGGATTATTTTAGAAATTTATACAATCATATTATTGAAACAGTATTAAACGTTAACAATACTCACTTTAAGTATGCGTTAAACTATTTAGAACCCCTACAATATTCAGTGTATGAATCAGCTAATCTAGGCTATTATGATATTCATACTGATAGTTATTTGCGTAATACTAGCGGGTTTATTAGAAAAGTTTCTTTTAGCATTTTATTGGACGATCCGGCAGATTTTGAGGGTGGGGACTTTTTAGTACACGCAACTCAAGAACCTGTAAAAATAGAAATACAAAAGGGAGATATATTTTTATTTCCATCTTTTGTTCCGCATAGCGTTACACCAGTAACAAAAGGTGTAAGAAGAGCATTAGTAGGTTGGGTTTGCGGACCTAACTTTGTGTAAAGAATAATTCGGAGTGTAGCGCAGTCTGGTAGCGCACCTGGTTTGGGACCAGGGGGTCCAAGGTTCGAATCCTTGTACTCCGACCAATTTAAGGAAACTGTATGAATACAGTAGTTGATCAAAATGATTTATGCCGTACTTATAATTTCAACGGACTAATAACCCCAGCTGATAAAGTGCTGGCTATAAGCACTATTGATAGTATAATTGATTCTGGCAATTATTTTAAAAACAGTCCCCCGTATCAAACACAAGAAAATTTATTTGCTAGACCTGAACCTATTTGGTTAAAATATAGAATGACATTTTTAACCAGTGTGTTTTTATATCTAGGGCACGAAGCTCGTGTAGCCAACATGATGGCATGGAGTTTTAAAACTAATCTGAGTACTGTAGAAGATCGTGATAGCTATTGGCATCACCATAACAAGCACAGTGGACAAAGTCTTAGCGGTATCATGTACTTACATATACCCGACGATGTACAAGATAGAGATACATGCGGCACTGAGATGGCACCTAATGGTCCAGAAAGCGATGGCAAGTTTTTTATTCGCCCAAGTTATTATACTTGGATGATTTATCCGGGTGCGGTTTGGCATAGGCCGGGCATTGTACAAAGTGATCAATATCGCTATATACTTGCCGCAGATGTAGATATACAATAATGAATGACGCGGGGTAGAGAAGTGGCAACTCACGAGTCTCATAAGCTCGAGATCGGCGGTTCGAATCCGTCCCCCGCAACCAATTCTCGCTGTAGTTCAATGGATAGAACAAGGCACTCCTAACGCTTAGATCCAAGTTCGATTCTTGGTGGCGGGGCCAGTTGACAACTATAACTAATAGTGTTATAATTAAATTTTAAGGACTTATATGCGTAAACTTTCCGATAGTAGAGGCACACTAATTGACACAGAACAATGTGTTGAAAATGTAGGAACTAATAGATTTGATTTAGTTTTAATTGCGGCAAGCCGTTCAAGAGAAATCCGTAGACAACATAAAGAAAGCGAAAAGCGTGAACACATTTTTCCAATCATAACAGCCTTACAAGAAATTCAAGAAGGCAAGATTGGCAAAGAGTACTTGAGTAGAGTACGTTAAGAATACTGCCTGGTTAGCTCAGGGGTAGAGCAACGCCTTTACACGGCGAAGGTCCGCGGTTCGAAACCGTGACCAGGTACCAACATGTGGGTGTGCCGCTGAATGGTTAGGCCCCGGATTGCAAATCCGTATTATGCAGGTTCGAATCCTGTCACCCACTCCAAACATGTCTTAGTCCATTTTGACTAAGTGGTGGAAATCGAACTCTTGAAATCAGTTCGGCCCCATTTAGGATGCTAACAGCAATTCACAATCTTATCCAAGAAGAAAACGCATCCTGTTTATTTTAAGCAGTTTAGCCAAAATGTAGTGACAAGAAGTACAAAGTATACTATAATAGATACATAGCAAGCAATAATGCTTGTAAGAGTTTTAGGATCGGTACAGCAACATTCATATACTATGAATCGTTGGACCCTATGGTAATAACTGGAGTTGAAGGGCTTGCCTGGAGATGTTGAAGGTTATTATTGGAATAGACCAACAAGCACAGAGTGATGGCCTGTGTAAAATAAAAGCAGTCAACAACGATCCTGTTTAGTCATAGGATGACTACAGCAATTTAAAACATACTGACCTTAATGCTATAGAAGGTGGTCGCAGGACACAGTAGAAATACTGTTCTAGAAATAGACACCGATGGAATAGACGACAGCATGGAAAGACATACTATGTTTCTAACGCAGACACAAGTTTAGATAGTCAACGTGAATCGTTGATAGGGTCTGGGTGCTATAATTGGCCAGACCAGAATACTAAAAAAATTGGCACACTCATCCTGTTAAAGTTTTAGAATGTTAACAGCAACTTTAAATTTCAACTATAATCGAAAATAAAATACATTCTGTAAAGGTAATTAAAATGAACGCATTTGTAACAGCAGTAGCAAACCAAGAAGCCCGTACCCAAAACGGTATGAAGGCACGTAAGTCAACAGCTTCGGCTTGTGTTGACTTGTTCTATAACATTGGTGCAAGCCGTGGCAAGGACATCACAGGCGACTTTACAGCCGCTTATGTAGAAAACTCAGACGTAGCACTACGCATCGCACAATGGGCACGTGATGTCCGTGGTGGTGCAGGTGAACGTCAACTGTTCCGCGACATTCTAGTACATCTAGAAAAGCGTGACCCAGACGCCGCTTTGGCTCTGTTGAAGAAGGTTCCAGAAGTGGGCCGTTGGGATGACATCTTTGTCTTCACTTCACCAGTGTTGAAGTCAGCCGCTTATACCATGTTGGGCGATGCCCTACGTGCTAAGAACGGTTTGGCTGCAAAGTGGACTCCTCGTAAGGGTAAAATCGCGGCTGAAGTGCGAGCATTCTTTGGAATGTCTCCTAAGCAGTACCGCAAGTCATTGGTAACAATGACCACAGTTGTTGAAACTCAAATGTGTGCAGGAGATTGGGACAACATCAACTTCAGTCACGTGCCAAGTGTTGCTTCACGCAACTATAAGAAGGCATTCAACCGTCACACAACTCTGTTCGCAGAATATGTGGCCAAGTTGGTAAGTGGTGATAAGACTGTTAAGGTTAACGCCAACGCAATCTTCCCACATGATGTGCTGAAGGGAATCGCTCACAGCTACACCAAGCTGGACAAGACAGAAACTGACCATGTGATTGCACAATGGGACGCTCTGCCTAACTACGTAGGTGACGCAAGTATTCTACCTCTAGTTGACGTATCAGGTTCTATGACTACCCCAACAGGTGGTAAGGGCGATGTGCGTTGTTTGGACGTTGCAGTTAGCCTTGGCTTGTACTTGGCAGATAAGAACAAGGGTGCGTTCAAGGACACATTCTTGACTTTCTCCAGCAAGCCAGAACTTGTAACCCTAAAGGGTAACATTGTTCAAAAGGTGGAACAAATGTCTAAGAGCAACTGGGAAATGAGCACTAACTTGCATGCCGCTATGGACAAGATCCTAAGCGTTGCAGTTAAGGGTTCTGTACCAGCTAGCGACATGCCAGCCATGTTGTTAATCTTGTCAGACATGCAGTTTGACCAATGCGCCCGTTACGACGACAGCGCAATGCAAATGATCGAACGCAAGTTCGCAGATGCAGGTTACACTGTGCCGCAGATTGTTTTCTGGAACCTAAACAGTACCGGTAACGTGCCTGTGGCGGCTGACAAGAGTGGTGCCGCATTGGTAAGTGGATTTAGCCCATCAATCATGACTAGCTTGCTAGCCGCTGATATGGATCAATTCACTCCAGAAGGCATCATGCTCAAGACTGTAATGAGTGATCGTTACGCTCTGTAAGTAACTGCTGGCCCACCTTAGCCTAGGCTGAGAATCCAGCATCCGCGATACACGAAATGTGGGATGGGCTGTGTATCCGGGGTTTGGTAAGTTTCCTGACACAAAAAAACTTATCATTAATTTAGCACCTTTGGGTGCTATTTTTTTGGCTACATTATCTGCACTATAAATACTAGATGAACTATACATTAAGAGCAGTAGACACATCAATTAATTTTAGTCAAATGCGTAAAATTATATTTGGATTCTAACTTATGATATACGGGTTTGAAAATAATCGGTTCTATATAGACATCACATCTTGTAAACGTCCCCATGGTAACATGAAAGAAGAGTGCGACCAACGTGCCCGCGAACTTGGCAGCACCGGTGAGAAGTTACTGTTAGGCTTGAGCGGCGGGTTAGATAGTCAATGCATTTTACACAGCTTCAATCAACAGGGTATACCTTTAGAAACTGTATTCTTTTATATGCCTGGCTGTAATGATAACGAGTATGAGCAAGTAAAAATATTAGATAAAAAATACAGTATTAAGACCCAGATACTAGATATTGATCCTATAGCAGTTAAAGAAGAGATCATAGAGACTAGCAAGCTACTTGATATACCAGGTAAGAACAACGTACTGCAAAGAAAGTTTTTAAGTATGTTGCCGGACGAGTGCAATTTTATACAAAATACACACGATCCATTCGTAGTAGTGCATCCTGATTATAAAAACTTAACATATTTTACTGGGTACTATCATCCCGAAATAGCCCGGCACCGTGCGTTTGAAAGTTTAAATAGAAAAGGAAAGAATATCTTTTACGGCGATACCCCAGAATACTTAGCGTCAATTTTAGACGACGACGTGTTTAGAGGGGCAATTATGTCTGCTAGATACTTTGATGAAAATGGTGCTATAGTGCCAAATAAGAATCTTAAAACTTATGATAGATGGGATTATTATATAAAGCCAATTATCTATGGTAAGTATTGGGGAGATGAGTTAATTTACTTTCCAAAATATGCCGGATTTGAAAAGATTGAATATCTGCACGGGTACAATCCGTTGACAAAAGATGCCGTGATGATTCCGTATAATGAAGTTGTAAATTTTCTAAATAAAAATGATAATAGTACTCAAAGATATTATTATAACATACCTAAAGATAGAGAAGGACTAAATAATGCAATCACAGCTATTACTAACTAAAGCTGATAGTGCAGGCAACCAAATCAATTACTATCGATTTGATGCACTTGCACACAGTCCGGCATACACTTTCTTTTTAAGAGAGTTAGCTAACCTTATAGATTCAGGATATGCACATCCTATTACCAGTTGGGAAGACCAAGATTGTGCGTGTATATACGCAGAACATGACGGACAAATTATCGGTGCTATTGTATATAGTACACGTACTGTAAGCAAACAAGGATCTGTTTGGTTAGTAGTTGGTTCTGTTATTAAGCAATATCAAGGTCTAGGAATTTATAGAGTTCTTAGAACATTGCTTGAAGATATAGCTAGAGAACTAGGATGTTGGGGAGTTGCTAGTTATATACATGTTAAGAACCAATCTGCTTTAAAGATGGCGGAAGCATTAGGTGCCCGCCCAGTTTATTATTACATGGCTAAGAAAATATGAAAAACTATCATGTACTAAAAAAACAATATCAAAGTGATATTGAATTATTAAACAATAAATTAGACGAAGTAATTAAAAAAAGAATATATCACTTTGCAAAATCTAATAGTGAATACACTAGCAATCTAATTAGCATCTATCATCGATCACCTGAATACATAACTACTCCTTTGTTTACATGGGATACATTAAACGAGTTAGAAATTATACGAGATATTAGAACGGCAGGTTTTGAAATACACCATGTAAATTTGTTTATTCAGTTAGCTGATAAACTAGCCGAGATGCATGTTGATGACGGAGCCGATCCTCGCCATGTGAGCATTAATTTACCGTTGAGAGGCTGTAAAGGTAGTAACGTGCTCTGGATTAGGCCAGATCAATTTACGCCGGGCGTACTGGGAGTTAATGGGTTAGATGCATCAATTACAAATTCTAAACCTAGGACAATTGGTTCTAAACCGTCAGATTTAAGCGTTCTTAGAGATAGCACTACCTGGGACATTGTAGATAGCGTGAGTGCAAATCAAGCTATAATTTTAAAAACAGACACATGGCACGCCGTTGATAACAGAGGCAACCTAGACCATCGATGTGTATTTGCTATCCGACTTGTAAAAAATCCAGGGTTTGAAGAAACAATAAACAAATTACAACCAACCGATTATGAAACTAGTAGCTAATCAACCATTTGTTAATCTAGATAATTTCTTAGACATCGAAGCGTTTGATGCGTTATCAACAGATATAAATTGGGCTATTGCAAAAAATCATAATGCCCTTGAAATATGCTTTGCTCAACAGACTACTTCGTTAGCACAAGTTGATAACTTTTATGAAATTGAAAAAGCTAAAATAGAAAATATTGCTCCGAATAAAAAAGCAGAAGATTTATTTATAAAACTAAAGGGGGCACCTACACTAGGGTATAGGTTTGTCCTAGCATACAGTCCAAATTTTTTTAAAAAACATAAAAAAGATGATATGATTTTTAATAAATTTGTCGACGATTTTAAATTTTTGTTTGACTGGATTGATAAACAAGGGATATTTTCAAGCTACGGAAGAGTTATGTTCTTCATAAGCGAGCCAAATACTGAAGGTACCATACACTCAGATTATCCAGAATGGGCTAGGAAAAACCCAGATGTTAAGGATATGTTTGTATGGATTACAGGGCCGGTTATGAAACAGATGTTTTTATGCGAGAGTTCAGAAGGAGAACGGACATATTCAACTTCAAAAGCACTACTATTTGATAATACTAACTTCCACGGGTCCAGTAACCCAAATGACTGTATGGCTTGGGCACTAAGAATAGACGGTATATTTTCAGAAGAATTTGCAAAAAAAGCAGGGATATACGAGCACTTTAAAACTGTAATTTCTAAAAATTCAGTATAGATAGCGTTAAATTTTGTTTTGTCTATTTTAATAAATACTATGTAAAGATATCCAAAACTACGGAGATATAGAGTCATGGCTTTAAAATTTAGAAGAGGCAGTAATGCATCGAGACAGACAATAACGCCTGCTGAAGGCGAACTATTATATGTAACCAATCATGTGGCACAAGCAGTTAGTCCGCTATGGGTTGGGGACGGATCTACTGCCGGGGGTAAGGCGGTGCAAACTGTAGTTAGCATCAATTCACAAACTGGAGCTGTTGTACTTACAACTGACAATGTTACTGAAGGCGCAACTAACAAATATTATCTTGCTGAACGAGCACAAGACGATGTTGCGGCGGCATTGGTTAACGGAGTTCATACTGGAATTACCTTTACCTACAATGATAGCAATAACAGGATAGATGCGGCAGTTAATTTAAATTTAAATGCATTGACCGATGTAATTGTTAATAGCCCAGCGTCGAGCCAAGTGCTAAAATATAACGGATCAAATTGGGTAAATTCTGCTAATACCGAAGTAACTCCGCAACTGGCAATAGGCAATGAAGGCTTCCACTATGTTCCTTTTTTACCAAATAACAATGCTAGCTCTGTTCTAAAGACACACCAAGTATTGTATACCCCAGCTACATTAACTCTTTCAGCACCAGTACTCAGCGCCCCAAGTATTATAGGATCAACACTTGGTGTACCGAACATCACAACTAGTAAAATTACAGCACCTGGTTTGATAACATTGTATAATACTGCAAATACTTCAGCGGAGGGTTTTAAATTAATAAATTTTGGTGATAACACAAATGACGGGCGGGTTGGTATTGTTACTAGTACATTTACTACTACCAGTGTGTTCCAAATATCACAAGCACACAACACACCTGATGCCGTTAATGCAACTTTCTTTAGAGCCAGGAGTTCATCTGTTTCCCCATCTGCAGTACAAGCAAACGATGACATTATTGACATAGCATTTGCTGGCTTTGATGGTACTTCTTATCAAACAAAGGCCGCCATTAGTGCCACTGTTGATGGTGTAGTATCGACTGGGGTTGTTCCTACAAAAATAACTATATCTACTTCGGGAACAGTAGGAACACCTGTTGTAGCACTAACTGTAGATTCTAAACAGCAAGTTTCTTTTACAAGTGCAATGCGATTAGCGGTATATGCCGATAATACAGCTAGGGATACAGCCATTACATCACCTGCGGCAGGTATGATGATATTTAATACCACCAGTACCAAGTTCCAAGGTTACACTGGCTCTGTTTGGGTTGATCTCAATTAATATCCGACAGTTAAATAATTTTTGCTAACTCAACAGCTGACAATTTTACAGGTTCGGGAAAGGGTCTTGGGTCGCTAAACCCTATTACGGTTTCTTCTTTTATTACAGGATTGCGCCCTATATTATTATCAGCTAAACCGATAGATAAAAATATAACTGGCCATTCGTGTTCATCAATATTTAAAATAGACTTAGCAGTTGATTCTATAAAACAAGCTGTAAATGCAGTACTGTACCCAAGAGATTCGGCTTGCATCATGGAAAAACTTGCAGCCACCATAATATCTTTTTCAGCTCTAGAACGTATAGTATATCGAGTCTTAGCATCGAGCAAACTTGTATTAGTATTCATATGCTGTTCTCGAACTGAAGTATTATTTGATTCTAAACCCAAATCATAGTTATCTAAGATAGGAACTCCAATCCATGCTAAGACTAAAGGTGCTTTAGCTGTTAGCAAGTGCTTATGAACAGGTGTGTTGATAAAACTGTTTAGGAATAATTGATTCTTTAATTCAACAGCTGAATTACTTTGAGTTAGTGCTACTACTCTCCAAGGATACGCTCTTTGTTTACTAGGAGCAGAACAGCCTGCGGCTAGTATTGTATCAATATCTTCTTGAGGTATTGCATTGTCTGTAAATGCACGTTGAGTTTTTCGATTTAGAAATATGTTCAGCATCTTGTATTTATATAGTGTATTTATTTATATAGTGTAAATATAGCATGAATGCGCTATTATTTTACTGGAAATACATTGACCTAGACTTAACCGAAGTCAACAGAATTAAAGAAGATTATCTAAAACATCTCCCTAGTAATTTTCATTTCTTTCAAGAAGTCAACATAGCAAACAGAACCTTTATGGGGATGGAAATTCTAAGATCTGTGTTAATACAGGTAGAGCCGAATGCCGTAGGACGAATACATACAGACTTTAGACCGAATAAAAACTTTGGTGATCAACTGGCGATACAGATTCCTTTAGAAAATTGCGAACACAGCATAACTGAATTATGGTCCAGTGATTACAAACCGCCAGTACAGTATACCCATAATGGTCAGCCTTACAATTATTTCGATAAATCTAGATGCGTTAAGGTCTCTGAATTTACACTTACACAACCTGTGATATGGCGTACTGATGTTCCACATAGTGTGAGCAATTCCAGTGATAAATCTAGGCTAGCAATAAGTTTAAGATTTAAAAAAGACCCGTGGGATCTTATTTAATGGGTATGTTGTAAATTAGCAATTACTTTTGAAACATTCTCAGTAGTAAACGGAATGTTCAAAATTAAGTGTTGACTATTATCAACCCAACTTATAGTACGGTGCGTCATGCGTGTATTGACATAGTACACTTGACCCATTTGTATATTCATTTTCCTATCGTCCATTAGCCAGTCGTATTGTAATGGCCCGCAGTTGTGTAAAAATACAATTAGTCTAAAACATTCACGAGGCATACTAGGATGATCGCGATGCGGAACAAAGTATCCTCCTGTATTACTCTGCACAATAAATGTTCGGCCTAGAGGTTGCCATTGTTCAAGGAATGGATGTAGGCTAGAGCAAGCACGATACACATCGGTAGGTTGATCAAACTCAAGTTCACTTAATCTTCGGCCAGCGGCATAACTAGCTTCAGCAAGACTAGGAACATCTTTGTGCGATTTTCCAGGCAAGTTTGTAAGCGTCAATGCTCGACGATTGTTGGGCCTGTCAGTTCGCGGAAGATAATCAACCCAGTCATTGTCAAATTGTTTTATTTCTTGTGAGTATTGTTCAAGGTTGATTTGAATATTTAAAGGTTCAAACGGTCCAAGGTTAAGCAAAGCTAGTTCGTTAGCTAGCGTTTCTTGACTAATCAAATTTGGATCGTAGTATGCGGCACGGCCGCTAACTCCTGGGGGTATCTGCGTCATGGAAATATTTATACAAGCGGGTAATCGTCATAAATATTTCATAATGAAATACTATCGTCAAGTTAACCTTCCGCCAATCCCTACCGAATTATTGTGGTTTCGATCTTCCATAGATCCAAGCCAGGTGATGACGGTTGATGATATTGGATATGGATATAACCACAAAAAAGGCAATCGCGATCTTGTTTCATGTAGGTATGTTCGTGCAAGGATTAAAGATTACAAACCATTAATGGATTGGCTTAATCAAACTATTCCATATTTGGACCCGTCGTTAATAGTAATAGCTCAGCTACAAGAATCAAAAGAAAATATGCCTAGCACCCATATTGTACATTCTGATATAGGCAGAGAGTTTGCCTTAAATTACATAATAGATACAGGCGGCGATGCGATTACCAGCTGGTACCAAGAAAACGGCAAACAGATTTTTCGTACAAAAATTCAAGGAGGCAAGCAATCCGACAGTGGATTTGTTGACTATAATAATTTGGAACTGTTAGAATCAGCAGTACTTGAAAAAAACAAGTGGTATTTAATATCGACTAATGTGTTGCACGATGTAGATAATATCATTGGATCTCGAAAAAGTATCAGTATAGGAATATTCAAGACCAACACAGAACTACTAAATTTTCTAGGAATAACAAATGACACAGAATAAAGTTGCGGTAATTACCGGTGGGTCGGGCCAACTCGGATCTGCAATATCTTATGCCCTTGCACATCGCGGAGTTCAAATTGTATCCCTTGTTAGAAAAAATTTAACTATCGCACAGTCTATGTTAGATCAGTTGCCAAACTCAGAATTAGGACACATTGCGATACTGGCATCGGTCACTGATTCTGGATCTTTAAAAGAAGCCGCTGCACTAGTAAATTTAAAAATTGGAAGGTGTGATATTCTTATAAACAATGCTGGCAGAAATGCTCCAAGACCTGCAACTTTAGAAGGGTTAACAGATGATATGATTGATGATATCATTGATACGAATATTAAAGGAACAATCTTAACCACAAGAGAATTTTTAAATTTATTAAAAAAATCAAACGATTCAGTCATTATTAATATTTCTTCTGCATCAGGGAATAGGCCTTCAAGAGCTAATCCGTTGTATGCAGCATCAAAGGGTGCGGTCGACGTATTAACAAAGGCGTTGGCCAATTTCCTTGCTCCGGAAATAAGAGTAATTGCCGTTGCTCCAGCATGGTTGCCACTTCCTGTTTCCGGTATAACTCAAAAACGTACTCCTGAACAAGAAGAATTTGTTAAAAAAACTATACCTCTACAAAAAATTTCAACAGCACAGGATGTAGCAGAGGTCGTAGAAACTATTGTTTTTGGAATGAAACAACTGACTGGGTGTGTTATACCAGTGGACGGCGGAGTCACTATATGAGCACAATTATAACTTGTGCTATTACAGGAGCAGTTACTTCTAGAGAACAAACACCTTATCTGCCTGTTAGTCCCGAAGAAATAGCTGTATCGAGTCTAGAAGCGGCCGAGGCAGGAGCTTCCGTAGTCCATATTCATGTTAGGGATCCTAAAACATCATTACCATCGATGGATGTTGAATACTATAGAGATACCGTAGATAGAATTAAAAAAGAAAACAATAGAGTGATAATCAATCTTACAACTGGGCCGGGAGCATACTATCTACCTAGTATGACTAATCTTGCACAGGGTGCTCCTTCATCTTTATTACTAATGCCAGATAAGCGTGTAGAACATGTAGAGTTAATACGTCCGGACATTTGTTCAATAGATTTTAATACTATGCATCAAGCCGGTGATGGTATAAGAATAAATCATAGACGAATAACTAGAGAAATGGTAAAACGTGTACAAGCAGTTGGATGTAAACCAGAATTAGAAATTTTTGATAGCGGAGACTTCCATATTGCACAAGAGTTTGTAGCAGATGGTACTATTGAAAGCCCGCCACTATGGCAGTTTGCTATGGGTATCAAATACGGTTGGTCAGCTAGTCCAGAAACACTAGACTATGCTCGTAGGCAATTACCTGCAGGAGCAGTTTGGTCAGCATTTGGTATAGGACGGATGGAAATGCCTCTAGTAGCACAAAGTTGGTTATATGGCGGTCATGTTCGTGTAGGATTAGAAGATAACATATATCTTGAAAAAGGAGTCCTAGCAAAAACAAATGCCGAACTTGTAGCTAAAGCAGTGAGAATAATAAAAGATCTCGGGGGGCAGGTGGCCGACTGCCAAGAGTCTAGACAAATACTTAATTTATATCAAAGATAAAAAAAGGGTCCTTAGGACCCTTTTTAATTAATCAAAAAATTATTTTGATTGGATTTTGCTTACTAAGCCTGGTGTAAAATAATTTTCAAACTTAGTGTAAACTACTTCAGTTGCTTTGGCAAAACGAGCTTGTTCAACTTCGCTCATTTTAATAACTTCAATGCCATCAGCTTCTGCACGAGCTTGTACCAATGCAATGTCTGCAATGCTTAAAGTACGCTCAAAACGTGCGGCAGCTTTTGCGCTTTCAGAAACAATATCTTGTAAGTCGCTGTCTAATGAATTCCAGAAGTCAGTACCAATCAAAATAGTTGTTAAGAACAAGCTGTGTTCTGTATGGTTAATAACTTTAGAAACTTTGTTATGTCCTAGTGCATATACACGTGGGTATGTGCTTTCACCAACTGTCACATTAGCAGAACCTAAGTTCTCTGATAGTTCTTCAAGTTCCATCGGAACAACATCTGCACCTAATGTACGGAATGTTTCAATAGCAACTGGGCTATGGCTTGTACGTACTTTCATGCCACGTAGGTCTTCAATCTTAGCAACTGTCTCGTTACCTGGAATAATACGGAAGCCACCTGAGTATGTAAATGCTAGGCCTTTAACTTTACGATTTTCTTGTAAGCTGTCTAACAACTGTTTGCCAACTTCGCCTTCGAATACACGGCTTGCGTGATCGTGACTCTTAAACAAGAATGGTAAATCTAACGCAAAGAAGTCTTTGTTAAGTTTACCTAATGTAATTGTGTAGGTCTGTGACATTTCGATATCACCAGCGTCTAGTAAGTCAACAAGATCATGCTTACCTACAACAACGCCATTGTTATACTTTTCAGCGTATTCACTCATAGTCATAACTTCAATTTCAAGTTGACCAGGTGCTCTAGTGTTTACTTCTTCAGCAAATACTTTGGCAGCACGGATAAACAACTCGATCGGTTCATGTGCTAGAACCCATTTTACGTGTTTTTTGCTCATTGTTAATTCTCCAATATTTAACGTTAAATTTGTGTAGGTCATGACTCCTACACGTTTATTTATCGTTTTGGGTTTCAGAGGAGTTATCTGCTACTTTCTTACCCCAATCTGTTGCATTCCAACCGCGCTCATGGAAGAAGTAAAGTATGCTGTTTACTACAAGAGCAAAGCTAACAACACCTAATCCGACCATCCAGCTACCGCTTGCTAACCAGCCACCAACAAAGTTAGTAATAGTTACTAGAATACGCCAAGTAATAACTTTAGCTACTGAGCGTGGAATCCGTTCTTGAAATTTAGTTTTAAAGTTTAACATTTTTTTCCTGTTAGTTTAAATTATTCCATGTACTTTCATAGAATTTTTTAGTATCAGTGCTTGTCAATAAAAAATTAAGTAATACGTCTTTTTCAACAAACACCATATGTTCCCTTTTTGTTTCATTATTTAAGTTTGCTAACCACGGGATATTTTCAAATCCGGCAAATTTAGGAAAGTAAAATAACTCATCTCCCCAGTGTTTAGCGTACAATAAAGGTTTTACATAAAACTCATATCGAAATACATCGTGTAATGGTTCCCCTCTACGGGTAATAGTTGGGTCGTTATAAAATTGCCAACTCTTTAAAAAATAATCAATTACTTCGTCGCTGATGACACTTGCAAAATATTCGCCAGTGCTACCAAACGATTTAATGTTGCCCGTTCTTTGTATTTTAGACAACAACTGGATTCTTGATATCTCAGGATCGTAAAAACTATGATACAAATAATGTTTACCACTAGATTTTTTAGTTACAAACCATGGAGTATGTACTTGTATTATATCGTGTTCTTTTGGCATTTGATTAACAAACAAGTAATGTAAAGCATGGTGAGGATTTGTGTCATGTGCGTTAGCTAAATGCAAACATTCGTCTCTGTTTTTCTCTGGATCGATTTCTATAATGTTAGTTTTAAAACTGTACTTACGCTCAATAGTTTTCAAATTTTCAAATTCAGAATCATTAAATCCCTTAAGATGCATAAAGTAGCAGTCTATAGGAATGCCCTGAGATTTAAAACTATGGAGTGCAGTTTGGCTGTCAAGCCCTGAGCTTAGACATAAAATAAGTTTATTGTTAATAGCATATAATCTTTGCGCTTCGAGATCGGACTCGTGTCGAATGTTAGTAGGTGGGCAAGTACACCCACTATACTCAACATAGAACCTATTATCTTCAAATCCATAATCCATCATATACTTATTAAGCCCCAGGTAAATAATCGATGAAACTGACAAACTTAGCCTACGCTAAATTAAATATACTTATTAAGCCCCAGGTAAATAATCGATGAAACTGACAAACTTAGCCTACGCTAAATTAAATTTAGAATTTGATAGGGAAGAATTTACACAAGAATACGACAAAGTAATAATCCCTCTATCCAAACGGCGAGCCAATTTTTACGATCATATGTTAGAAACCCGCGAGTTAAACAAGGTGTGGGGAATGGTTCCTGACGAGATTTATGATCAATCTGATTGCATTAAACTTACAAATCAGACAAAGCAATTTGTACAAGGTACACATCGTAGCTGGCTTGCATATCAAATGCTAGAGATTGCTAATGTTGACACAATTGTTGATATAGCAACACTTACTTCTAAATCTCTAGTTGAATCTATCAAAAATAAAGATTGGGTTGCATCAAGAATGTCAACTTTAGATGCTGAGTATAAGTTAAAAGATGAGTGTAAGGATTTAAAAATAGTTAAATGGATCTATGAAAATTTACCTTTTTCTAAACTAAACAGTATATCGTGTATTGCTCTACAACCGAATAGCTTCAGCGTTATACACCGAGATCGATTCTACCAAAAAACTGAAATTAATCCTGTACATAACATCATTGCAAGGAAAGGATATATTATTATCAATATTAATATAACTGACGGTGGGTCACCTCTGTGGTGGTCATTAGATAACGACATGGTAAAAACCCCGTTTAAAGCCTACGATAAAGTTTTTTTAACTAATGATCATTTTTTACATGGAGTATCTCTTTGTTCTAGCACCCGGCGTCAAATACGTGTTTGCGGCAAGCCGACTGATAATTTTCTAAAGTTGCTTGATTCTAACACAATTATTGACCTAGGCAATGATTATAATTACAGCAACAAAATAATCATATAAATACAAGAGAACTGGAGAATTACTATGGCAAATATTGTTATTGTTACACTTACTAAAAAGTGGCCCGATGCTGAATCATATACTCAGCAATACGAGGAGATTGGCGGAGGATTGGCGCCCGTCGTAGATCATATTACAGAAAATTATTCACGCACTGGAAAAATGCTTGAGAGAGTGTTTACTGAAGATCCTGAAGCACTAACTCGTACCACAAGAACTATGTTCTCTGATGATGATGCTCGAAAAGAATACACAGCTGATCCTGTTGTTGCTGAGCGAACACTAGTTATGAAACAACACGCAAAAAGCAAAGGCGTTAAAGCAGAGTGGATATGTCGTGAAATGGACGGTGGCGAAACTATCCGCCAGTGGAAAGGCGACTGGCTAGAGGGTGTTGAATGAGGATTAAATGAAGTTTTTAAAAAATAACTACTTACGCACAGTAGGGAACGGTCCAACATTTAACGTTGAAATAGATCCTCCAAGTAATAAAACTGCTAACTATCATCAAGTATCAAAACAAGTAGCAGAACAAGTTTACGAAAATAAACAAGGGAAGTTGTACTTAATGTACAGCGGAGGAGTCGATAGCGAGTATGCATTAAACATATTCCTGTCTTTAGGTATTGATATAACCCCTGTTATCATCAAGCTAACTCCTAATTATAACATTCACGATATACAATATGCTTTAGATTTTTGTCAAAATAAAAATCTAAAGCCCTTAATAATCGATATCGACTTTGACGATTTCATCAAATCAGGAAAATGTATAGAAATTGCATTAGCCTCAAAGTGCGCCGCATTTCAGCTAACGCCTACTTTCTATGGTGTTAGTCAGCTTGACGGAACTGTAGTAATGGGAAGTCACGGACCTCCGCATATGAAAAAACTAGATAGCGGTGAATGGGTTGTTGATGAGCTAGAAATATTTCATAGTGTTTTAACGCACTTTGAAGTTAATAAAATACACGGGTGTCCTTTTTTCCTAGCGCATACCCCAGAGCAATACTTATCATTTTTATTGCATCCTATAATGCAGGATCTTGCAAATAATAAGATTCCCGGAAAGTTAGGTAACCATTCTACTAAAGGCCTTGTGTTTAATCAACTTAGCGGATTTGAATTACAACGTAGACCAAAGTATACAGGATATGAAACTATCGAGTCAGCAGAAATTTTTAAACACGAAAACATAAAATGGTTTGATACTGTTAAAGATAAATGGTGGGGAATTTACGAAGAAAACTATTTTGACCTAATAGCAAGGCTACAAAAATAATGTATGCAGTTACTTGGATCCCAGGATCAGATAGCAAGCTAGATAGCATATTTGATTCTTTAAGAGGAGAACAATACCAAGATCGAACTCACCGGTTGTGGGGAAACTATAGCAAAGAAAATTTTAATTTTGCTGTAGCATTAACAATCTATTTTGAAAACGATGTTCCGTTACTATGCTCTAGTATTGCCGGCAGACCTTGTTGGCCGGAAAACATTTATCGTATTTTAAATCGAACATGGAAGCCTGCTAATAGATTAACTTGGCCAAATGGTGTTGGACAAAATTGGGCCATTACACTATCTAGTCAAATTAATTGGCTTAAAGAAAATACAGAATGTAAATTGTATTTTATTAGTAGACAAAAAGCTGGTTGGGAAGATTGGTGTATAAGAAGTTTTAAAAAACACGGACTAGAATTTAAAACAGATAACTATAAGTATCTAACTTGCCCTAACGAATGTGATTCTACATGCTGGCAGAAGATAATTTATAATGGCTCGGAGGAATTATTGTCGCAATGGAATCGTCAACAAAACAAATTATAAAAAACATGTTTACTATACCTAATCTCTTGGGTAGTGTTATACCTCTTCAAATATTTGGAGTATGGGCTCTTTATAAATTATTTGAAGGCTCTGCACCAAGCTGGTGGATATTTGCAACAATAGTTGGATATATTTGTATTAAAATTTTAGGTGTAACATCTTGCTACCATAAAATGTTAAGCCATAAAGGCTTTACAACTACAAAATTCATGCGAAGACTAATGCTGTGGTTTGCGTTAATATCCGGCCAGGGAAGTCCAATCTTTTGGGTGTTGGTTCACCGAGGATATCATCACAGGTATACAGACAAAGCAGGCGACCCGCATAGTCCAAAAGAAGGATTTTGGCATAGCTATGTTTTGTGGATGTTTAAACTTCAAGAAGGAAGTATGAATTCTAAATATGTTATTGAGCTTTTAAGAGACGATGACTGTGTATTCATTCATAAACATTATATAAAATTGTTATGGGCTAGCCATCTAATAGTTGCGCTAATAAGTGTTGACCTGTGGCTGTATACTATGATGCTACCTGCTTTCATTACGTTCCATAGCTACAGCATACAAACAAGTTTAGGTCACAATCTCAAATTAGGTTACACTAATTATAAATTAGATAACGATGCTGTTAATTTACCCTGGTTATTTCCGTTCATTTTAGGAGAATGCTGGCATAACAATCACCATGAGGATCCGCAAAACCCTAACTATGGTGGAAGACGTTGGTGGGAATTAGATCCTGGCTACTGGTTAATTAAACTTATTAGAACTGATCACCAATCACGTTCATAAGTAGACATATAGTGTTTAATATAATCTTGTACACTAGGGTCATCAATACTTAATACGTTATAGTCACTGTCAATACCAAACCTTGCGTTAGGCCGTAGTTCAACAGGAACATTGCTAACATCTTGATGGAACATTATATTAGGAGCAAGGGATCCTAGTTTTAATTTAAAATAAAAATACCAATCATTTTTATCTAAATCATAAATGTACTTACGAGCGGCCATTTTATAAGTAGTAGCACCTAGTCCAATCTTCTCACCATTATTGTTATTCACCATAGACCAACGTTGAAAATCATCCGTGCTACCCCAATTCATAGCCCAATCATTTATTACACTTTGGTAGTTTTGTCTATCACTTAAGAATACAGATGTTCTAATAGCACAACTAACCCATTTAGTATTAAACAATAACCACCAATAATAGTCATGCAAACTTACAATAGGAACTGTTGCAGTTTGTATATTCTTTTCAAACTTATCATACCAAGATGCTCCTAGTTGTTTATTGCTAGGAATATTCCAGTGTTCGATAATCAAATCTTTAAACTGCGAATAATGAATATCACTCGATGTCATCTTATTGCGTATACTAGACAAGTGTGTTTGTGACTCAGCAGATAAATTTTGTATATAGTATTCAAAGTTCTGTTGTAGCTCTAAGAATCCCATAGTGCCAAATAAGCAATCGCCCTCGTCTGCGGTAATGGGTCTGTACCCATCTGCAATTAGATTATCGTACTTTGTTACAGAAGAGTCGTACATCTTAAAATTGCCCCAGATAAATTTTTTCCAAAAAGTTGGATTTTCAATCATTGAATATGAATTGGCACAAACTGCAATATTTTTTAATTCTTCTTTAGACAAGTTCTTTATCAAGGCGGCCATTATAATAGTACTGTCAATACCTCCAGAGTACATAACAGCAAATTTTTGATTTTTAGAATTAATTAAACCTGCAATTTCTATCGCACGTTCGTCACATATTTGGCCATATGATTTATTAAAACTAGGATCATAAGATGGCATCTCAAACCCTGGCGGAATATCCTGTGGCCAAGGCATGGACCATTCTCCGTTTCGACTAACAAATCTCTGGGGCTTATAATATATTCCTAAATCAAGCATAAACTTCCCACCACTTCCGGATTCTTGTCTAATGCTTTCCCAAAACTGTTCTTGATAGTAATTGTATGTAATACCGCTTAGGTATAATTTTTTATTTAAATCTAGCATTATGCTACCCACATTGTTTGTTGATTTTTATCTTTATCTAAGTTTCCAATGTTTCCTAAATCGTACAAATCTTTAGGTTGTTCTAATTGCATATTATAATAAAAAAATTGTCTAATTCCGGTTACTTCGCTTGAAGTATAACTTCTCCAAGAATTATGAATACGTTCTAATGCTTCTTCAACACTGTCTGATTCATATAATATTGTTTTAATTGAAGATTCAATGCCCTCATCGCTACTAGTTCCATCTACTCTAGCTATAAAGTCTTTAGGATATTCTCCATTGAAGAATGTATCAATATAGCTTCTTTGTGTAAATGAATTTCTAAAACATAGCGCGGCAGTTAGTGCGTGTACAACTCGTAAACTAAACAAAGCATACTCTTGTAGTTTTAATAACATTGCTTTGCGATCTGGCTCTTGGAATTCTTCAGGCCATCCTCTATGCACCATCATATTGGGTTTAATCTTCATAGCAATAGTTGATTGTCTGTGGGCATACACTATGGGGCCACCGTACTGCTTATCAACCATTTTATGTGAGGTTGTAAATTCTAAGCAATTTGAATTATCCATATCGGGAGTTACCTGATCTAAGATATAAACAACGTTAGAACACTTCGACGATAATATTCTCCCCGTTTCAAATACTATCCACGGATCATAGCTATCTACTAAGAAAAATCGATCTATGCCCGGAGAAAATAAGACGTAACTATTTTTCTTGCCCCAACTCATTGGATAATAAGTTTGGTGAAAGCCGGCATCGCCCGACATCCATGGTTTGTCTGATTCTGGTAAAGGAGTATGGCTCATAAGTGTCCTGTTGTATTAAAAATATATTTATATGCGCATATTAATCATAAATAATTTATGTTAGAGACAATTACAAATATTGGCAAAACTATCGACTTATATGCCGGGCCATCAAAAGTTGCAATAATCGACCTTAGCCATCCTGAGCCAAAATCAATAACTTACCAGGAACTTGATAACATGGCCGATGCTGTTGCCCGTGTGCTGTCTAGTCAAGGAATACAAATTGGTAACAAGGTCGCTATGCTGGCCGATAACTCAATAGAATATGTGGCAACATTTTTTGGAATTATGAGAATAGGTGCAATACCGGTACTTATTAATAATAAATTAACACCGGAGCAAATATCTTTTATTGTAAATGAATCAGAATCAAAACTAGTCCTAACTAAATTTGATGAGTATCTAGATTACGGTGGATTTGAAACATACCAGCCCAACGAAGAAGACCCTGCATTTTTATTATATACTTCCGGTTCTTACGGTGATCCAAAAGGTGCAGTATTAACCCACAAGAGACACGCTTGGTCTATTTTACGATATACAACTAATGATAAAGCATGGAGCTCTAAAAGAATTACTTTAATATCAGCACCTTTATATCATGCTAACGGATTAACAACTTTAGAAGGATCCATTGCGGGACATTCTACAATAGTGTTATTACCAAAGTTTGATGCCCAGATTTGTTTACAATCTATAGAAAAATATAAAATTAATACTATCTACGGTATCCCAACTATGCTTGCTATGATGATGCAAGAATCCAATATAAGTGATTTTAATTTAACATCAGTTAGACAAATTCGATTAGCATCATCTCCTATGAGTCAAAAATTAATTGATAATATTAATCGATATTTCCCTAATACTATCATTACTAACAATTACGGAATTACAGAAGTAGGGCCTGGATTGTTTGGAGCGCACCCGGACAACTTACCCCGACCCCCCGCTAGTGTAGGCTATCCGTATCCGGGTATTGAGTATCGGTTAGTCAACGGTATATTAGAAATTAAAAGTCCTAGCATGATGACTTCGTACTACAAACGAGAAAACCCATCAATCACTAAGGATGGATTCTTTATTACCAATGACCTTTTTGAAGTAGACCAACACGGGTTTTACTATTTCAAAGGCAGGGCAGATGATATGTTTAAATGCGGAGGGAATAGTGTTTATCCAAGCCAAGTTGAAAAACTTCTTGAAAAGCATCCAAGTGTTGCTTCTGCGTTCGTTCTAGGGTTGCCTGATGATATCAAAGGATACAGGCCTTATGCCTTTGTTATTTTAGAAAGAGGTTCTACCACAACGGAAGAAGAACTAAAAGAGTATACTTTACAGAACGGCCCTGCTTACCAGCATCCGAGACGTGTATGGGTTGTTGACAGTTTTCCTTTGGCAGGAACTAATAAAATTAATAAAAAAGAATTAGAAAATATAGCTGTTAGTTTGTTAGCCAATCAGAAATAAAATTTTCTTTGGTGTAATAATCAAACAATTTAAAATCTTTTGCTCGTATTTTAGTATGTTCTGAATCTATAGCAACATACGAATCAGCCGCATAATAAATTGTAGCAGACGGGTGTTTAATCTTTTTATCAAAATAATCTTGATCTTTGGTATAGTCAAAAATTAATTTTTTAAAATCGTATTTAAAATCCGAAAGAGTAGTTATTTTTGATTGCCTATGATTTATCGACCATTGTTGCAGTTGGGGAGAACTAAAGAATGTCTGTATGTCTACAGGTATGTTAGTTCTTAATTTAATTTTTTCATGTGCCCACTGCCAGCGCCAACAAAAACTTATCCACCACGAAAAGTCATAAACAGTTTCTATGGGCCTGGGCGACTTGCTTGCTGACAACATATAAATGTCATACCAACAATTGGCAGATTTATTAGACATTCCGTGATCTTCAAAGAATTTTACTATAATATTTCTTGTTGGTTTTTGTTTTAAAGATTCTCCTCCATAGAGGTTGAAAAAATCTATGCCAAACTCTTGTCCGTACATGCAGTCGCCTCGCTCGCAACTTAACACAATACCATCAACACCGGTAAATTTTATTCGTTGCATAAACTCCTCAGAGGCTACTAACTTAAAATTTCCCAATATATGATTTTGGTAAAAATTAGAATGTTCTCTTATACTGTCTCTGTTGCAAACAACTACTAATTGATCTTTTGTTGCGCCAGCCTGGATAAAAGAAACTAGCGCCATAGTAGAATCTATGCCGCCGCTCCATAAAAAATAAATTAATTTTTGAGATGATAGTATATCATTAGCTCTTGTCAACGCACAATCTAATAAATCCATAGATAGCTGATTTGGGAATTCTATTATCTTATTTTCTTCTAGCACTACATTTCTAAAAGGCAATGCTACAGACTCTGTTCGATCAACTAACCAAGATCCTGGTATGACTTTTAATATATCTTTATAGATGTCTATGTCAGGACGATTATTTAATAAATTTTTTTGATCTTTTATTTCAAAAGAACAAGATACGATCAATGACTTCATCTTCTAGCACCAAATTTAAGCTCTGTCTCAAATGACTTTATTATACCTAAATTTAAAAATTCTTCTTCAGCATTAAGAGTGTTTACTTTAAAAACATACTTTCTCCATATAGCATGTATTCGCATTAAGGTGATACCGACAGATTCGTAATCCATCCTCAACTCTTGATATGCGTTGTCAACTGTTAACTCTGCTAGATCTGCCCATTCTATTATGCTTGCAGGATAATAACTATCAGATACCTTGTCTAGTTCTTTGCCGAGATATTGATAGAATAACTCATCTCCGCAAAATGTTTTTACACGAGAAATATATCGATCACATATATTTTCTAAATCTCTAAATCTTTTTGATCTAAAGTTTGCTATTTCTCTTTTAGAGATCCATCCTTTGGGTGGAACAAATTCGGATACAATAAATGATTCTGTTATTCTATCAACCTTAACGGGTTCTGCTACATTTGTTTCGCTGTCCATTCCAGTCTCATCGACATAGGCCCTTTGCAATTTGTAATTTAGTGTAGTATCGTCTTGATATTTGTTAATATTATGATTTGCAAATTGGAAATAGATAGTCATAGGGGAACTATTTGTTATTCCCTGAGAAACCGCATTTGCAACATTAGCACTTGAACAGCGTGCCAGTATTCCTTTAGTTTCTTGATCTACGACCAAAAATAAATATAATTTGATACCGTTTAACATTAAACTGTACCTTTGGTCTGTAGATCTAAGTTATTCATAATTGTAAAATTTTTTAGGGAATAGAATACTAGTTAAATACTAGCATATAATATTTATAGGAAAAACACATGCTTAGAATTTTTTTAATGGCATTGTTCCTGCTTCAAAATCAATTAGCAGTAGCATTTGAGCCAACAGATCGACTAATTACCATCATATCTGGGTTTACTCCGGGTGCAACAGATCAGGCTCTAAAACCATACATTGAAGTGTTAGAGGCCAAGGGCTATAAAGTCATCATTGAACATCGACCAGGAGCCAACGGTTCCATTGCAATGAATTATTTTACCAATAAGGCCAAACCAGACGGGTACACATTGTGGGCCACAGCATCCTCATTACTTACTATTGCACCGATCGCCACGCCGGAACTTATACAAAACACAGGAGTTGATTTAATTACCACAGTGGCGGCGGGCCCAATGGTATTAATATCAACTAAAGAATCCGGAATAAAAACTATAGAAACCTTTAGAAAAGACTTACTCTCGAATAGAAAAGATATCAATATTGCCACTCCTAGTTTATTCTTTGAAGTAGCGGCAAGATACCTGGTAACTCAAGTTTCAAAAGATAACAAGAGTGTGCCAACAGTAAGCTATAAATCTGGAGCAGATGCTATCAGAGACGTACTAGGTAATCATGTACGCTATGGCGTTTTACAATTGGCCGTAGTAGCTCCCTTTATTGATTCGGATAAAATTAATATTATTGCTATCAGCGGAACAAATAGATTTCCAACTATACCAAACGTACCTACGTTCAGTGAGAAAATAAAAGGCTTTCATCCTAAAGTTGAGGCCAGCTGGGGACTAGCATTGCCTAACGGAACTGACCCAGCAATACATAAATTTTACCACGATGTACTAACAGACACAGCATTGAGAAGAGAGACTAGAGCAAAACTCCAACAGAGTTTTATGATTATACCAGAATCATATGTTGGTAAACCCGCATTTGAAAAACGCATATCGGAGGAGACAGTTTTATGGAAAGAGATACTAGTGAACATCAAGAAGTAATTCATGGTCCCGAACACTACGAAGGACGGGGTCAGTCTGACTGGGATGGCTCGTGTGTTGTCATTACCAGAAAAGAAGATAAAGGTAGACAACAAACTAACGACGGGACTACCAGTTTAAAAGATATCAGCAATGATTAAGATAGCGGAGTATGTCCGTTTATATAAGGAACAATATGAATTCAGTTGATGTAAATATCTATGATAATCTAATATCAGACGATTTAAGACAAGAAGTATGGAAGTACATTAATAAACAAAAATGGTATGCTACTTGGAAAGTAGTAAGACCCTACATGACTAGTTATATCCCAGAAGAAGAAGGATTCATGGACAACAGTCATAGGATTATGAGTTTACGATTACCTACAATGTGGATGCATCGAACTTGTTTTGCTAGCGATGATTCTAGTCTTGAAAAAAATCATCCTGTTATATGGGACTTGTGGCAAAGAATAAATTTAGCACTTGGCAACAAATACACAATAACCGGCTGTCCTGAGGAAATGGCATTATGGCCCGAGGACCATCAAGAGTGGAAAGCGCCGGCAACCCAAGATCCAAATTTAGAACAAGGATGGAGAGTATACACTAATGGGCAATTAGACGAATCTGTAAAACGTAGTCACGGTGTGCATCGAGACACAGTTGACGAAACTGATGATCAAACTAGGACTATACTATATGTTGCTAATTTAGAATGGTATCCAACTTGGTTTGCTGAAATTGTATTCTACCCAGATGATCCTGCTGGATTAACTGGGGACCGTCAACAATTTCAAGGACAACATAAGCTAGGGCAAGAAAGAGGATTTAAAATAGGCTGGGCCGATGAAGGAAAAATTGTAAGTTCGGTTCCCGGAAGAATTATAGATTATGATGGCCGAACATTACACACAACAAGACCTGCGGCTATATGGTCTCAGGATATAAGAAAAACCATAGCATTTAGAGTACGGTTAAAAAATTAATCATCAACACACATAATAATATGTATTCGATTTTCTGTATGAGCGTTTATAAAGGTATGTGGTTTTGTTGTATCAGTTAAGTATACACTGCCCCGAGGCATATGATGGCATTCGTTTAATGTCGGCCATATCATCCATGCTTGAGAATTAGTAATAAGTGGTATGTGTATTCGTTTACTAGGATCGGCATGTATTGAATAACATTGTCTTGCTGGCATTGACATTATCCTAGTTCTATAGGCATTATGCTTTAAAATTATCTTTTCTAATTCTGATCCCTTTAGTTTTGGATTAATATTACAATACTTTTTTTCAGATTGAATTTCTAACTCTTCGATTCTACCAATACCGGTGTGCCAATCTTCTTGCCCTTCTTCTAGAGTTTGACAAATTATTTGGTTGTTTACAAACCCAGCAGTTTGTATAATATCATTGATTTCCGTTAGGATTTTTGGGAAATTTTTAATTTGGTACAATTGGTGAACTAACATGAAAGTATTTATGGTAAAATTGATATTGACATTATTTCAAAATAGCTATATAATTACAATGTGGACGTGAGTGGAACTTGGTATACCTCCTCCTAGTAGCGCAAGCGAACGGAGGGTGTGGGGCTAACCCATTGGGTGCCTTTGTAGGTTCGAATCCTACCGTCTACACCATTTTTAACACACACAGAGGCTCGTATGAAAAAGGCACTAGCAATACTTTTATCTTTATCAGTATCAACTGTTTATGCTCAATTTGACCCGAATTGGCGTGACCCAAATGCGTTGTTTGACGCTAGTAAAACTATGACCGATAATGTTTTAGTTACGTGGAATAGAGTGGATGATATCCGTAAAACTTGCGAAACTGAAAGCAAGCGGCGAGGGCTTGGTGGGTTTGGATATAGCATGGAAGCCTGTTCGTTCTGGGGTACAGATAAAGGCGGCAAAGATTTTTGCCATATCTTTACAAGAAAGAAAACTACAATGCACGACCTCGGTCATGAAATGCGTCATTGCTTTCAAGGAAGTTTCCATTGAACAAAAAAGTAGCATCAAGTCCCGAGCGTAATACCTTCCAAAAAGAAGGCGCAATCCGCCGTGCAGAAGAAGCGGGCGAAGAACCCAATCAAGCATACATTGACATGTGGGATCAGATCAAGATTGATGAGGCTAACAAGATCCACGATCCTAAGTGGCAAAAGAATAACATGGAGTATGATCTCCGTAGTAGTAAAGAACTCTGTGACAAAGTTAAAGAGTCGGACAACTATGCTCAAAACTTGTATGCCGCTATGTGTAACATGGATTGGCAAAGCAGAGAGTTTTGGCAAGAGATGAAAGGTGAAACTTGGTCGTGCAGTTGGCGGCATGCTGGTGGTATTGTTGCTGATATGCAGGAGAAGGGTGACTACATTGATTGGTACTGTAGTGGCATTGGCAATAACGATGCCGGCTATGGGCTAGATGCTCGGCCGGCAACTGGTTACGTGCCAGAAGGTGTTGTAACTGAAGAAATTGAATTGGACTTAAACCGTCTGGGTTGGAGACCGGTTCCTTATAGGGATGATGAATAACGTGGTAAATAATAGCATGGAAAAACATACATATAACGCAGAAGACATTTTTGAAGAGATTCCCGGAGACCCGGATAATGTTATAATGAAACTTCCTCCAGAGCTTCTTGAGCATACTGGATGGAAAGAAGGAGATACATTGAATATCAAAATCGAAGACGGCGCAATTGTTATCAGCAAACCATAATGGCTAAAGACGATATTATTGAACTAGTCGGTGCTGTTGAAGAAGTTCTCCCTGGAAACATGTTTAGGGTCAAGGTTGAAAATATGCCTAAACCGTTATTGTGTTACATGGGCGGGAAATTAAAGCAACATAAGATTAGAATTATTTTAGGTGACAATGTAAAAATAGAAGTTAGCCCATATGACTTATCTAAGGGCAGAGTAACGTATAGATTGTAAATATGAACAGCGTTATGGAAACCATTTGCGGGGTTTGCAATACTGTTAGAAGCAATAGCAAACACGGCACAAGTTTCCAGAGGCTATTAACTGAGTTACGTAGAGAGTTTCGGAAACAGGGATTTGAATTAAAAATTCGTACTGCTCGAGATAAGAATCTTAACTCAGAAGAATTTTATGTTAACGCATATTACGATGCTGAAGACGATAAAAACAAAGAATCTCCAATAGAGGTAATTGTACACCATAACTTTAACAAAGAGTTAGTTTGGGATTACAAACACATTACCGATTTTCTTGTACAAATTTTTGACGCAGTTGTACACGAATTTAAACATCAACGCCAAAGTCGAAAACGTATGTATGTATCTTATTGGGTTCATGCAGACAGCAATCATCAATATCAAGAATATTTAAGTGACCCTGATGAGCTTGATGCCTATGCATTAAGTATTGCTATTGAACTGTGCAGGACTATGGGGAAACATCGAGCCTTAAGATATCTTCCAAAGTTTACTACTTTGGCAAAATTTAAAGTGCAGGACAATTATGTTAGTCCAAATTTAAATGCGTATGTTGCCCATTTTGAAAAACCCATAAGTCCACTCCTTAGGCGGTTAGCCAAAAAAGTTTATGTTCGATTACAGAAGGTTGACACAGACTGCATTTTCGTGTAAAATACAAAGTATAGTAACTACAGTATTTGGGGCGATTATGGAAGTGCTTTGCGGAGAGCGTAAGTCAGCAACTAAAGAGTTGACACTGACTGCTATTAAATTTTTCATTCAAGATCTCAAACTAACAAACAGTAAGTATAATCTTCTTGTGTTCTTTGATCGCGGTATGGCTAAACGAGAAGACGTCCGAGGGTCTGTTTCAAAACTAGGTCCAAAAGGATTGTGTATGGTACTCGACACAAGTTTAGATTTTGAAAGACTACTTATTACTATTGCACACGAAATGGTGCATGTTAAGCAATATGCTCGAGGACAAGTTAAAAACAGTTCAAGAGGCAAGACTAGATATTGGATGGGCAAAAGTGTTCGCAAGGAATATTATGACCAACCGTGGGAATTAGAAGCATTTAGTAAAGAACGAATTTTAGCCAACAAAGTTTTTAGAATGATAGCTAAGGCCTAATCATGGATGACCTGTTTCCTCTACAAGATGTACTCGAACTAGCATGTGCCGCTCAACGAGTCAATAAAGATTATATCAAAGAACAAGAAATTCTGTATACTGAGGATGGCAAAGTTAAACATATCATAATGCCTAATAAAGAGCTTGTAAAAATGACTTTGAAATTAGATCCTCGATATTCCGGGCCAGTTCCTCCTAAACTAATTCCAATTGATCTAGACAAGGAACTTGCACAAGAAATTCGTAAGTATTTTCGAAAATTAATGTTTTCGGCAATCGAAGGAGATAATGAATTTAAAACCGAAGTTAACTCGTTGCTCAATTCTGAAAGTATACCTTTTAATAAAATTGGTTTTATTGCTTGCCTGCCAAGTGTTTACAAACGAGATTATGCAACAAGCCAGATTGAAAAACAAATTAAAACATTAAATGAAGGATATCTTTCGTTAATTGGCAGTACCGTTTTTGATTTAGATTGTGAAATCTTAGAATCAAAACGCTCAAAAAATTATGATGCATTTAATATCACTGCTATAATTGATAATAAAATGGTCAGTTGGTTTAGTAAAGTTGATTTAAAAATTGGTTCTTGCGTTATAGTCAAAGCTAAAGTAAAAGACCATTCTAAACATTGGAAGCACCAAAATGATGTTACACGACTTAACTATGTAAAGGCGGCTCAATGAGCAAAGAAAAACATAAACCCCATCAATGGATTGACGGTGAAACTGCGGATCGCATTACCAGTCTTAATCTAAAAGATTATCGTGCGTATCTTAAGAAAGAAATCAAGCAGTGGAAGAAGAATCCAAGGAGCGATAGTAATCCTAAAGGTTATTGGATGCATCCTGAAGACGTAGGACTCAACATGCAAACTATTGCGGCACTGGATTTGATTATCAGTCATTTTCCAGAAACATCGGATGAGATAAAATGAACGAAGACCAAGAATTTATAGACTATGAAACATTTGCCAAACGGATGGAAAAATCCTATCCAAAAATGTTTGAGGGCAAGTACGGCGGATTTGCAGTAGGCAAAGGTTGGTACCCAATCCTTGAACGATTATGTTCTAACATTCAGCAACATATCGAATGGAAGAATAAAGATAGTGAGGTTTGCTCACAGGTTATTGTAGAACAGATTAAAGAAAAGTTCGGCGGCTTGCGCTTTTACTACCGTGGCGGTGATGATGAAATTAGCGGTATGGTGCGTATGGCAGAAGCTTGGGCAGATGTTGCTTGCGAAGAGTGTGGTGGTATTGGTAAACGTAGAGGTGGTGGCTGGGTAAGAACGTTGTGCGATTTGCACGAAACAGAGCGTAATGCTCGAATTGAAGAACAATGTAGAAAGGATGGTTTAGAGCTATGATTACAATGAAAGAATGGATGGAGTTAGTCGACTATCGTATCACCGAAGGCAGTGAATACGGGTGGGAGTGTTATGGTCCTAATGCTTACACATTAGATTCGTGGAATGGTGTTCACGGTAAAGGTGGGTACAGTTTCAGTATTGTGTTCAGCACTAAGAGTCAAAAGGTCTATGAAGTCAGTATGTGCGACTATACCAATGATCGTGCATATCGTATGATTAATCCTAAAAATGTTGAAAAGCATCATAAGGAAGCCGAACATAGAAGTGTACTAGAGAATCAGGCGTGGGACGATGTTAACTATGTTGATTTGGACGTAGATGATGACTTCTTCCAAAAAGCATTGGCTATTAAAGATGGCGATGACTATGATACTCGAGTACTAGTTCCGGTTGACTTTTCGGATGAAGAACTGTTACAATATATGAAGATGGCGCACGAGCGTGATATGACTTTTAACGACTTTGTTGAAGAAGCATTACGCCATGCTCTTGTAGAAGTGGAAGCGGGTCGTCTTACTAAAGAAGATGCAGAAAAATTTAAAGTAGGATACAAATGGCCTGAATCATTTGAGAAAGAAGAAAGCGATGAAGATAAAGTTGGTTAGTGACCTTCATTTAGAATTTTCGGATTGTTACATCAACAATGACGAAGGTGCCGATGTTTTGATTCTCGGTGGTGATATTTGTATCGCCCAGGATCTCCACGACCACCCTGAGCCTGCCAATACTGCGGATCAAGCCGCTATTGCCAACGGCACTGGACTGGGTCGTAGACAATTGACTGCACAGCGTTTCCGTGATTTCTTCAAGCGTTGTAGTTTTCAGTTTCCACATGTAATTTACATTATGGGTAATCACGAATTCTACAATGGCAAGTTCTATGCCGGCATTGACTATATGCGTGAAGAGTGCGCTAAGTATCCCAACATTCATATGTTAGAAAACGACACTAAGATTATCCAAGACAGGAATCATGAAACTGGCGAAGTCTCTGATGTTGTGTTTGTAGGTGGAACACTCTGGACCAACATGAACAAACGTGATCCACTGACTATGCATGCCATTGAAGGTATGATGAACGACTTTCGTATCATTCGTAATGACAAACGAAACTATGCCCCTATGAGTGCGTTAGATGTTGCTGTTCGCCATGACCGGACCCTGGGCTATATTAAACTTATAGTCGAAGAACATCGAGATACTAAATGTGTTGTGGTTGGACATCACACACCAAGTTTCCAAAGTATGCATCCAATGTATGCAAATGATACATTAATGAACGGTGGATACCACAGTGACTTGAGTGAGTTTATTTTGGATCACCCACAGATTGTTCTGTGGACACATGGCCACACTCATCATCCGTTTGATTATACAATTGGTGAGACTAGAGTTGTATGTAACCCACGTGGTTACGAAAATGATGGGTACAGCGAGGACACTGGTTGGGACCCTACTAAAATTTTGGAGATTTAAAATGAGCAATGAAAATATAAAACCAAGCATTAGTCAAATGCTTAGAATGACTGGTAGCAATACTGCTGACTTCATGGCACGTGTCGCGGCACACGTTGAAGACTTAGAGCACCAAGTTGTGCTATTGCAAGAACGTATAACCGAACTCGAGACTTCAAATGCTACTAAATGAAAAAGAGACTAAACTCTTCAAGAAATGGCTTCGTAGTCATTTAAAGTATGGTCCGGTTACTGTAACCTTTACCAAAAAGGATGGCACAGAACGAGTGATGAAGTGTACAACCAGTGAATCACTCGTTCCACAATTACTGCACGAAACTAATACGGATAACCCAATTGACTTTCCGGAACCAAAAAAGGAAAAGAAGGTTAACGAGGATGTAATGCCCGTTTACGATCTAGAGTCTAAACACTGGAAAAGTTTCCGCTGGGATAGTATTAAAAGCGTATCGTTTACAATCGGAGAAGAAATTGAGCACAGTAACGAGACACAGTGATACATGTACCGTTCTACAAGAATCAACTAAAAAATCAGTAGATGCAGTAGTGCAAAACTTTTTGGAAAACGAAAGACTTGACGTTATCCTTAATAAGAGTGTAAAATTAAGTATGAAATGGAATGGTAGCTTCTATGAAGGCAGAATGGCTGGAATGGATTTTACTAGCGCAGGCCCAACAATTAGCAAAACACAAACAGGAACTAGAGGCTAAAAATGAAAATTGGACTAAGTTACAGTCGGTGTATTAGAGACATTGTTGACGGTAAAGTAAACATTGACGATGTTCTAGTTCTTATTACTCGTACAGATTTTGATCCGCATGATGACGAACAATGGTCGGGTATTTGGCTTGGTTACGGTGGCGGCTCAGATAATGCTTACAGTCGCGGATTCTTTGCCCAAAGTAATCCTGAATGGGCAGGGTACCACAACGAGGATCAGTTCCGTAGTATCAGTATTGAACTTTGGGAAAGAGGTCTGTTACACCAACCTCGCAAGTTTGGTGCTCATCCTGCTCGTCGACCAGAAATTTGGCTAGAAGCAGTATTGCCAAATAGCGAGCTGGAATCCAATCCAGCCGCAAAAGCCGCTTGGGATAAGTTTCAAACTATCGCAAGTCTTACTAACGTAAAATTAGATGAAAGCTACAAGTGAAATATCTATCGCTTCTTGCTGTCCTAATCTTGGTGGGGTGCGGACCCTATCCTGAGCCAAAAGACTTATATCAGACATCTCGGAAAGACGAGGCGTTTGCAGTTGACGAAACTGGTTGCAACATTAAACAATCTAGCCAATTAGTAACTGAACATAAAGTCGGAGCCATTACTAATCTAATTAAAGAAGAAATTGAATGGGGCATGAAGAACGAATGTAATGTTAAATTTGACATTACAGTCAATGGCGAAAAGCATTATTTGGAAGGATCTCATACCGGACTTGAACAAATGGCTAGCGTGTGCCGAAAGGCTAGAGATAAAGCACGTAATGATTTGCTTTTGGATTTGGGTGGCAATTTTAAAGCCGAATCAACCATCCGATGTAGAGTTAAAGACACTGTATAATTTGGCTAAACTCGATATTGACATTTAGTTTGCCAGGTGTTACAATATGAACATATTAACACACAGAGAGGCTTTTATGAAGGCGTTTATAGCAGGCACAGTTTTTGGACTAGTTCTAGCAACGGTAGGATTTTCCGGCCTTGCTCGTATGTTGGACAAAGGCGTAGACACAGTTAAAACACAGAGTCAGGAGTTGGCAAAATGAAATCAGTATTAGTCATTTTAACACTTTTAGCCCTTACCGCTTGCTCAACTGTAGCAGGAGTCGGTCAGGATATTAAATCGTCCGCAGAATGGACAAAAGATAAGATGGGTGGCAAATAATGAAAACACTATTACTAATTCCAATCGTTGCAGTTTTGGCAGCTTGTGGTACTACCGATCCTTACGGTAAACGGGCTGAACAAGAGCGTGAGTATAAAACCAAACAAGTTGAACGAGTAATCGACGAATCACCAAAATGGATGACTAAACCTCCTACTAGCGCATCAGCTGTTTATGCTGGCGGCACTAGTCGTAGCGGAGACTACTCAATGGCTGTACATAAAGCTAAGGCAGATGCATATGGTAAAATCTGTATGACTGCTGGGGGTACTGCTAGCCAAAGAACAAAGATTTATAAAGCAGACACTTTCCAATCTAGTTCAGAGTTGAGTGAAATGGTTATACGGACTAGTTGTAAAGAAGTGGATATTACCGGGGTTGAAGTTGCAGAGAAAAAGATTGTAAACGAAGGTGGTTACTATCGGGCATACGTTTTGATTGCTTTGCCAACGGGCGATGCTAACATTCTAAAGAAGGCTAAAGAGCAAGAAAGGCTAAACGAAATTACAGCCAAACGTGCTCCAGAAGCATTTAAAGAATTAGATCGGTAACATAGTAAAAGGTGTTGTGTTAAACCAACACCTTTTACTATGGCTAATTTAGACTCAATGACTTCGTATTTTGGACTCATTGACTGTTGACAGAAGTTAGGTACTTTGCTATAATATACACATACACTAACAAACACAGAGAGATTTTAAATGATTATTAATAGCGCACCACAAAATCAAGCAGTTTTGAGCAACGTTGGTGAAATCGGCGAGTTCCGTATCCGTAACTCAGCTAAAGCATTTAACATTTTGAGCTCGGGCCTGTACGCAAACAAAGTCCGTGCTATTATCCGCGAATTGAGCTGTAACGCTGTAGACAGCCATACTGCCGCAGGTAAACAAGATACCCCCTTTGATGTACACTTGCCTAATCAATTAGAACCTTGGTTTGCTATTCGTGACTATGGAACAGGACTTACACATGAACAAGTTACATCAATTTATACAACTTATTTCGAATCCACTAAAACTGATAGTAATGATTTTATCGGTGCTCTTGGTCTTGGCTCAAAGTCACCATTTTCTTACACGGATAACTTTACAGTAACCGCAATCAAAGATAACAAGAAGGGTATCTACTCTGCGTTCATTAATGAAGCAGGTGTACCTAGCATTGCACAAATGATGACTGAAGAAACGACCGAACCAGCAGGAGTTGAAGTTAAATTCAGCGTCAATGATCGTTATGACTTTAGTAAGTTTGTTGACGAAGCCCGCATAGTCTATACTTATTTTAAATTGCGCCCGGTTGTAAGTGGTGTAAGCAATTTTGAATTCCGTGGAGTAACATACGAAACAGAAAACATTGTTCAAGGAGTTCACTCGTACAAAGAATCTCGCCGTAGTGTTGCTATCATGGGCAATATTGCATATCCCATCGAAATTCCTAATGCAGACCAATCACTCGGTGATTTGCGTAATTTGTTGAGCTGTGGGTTGGAAATGCACTTTACGATTGGCGAATTGGACTTCCAAGCGTCACGCGAAGGTTTGTCATATATTCCTAGCACCGTTGATGCTATCAAACGTAAGTTGGTAGCAGTTAATGCGGCATTAGCTGTAGTAATTGCCAAAGAAGCAGATGCCATTCCTAACTTATGGGATCGTGCTCTACACTTGCAAAAGAAGTATAGTAACCAACTATGGCAAACTGCTATCAAGAAGTATGTTGCTGATTCTAAACTGCCTACATTTGATGACAGTCGTTACGGTGGCACGGCAACATTTAAGTTAGGCATTGATGACCTTGCTAAAAAGTATAACATCAGTATTCGTGGTTTTAACTATGCCAAGCATACCAAGGCATTTCCTAATCGTAAACACGATATGGATCATACACCAAAAGCTGGTGGTGGATATGATTACATTCCGTACTGGGGTATTACAGTTGAAAAGCATATTCAGTTTATCATTAACGATACCAAAGTTGGTGCTGTTGAACGTGCTAAGTTTCATTATCGTTCATCTAAACCAGATGTTGGTGCTGTAGTTTTTGTCATTGACAGAGTAGATAAAAACAAAGACATGAATGTTAAGGCATTCTTCAAGGCTATTTGTAATCCTCCTGCAGATCGAATTATGCAGGCGGGTGCGCTTTTGAAGAAAGAACGTGCTGACAGTGGCTTGGGTAAGAACGTTACCATCCTTGCTCTGCAAGAGCGTGGTTCAGGTGGCTACTATCGTGAACGCGAAATGGTTTGGCGTGATGCTGGCAAGGCTGATAGCTTTGACGATAACACTACTTACTACTATTTGCCACTCAGTGGTTTTGAAGTTCAAAGTGCTCACGGCATGGCCAACGTCAAAGAGTTTTACAACGATTTGAAAGAGTGTGGTTTAGATGGTTTAAAAACTACAATCTATGGTGTGCGTAAAGGTGACATTGAGTTTATTAAAACTCAATCTAACTGGATCAACATCGAAGACCATATTGTTAGTATTTTGAGCAAGCCCGTTGACAACAAACTTATTATGAGTTTGGTGTTACAGGCTGTTGACAATTTTAACTTACTTAGCTATACTAGCAATATTGTAGACGCCGTCACTAATCCTAATAGCCCATATACTAAATTGGTAACACAATTTAAGGGCTTTGAAAAGATTCGTTATAGCGAACTAAGTTTGAAGCGTTTGTGCCAACGTTATGCTAAAAGTGTAAATTTTAGTCCAGAAGCACAAGTACAAAAGTTTACTGATGCATGTGCAACCATTGGTAAACGTTATCCGTTACTAGCCTACTTGCGTAGTGCTCCTAACACAGATGTTGCCGAATATATTAATTTGATTGATACACAGAAAGGTATTTAAAATGAGCTATCCATATTTGATCCAAGGCAATAATGTTGTTGTCGTTATCGGTAACAAGAGCCATACTATTAGTAAAACGCATATCACATACCAAAAGGTAATTGATGCGATTAAAGCAGGTGACTGGGATTCGCTTCCAGACGTCATCGAACCTAAAAAGGTTGTATTGAACTACGGACAAGGCAATGTGTCTATCCAAGGTGAAACCCTGTTCTGGAAAGGTAAAGAACTGAACACCGGTTTGTCAGTGCGTATGATCCAGATGTTGCAAGAAGGCTTCCCAATTGAGCCTATGGTTAACTTTATGGAGAACTTGTACAAGAATCCATCTAAGCGAGCTGTTACTGAATTGTATGGCTTTTTGGAAAAGAGCAACTTGCCAATTACTCCAGACGGTCACTTCTTAGCGTACAAACGTGTGCGTGAAGATTATAAAGACTGCCATACAGGCACAATGGATAACGCTATTGGATTAGTAGTTGAAATGGAACGGCATGATGTTGACGATAACAAAGACAATACTTGTTCAACGGGTTTACACTTCTGCGCTATGAGCTACTTGTCTAGTTTCGGTGGTGCTCGAACAATTATTGTTAAGATTAATCCAGCAGATGTTGTAAGCATTCCAAGTGACTATAATGATGCTAAAGGTCGTGCTTGCCGCTATGAAGTTATTGGCGAAGTTGACGCAGACAAAGTTGAGCAGGCATTTACACGCTCAGTTCAGCGAACTGCTAATAGTGATGTTCCAACAGGCGATACTCCATTCAAACATGGTTATCATGACGGGTATCACGGTAGCGAATATGACCCTGATAAGTACTCTTGGTACAAAGATCAAACTGATTATGAAGAAGGGTTTGATAAAGGATCTGCTCATGCTCGTGAAGGTACCCCTGAACGCTATCGTTATATTGGTTAAAATAATGACCACATATAACGAAATTGAACTTATGGAAATGGCTCGTGATTACGAAGCCATGGAACGAGTAGCATTACAAGACGCAGAAGAATTGCGTCAGTTGCGTGAGGGTGAACGTATTATTGTTCCACACAATTTAGAACACGCCCGCACAATGTTCAAGTTGGCTAGTTTTTATCTTAGTCAACACGACAAAAAGTTTGCTTTAACAATGGAAATGCTATGAAGACCTTTGATACATTTGAGCAAGTAGACAATATGGGTACTTGTGTCAAGCGACCCATAATTGTCCACGCTAAAAAAATTGATGAAGAATTTCGAGTTAATACATTGGAGGGCAATTATAAACAAGGCAAGCCTGGAGATTACCTTATGAAAGGTATTGACGGAGAATTGTACATTTGTGATGGTCCTATCTTTGAACGTACTTACGACTTTGTATCATTAACAACGATGGCGAGTGTTGGTGCGGACAGCGTTGGGATGGTACAAAGATGTGTTTCCCCGTTTTAGAAACTGAAAAGAAAGAAGACAAAGATGTTTGATTGGTTTAAAAAGCCTGACTACGCTAATGTAGTTCCAATTTTTCCGGATCAGGTTCCGTTTATTAAAGAGCCGATACCAGAAAAAGATCCAACTACTTATTACAGTATTGGACACACAGACGACAATCGTGTAACCCTTAGAATGGGTTACACTACACTTACTATGAATTATGACGGTGTACAAAATCTTATTGATCAACTAGCGTTGTATCAAAAACAATTAAAACAAGAGGAAGATAATGCCTAATTTAGTACCAATGGTTATCGAGCAAGAAGCTCGCGGAGAACGTAGTTATGACATTTACAGTCGCTTGCTCAAAGATCGTATTGTTATGCTTGATACAGATGTTAACGAACATACTGCTAGTTTACTTGTGGCTCAGCTACTATTTTTAGAAAGCCAGGGTAATGAAGATATCACTATGTTCATTAACAGCCCGGGTGGGGTTGTTACTGCCGGCATGGCAATTTATGACACCATGCAGTTTATCAAGCCCGATGTTTCCACGGTTGTTATGGGTCAGGCTTGCAGTATGGGTTCCTTGCTTGCTACTGCCGGGGCCCCCGGCAAACGCAAAATGCTTCCAAATGCTCGTCACATGATTCACCAACCTAGTGGTGGCGCAGGTGGGCAAGCTACAGACATGGAAATTCAAGTTGAAGAGATTCTTAAAATGAAAAAGAATCTAACCCAAATTTATGTAGATCATAATAGTAAGGGTAAAACTTACGAACAGTTTAAAAACGATATGGAACGTGATAAATTTATGGGTGCGCAAGAGGCTCTAGAATACGGTTTGATTGACGAAATTATTAGAAAACGCCCATAAAGTGCGTATATAATGGAAAGCTGTAGTACACTATAAATACTAATGTCTAGGAGTGTGCTATGGCCCGTCAGGCTTTTAATTGGTCCGAACTGGATCGCGATACTTTGTACTCGATGCTTTACAAACTCAAATCAGAGATTGTAGATACACGGTTACCTATTGGTGAAATTATCAGTATTATAAGCAAACACATCAAACAACATCTTCCAGTTAAAGTTCGAACTCGTAGACATAATCCTGTTAAGCCAGGCGAGGTTTGGATTGGTGGTGCTTATTACAGCCATTTAGACAAGGCAAAAAAGAAACGTTTTATTGAAATAGAACTAGCATTTCCAACTGATGTTCAAACTATGAAAACTAGTACATATCGTTGGGAACGTATTTGTACACTATTTGCGGATACTATTCTACACGAAATTATACATACACGTCAATACCGGTCTAGAAACTTTAAAGATATCCCAGGATACGAAAGTACAGCTTACTATGCCAAAGATCGAGCTTGGCAACAGTATTATGGTGACAGAGATGAAATGGGTGCCCACTCATTTAACATTGCTCAAGACATGATTGATAAATTTGAGTTTGATCCAAAAGCTATTAAAGAATATTTGGACAGCCCTGTTCCAAAAAGAGTTCGTCCAAACGGTTGGGGACGTTTTATGAAATCTTTTGAGTATGATCACAATCATCCAAAAGTTATTCAAATGAAGCGTAAGATAATGACCCAACTAGAAAATGCCTATTACGGCAAACCATTTAAGACAACAAATCATTTGACATACTGATAATTAGACTGTATAATATAAACTTAAACAGTTAATTATTGGAGTCGATATGAGCGTTTGTGCAAGCCACATCTGGGATTTGGAAAGTCATCCTTCCCGTCTAAACAAAGAAGCAATTATTCTAGCCATTGCAGAAGAAGGCAATAAAGAATTCTTCGAAGGTTGTCGCCTAGCTTTTGATCCAATGATTACCTTTGGCATTAAACAAGTTCCAGAGAAAACAGATGCAGATGGCGCTGGCTTACCTTGGGATAGTTTCACTCTTGCTCTTACTGGTTTTGTCACACGTCAAGTTACCGGTAACACAGCACGTGATGTAATTGCCGCTATGATGAAGTCAGCTACCAAAAAAGAATGGAATGGTTGGTATCGTCGCATACTGATCAAAGACTTGCGAGCAGGATTCAGCGAAAAAACAATCAACAAAGTGGTGGAGAAGAAGTATGCTGACTATGCTATTCCTGTATTCGGTTGTCAGCTTGCTCATGATAGTGCTAATCATGAGTCAAAGGTATCGGGCAAAAAACTTATCGAAGTTAAACTCGATGGAGTTAGAGTCATTACTATTGTACGTAGTGATGGTCGTGTGGATATGTTCAGTCGAAATGGTAAAGAACTTGCTAATTTTCCGCACATTGTAGAACAGATTAGTAATGTAGTTAAAGCAAAGTCTACAAGCAAAGATATGGATCTAGTGCTAGACGGTGAGATCATGTCAAGCAGTTTCCAAGACTTAATGACACAGGTACATCGTAAGAGCGATGTTAAAGCCAACGATGCTATTCTTAATCTGTTTGACGTATTACCTTTAGAAGATTTTGAAAAAGGTATATACAATAAAACTCAACGTGTGCGTAGCACAATGGTTAGTTTTTGGGTTGACCAAAACAAAGAACAGTTGCCCAATGTAACTGCTCTTACTAATGAAGAAGTTGATTTGGATACTACAGAAGGCCAAGCTCGTTACAAAGAAATTAATGCCAAGGCAGTTGCCGGAGGCTACGAAGGTATTATGATTAAAGATCCAGAAGCTGGATACGAGTGTAAGCGGTCAGTGGCATGGCTTAAACTTAAACCATTTATTGAAGTTAGTTTGTCAATAGTTGAAGTTGAAGAAGGTACAGGAAAAAACGTAGGTCGTTTAGGCGCATTTGTATGCGAGGGAGAAGATGATGGTAAACTTATTAGAGTCAATGTCGGAAGCGGATTTAGCGATGATAATCGCATTACTTATTGGGCCGGTCGGGATAACCTTATCGGTAATATTGTCGAAGTACGTGCAGACGCTGTTACACAAAATCAAGACGGATCGTACAGTCTAAGGTTTCCACGCTTTAAAGGATTCCGTGGATTTGAGGTTGGTGAAAAGATTTAATGAATACTGCACGTATTGTTGTTGTTAGTTGTACAATATGCCTTTCACTATTATTTGGGTTAGGCCAAAGTCCAACCGTTGAGACAGTACATACTAAAAGTTTTTGTGCATACAATAGAGTATTTGTTGAGTTTGAAGAAGGAAATAAACGTTGGGGAGCGTTATTGTTAGATCGTGACGGTAGACCTATTCCGTGCGATGAAGATAATTTACCCAAAGAAAAAACAAAAAATAGAGGAATAATATGACAAATCCGTTTCGTGATCAAGAGAAGTTTATGAAAGCCTGCGATCAAACTACAGGCGGAGAATTTGATCAGGCTCAATTTAAAATGTATCTTGGATTGATTGAAGAAGAATACAAAGAGCTTAAAGAAGCTGTTAATAATCATGATCAACTAGAAACACTAGATGCACTTATTGATATTCTAGTTGTTACTATTGGTACAATACATAGCATGGGCAGTGATGCCGAGGGTGCATGGAAAGAAGTAATGCAGACTAATTTTGCCAAGATCGATAAAGATACAGGCAAAGTACGCAAACGTGAGGATGGTAAGGTCCTTAAGCCAGTGGGTTGGGTTGCTCCTGACTTGACCCCATTTGTAGGAAAACAACTATGACGATTGATGTATACTGGAGTAGATCAAATCCCATATGTGGAGAAACTATTACCATGTCCCCGTTGCGGTTTTATCCTCCCGAACCGTTAATGAAACACATTGACTATAAAGAATTCTTTGGCCCACAAGTTTCTAAGTGCCCTGCTATTATAGACGACTTAAAAAATATTTTTGTCATTAAAAGTCCAGTTGACTTAAATATTATTATAACAGATAATAATGTAGAAATTGAAGGACAATCTTTAGATTTTGCTCAAGCATTTTTGGGCGGACCGCAGGGTAAAGCTGGAATTCATCAGTTAGGTATGGGATATAATTTTTTTGCAGAAAAAAGTCTCAAAGTAACGCAATTGCCTGCTTACTATGATTCAAACGGATTTACTGAAAACACGCATCAAATCACTGCTAGTTTTGATGCGGGCCGTTGGTTCCGTACTTCTGGCAAACCTACGTTTGTATTCAAACCAGGAAATCGTACTATCAGTCTTAAAGAAGGCGAAGCATTAATGTATTTTAAATTTAATACCGACGAAAAGGTGAAGCTGATAGAGTTTGAAGAAACCCCAGAAATGCAAAAGTTAGCAAACATCTGTGCAACATTAAAATTTCATTCGCAGGGAATTTCCCCGCTAGCTGAGTGCTACGAATACTTTGATCGATATAATATGCGTAGAAGAGTTCTTAAAGCAATTAAAGCTCAAAAATTAAAATAATTTATTCAAAGGAGAAAACTATGTTTGGTGCAAATTATTCAAGCGATGGTATTGTTAACTATCGCACCGCAGGAGAAGTAAATCAAGCAATGGGTCGAGTCTATGGACATATGAGCCTCGCTGTCATTGTATCAATGTTGGTCAGTTATTTTGTAGGTACTAGCCCTGAGTTGTTACAATTCTTTTTTACAGGTGTGCTAAAGTGGATTGTAATTTTTGCACCGCTTGTGGCAATTTTTGGTATTAGTTTTGTGCTAGGAAATAATCCTAGTAAAGAGGTTGCTCAATTGTGTTTACACGGCTTTGCGGCTTTGATGGGACTGAGCTTTGCCACAATCTTTGCCATATTCACTATGGGCAGTATTGTTTCAGCATTTATGGGCGCGGCCATCTTATTTGGTGTAATGAGTGGCTATGGATACTTTACTAAACAGAATCTAGATAGCATTGGCAAGTTTATGTTCGTGGGATTGATTGCTATTGTTATTGCCAGCATTGTTAATATCTTTATCGGATCAACTATAATGCAAATGGTTATTAGTGCATTGGCTATTATCATCTTCTTAGGCCTAACTGCTTATGACACACAGCAGATTCGTGAAGCAGTTAGTGTTGACACTAGTCCGGCTGTGGAAGTAACTGGTGCGTTAACCTTATATATGGACTTTATCAACTTGTTTATTAACTTGTTACAGTTGTTTGGAGATAAGAAAGAGTAATGTGGTTAGTAAAATATTATCAAAATGGGGGTCGACTAATGTCTAAGTATTTTAGCAACCTCCACGAAGCAACAGCATTTGCTGTATATGAGGCACCGTTTGAAAGTGTACATTCAATGGATTTAATAAAATGAGATCAAATTACTGGACTATTGGGCCATTTGCAGATTGGCTTCGGGGTACACCTAAACTTAAGATGGGTACTAGCGAAGAGTGGAATGCTTGGGAGGATAACGCCAAAGCCGCACACCCTATTCGTTGGTGGATTGCCGAAGAGGGGTTAGACTACCTTCAAAAGTTTGTTTATTACATACCGGATCGTTTAAATGATGTTAGATATTATATTAATAATCGTTGGGTTAGTCGCAGTCATAGTCTTACTGCTCATGTTCGGGATATTCGTCCTGGCGCTTGGAGCGATGTTGGGAATCGATTCCTTCCATGCCTATTTAATGAGTTTCAAGACTTTGTCGAAATAGAGCAAGCGTGGCATCACTGCATGTGGAGCGATGATGCTAAAACTAAGTTTGATGTCCCGTGGTATCGTAGTGGTTGGTTCCGTTGGCGAACATGGCGTTGTCCAGAAGCTGGTTTAGAATACCTTAATTGGGCAAGCAATCTTACTAACGAAGAATTTTGCGAACCAGGACAGACTCCCGAATTAACTTCTCAGGCTGAGTCTGCTAGAGAAATACTAAGTCTATACTATTGGTGGACAAAAGAGTATCGTAATCGTCCTGATCCATATGAAGCCAGTGGTTGGACTGCTTACTGTGAAGCAAGTCGTGAGGCCAATGGCGGCCGCCTAAATTTTGGTGCAGATGATAAGACTCCTGAACTTAAAGAAATGAGTAACAATACACATAAATCGCTCCGTGAAATGGAAGAGGCTTACGAAAAAGAAGATGAAGCAATGATGATTCGACTTATCAAGATTCGTCAAAGCCTATGGACGTAGACATCCTATGGCGACAAAGTGCCAGGGGACACTACATAATAGAAGTATGGAGTCGCCCTGTTAAGAAATTATCAGGCACAGACTCCACTGTTCCACTCGATGAGGATATGTATCTTGAAATTAATCAATGGTGCATTGATTCGTTTGGATACCATGCAAGAACAGCGTATCATATTTTTGAGTTAAAAACTCGCCCACACTTGGACTGGTTTATACTGAGATGGCAATAATTACTATATGAGCGATCACGAAAAATTTAAAAAAATAATCCCTATATTAAATGATGTTAGTCCGAGCTTTTGTCTAGCAAAGTGGTACCAACTTACATTGTATTTGCAAAATGGTTTTAACCATAGTTGCCATCATCCGTCGCCTCATAAAATACCATTAATTGAATTAGAAGAAAATTATAAAGCTCTACACAATACTAAATTTAAAAAAGAGCAAATGCAAAAGATGCTTGACGGCACGAGGCCAAGTGAGTGCGATTATTGCTGGAACGCCGAGGACAACGGTCACGTAAGTGATCGTGCTTATAAAAGCGCAAGGTCTTGGGCATACCCGCATTTAAACGAAGTAATTAAAAATAAAACTGCTGATGTAGAACCTACATACTTAGAAATAAGTTTTTCCAATGCGTGTAATTTTAAGTGTGCCTATTGTAGTCCAGATCTCAGCAGTCAATGGTACGAAGAAATAGACAAATATGGTGGTTATCCTACAAGTCAAAATTTCAACGGATTTGGTTGGTTTAAGCAAGTAGGTAAAATGCCTATCAAGCACAGCGATCCTAATCCATATGTAGATGCATTTTGGAAGTGGTGGCCGGAACTTTATCCCAAACTAAACACTCTGAGATTAACCGGCGGCGAACCTTTATTAAGCAAAGACGTATGGCGTATGCTAGATGCAATTGAAAAGGATCCTAATCCAGAATTATGTTTTGCTATCAATACTAATTTAGGTATACCTGACGAGTTAATTAATCGAATGATTAAAAAGATTAATAGCATATCTAAAAATATAAAAGAAGTGCAAATCTTTACTAGCGGGGAAGCAGTAGGAGCTCCCGGGGAATATATTAGATATGGATTAAACTACGATCAATGGACAGGTAATTTAGAAAAAGTGTTAGACAATACTAATAACATTGTTGCCATCATGACTACCGTTAATCTTACCAGCATAACAACCTATTGCAATTTTGTTCGTTACATTTTAGATTTACGCATCCGATATAATAAAAATTCTACCTTTAATAAGGTGCAATTTATGACTAATTTTTTAAGGTATCCAGAGTTTCTATCACTAACTATATTAGACTCTGCTAGTAAACAACGATTTACCCACGAAGTAAAGACATTAATTATAGACAGGTCTGATTTATCAGACAGTGAAGTTGACCAATTAAACCGTATGATTGACTACATGAACGGCACTGATAGCAAAGAACTACAATTAAGAAAAGACTTTGCGGCATTTATTACTGAATACGATCATAGACGTGGCACAGACTTTAATAACACGTTCCCAGAACTTATAGAATTTTATACATTATGCCAACAGACGTAAAACGTACAATAGAAATTATCAACAAAGTTAGTCCTAGCTTCTGCGCCGCTAAGTGGTATAATGCTACTATCTGGTTAGGAAATGGTCGCACAGCTAGTTGTCATTTGCCGCCAGCACATACTATACCCCTGTCTGAAATTAGTAGAAATCCTAGCGCATTACATAATACTAGTTTCAAAAAAGACCGCAGGCTTGAGATGTTAATAGGCAAGCGGTGTGACGAGTGCGCTTATTGTTGGACTGTTGAGGACAATGCGGCTCCTGATGTGTATAGTGATCGAGTGTATAAGACTAGGATTTACACTGAAGATGAAATACTTCAACTAGCTAAATTAGATCCAGGAACGGATGTTGATCCAAAAACTTTAGAAATTAGTTTTGATAATTTATGTAATTTAAGTTGCAGTTATTGTAACGCAGAGTTTAGTACTACCTGGGCTAGTGATATTAAAGTTAACGGGCCTTATATTGCATTAAAGACAGCCGGTGGTGGTGCGTTTCAAAATGCCGGAGAACATGCTCTACCTTACGGGATTAAAAATGAAAACAATCCCTACATTGAGGCATTCTTTAAATGGTTTCATACTAGCCTTAAACATAATTTACAAGAACTAAGAATCACTGGGGGCGAACCTACTCGTAGTCCATCATTTTGGAAACTGTTAGATGAATGCAACGGCACAAATTTTGATTTTGCCGTTAACAGTAATCTTATAATGGATCAAGTAAAGTTAAACCAACTTATTGGTGCTAGTAAAAAGTTTAAGAAATTTGATTTATATACTAGCGGTGAAGGGTACGGTGCTCACGGAGAGTTTATTCGGGCGGGCCTGGATTATACCCTGTGGCGGAATAATTTAATACAATTTGCCAAAGAAGGTCAGTATAATATGATACACATTATGATGACTATCAGTGCGTTGAGTATCTGGACTGTAACAGAGTTTATGGCCGATATGTTAGCGTTACGTAAACAATTCGGTGGGCATCAGTTTCACATGAGTCTTAATTTAGTACGTTTTCCTAGTTTTCAAAATTTAAATGTGTTACCTGAGCATTTAAAACAAACACAAGCAGACAAAATTGAAACTTGGCTAAGTAATGCTGTTGGGTTAAGTCCTGCTGAACGTAATCAAATAGAAAGAATAATAGCATATCTTCGTAATGTTAATCGAAGCCAAGAAGATACTGACAGCCAAGAAAATAAAGAGCACGACTTGAAGAGCTTTACGCAACAATATGCTGATAGAAAACATATTGAATTGTCCGGGGTATTTCCAACAGAATTTATAGAATGGTTTAACACAATATGAATGAAGATAAATTTTGTATAGTACCGTGGATACATCTTAATACAGAACCTAATGGTCGTGTTAAACCTTGTTGTGCGTACCTAGGACAAGATTTTGGTAATTTAAAGGATACAACACTTGAGGAAATATGGAATAACGACCATATGAAATCAATGCGTAAAAGTTTTTTAGAAAATAAAATACCAGAAGGATGTTTAACTTGTACTAAAAAAGAAGACAGTGGCGGTGTAAGCTATCGCATGGCTGTTACTGATAGGTTTAAAGATCACATTGAAAAAGCTAAAGCTAACACACACCCCGATGGCACATATGAAACGTTTGAAATAATTTTTTGGGATTTTAGATTCAGTAATATCTGTAATTTTAAATGTCGCATGTGTGGGCATGGAAGTAGTAGTTCCTGGTTTGACGACTTTACCCCTGAAGAAAAGAAAACCAAGATAAAGTTCCTTGACAGTTCGTATTACGGAACTGATTTAATGAAATACGTTGATCAGTTCATTGATGACGTTGAAGAGATATATTTTGCAGGCGGTGAGCCACTAATGATGTCTGAACATTATCAAATCTTAGATAAGCTAATTGCCAAAGAACGATATGATGTATTCTTACGATATAATACTAACATGAGTACTCTTAAATATAAAGACTATAATTTAATCGACATATGGAAAAGATTTAAAGATGTTAGGATATTTGCCAGTATTGATGGTGTTGACGAAAACGCCGAGTACAGTAGAGCAGGTACAGACTGGCCTAGAGTAGAGGAAAATTTAAAGCAACTAGTAAATTCTAAAGTTGGATATGTTGTATCTACCACAATAAATATTTTTAGTGTGTTTAATTTCACGCATCTTGTAGATCGAATGATAAAGTTAAATATGTCCACTAGAAAATTATTAGTAAGCCATGTTAACTGGCCCAAACATTATGCAACGTCAATATTACCCGAAACATTAAAAGATAAAGTAAGACTACAGTTAGACGAGCATTTAGAAAAAATAACGTCAACTGTGACTGAAGAAGAAAGCCTGTGGCTAGCTAACTTGTATGGAGAAATTAAATTTTATTTAACCTCAGAAACTTCAACAGCAGAAACTGCGGACCTACAACAGCGATTTAAAAGAGACACTATTAAATTAGATAGTATTAGAAAAGAAGATATTAGAATTGCAGTTCCAGAAATAGCCGATTGGTATAATACATTATGAGTGATAAATTTATCTGCGACTTTCCATGGGTACACCTAAGTGTATTTCCGCAAGGTAATTGTACAATTTGCTGTGTTGCCAAACACTCTGGCAAGGGTAACGGGCACAGTTGGAATAGAGTTAACGAAGATCGGACCAAAACTGTAACTGTTATGAACAGTAGCATTCCTGAAATTATTAACTGTGACAATTATAAAAATATTAGACTAGACATGTTAGCGGGCAAAGTGCCAAGTGCTTGTGAAGGATGTCACCAAGTAGAACAAGCAGGCGGAAAAAGTAAACGACAACAAGAAACAAATCGTAACTTAGATCATGCGGCTCTGACTGCTGAAGACGGCACTATTAAACCAGACTTAAGACATATCGAATTACGACTAGGAAACTTTTGTAATTTAAAATGTCGAAGCTGTAATGCAGACTCTAGCACAAGTTGGATTCAAGATTACTATAAGTTAAAAGATACAGTTAAGTTAGCCAGTGGATATCATTGGATTAAAAGCAATCCTGATTTTAGTTTTGATTGGGTTGATGACGAATCATTTTATGATCGATTAACGGAATTCGCTCCTAACTTAGAGCAAATACATATTAGTGGTGGCGAACCTTTTTTAGTTCCTACACATTTTAAATTATTAGAACGATTAGTAAACGAAGGTAAAACTGATATTGCTATACATTATCATACAAACTTGAATTACAAATGGGATAAAATTACTCCTGCATTAGATTTATTAACCAAGTTTAAAGAAGTACATATTAGTTTTAGTATCGACGATGTAGGCGAACGAAACACATATATTAGAAGTCTAAGTGATTGGGATTTAACTATTAGTAATTTAAAATTGTTTCTAAGTAACTATAATTTTGTTTATGCCGTTACCCAAACAGTTAGTGTGTATAACTTCATGTATATTGAAGAATTAAGCCAATACTTAAAAGAAAACAATATTCGAATTAAGGTGCGTTTAAATCACGTACAGAGTCCAGATTACTTAGATGCTAATATACTACCTAAGCAAGTGCGACAAGATAAAATTAATTCACTACATGGAATTCTTAATCAACGTAACTGGGAAGATTTATACGGGCATTATTATAATCCCGAAGCTAACGGGCAGTGGGAATATTTTAAATACTTTACAGAAAACATAGACGCAGTACGTAACGAAAACTTAAATAGTATTTTTCCAAAATTAATATGAAATTCATTTTTTTAAAATCGGGCGACTACTTAGAACTAGAACCTAATAACACAGCTATAGCATCTGCTTGGTTCGATAACATTTTTTCTAAAAAAATGAATATGAGTTATGTTGCTAAAGGTACCTCATATATTGAACGTAGTAATCAAGTAATTAACAAATTAAATCGAGCAGTTGATACCGTAAATAAATTTGCTGTAGAAAAAAGTCTACCACAAATAATGTTTAGCAGGATATCCGGACTTGATCAAAACTGGATGAATGCCTCACATAAAAAATGGGTTAAGCATACTACTGAATTAAGCAATGTTGTCAACGGTGATGATACAAAAGAACATTATCCTGCTTTTGCAGAAGCATGGCAAAATATTAATATGTGTATTCACGGTTTAGAATATTACTATTCTGTTTATTTTACCAACACTAAGGGTGCGTATTTAGAAAATGTTGATGTTAACATAAATCCAGAAGATTGCGAATACTCGCAACATGATTTAATTTTACGATTCGACGACTTAGGAAAACATCAATTTGATCAGTGGATTACGGGAAGTAGTGTAGACGAAGAAACAAGCAATTATAAAACAATTTCTGCTAGATTCGAATACACATTTAATCCGCAGATGCCTAAAGGACTACCAGCCATACCAGATTATATAAATTGGTGTAATGAAAATAATTTACAAGTTATGCCGCCGTGGATTATTTTAGGAAACTTTAAAAAGAATAGATGGGATGTTAAAGAACTTATGCACAAAAATTTATTACAAGGACTAGAAGTAGGATTTGAATTATGAAGATATATGTAAATGGGGACAGTTTTACTGCTGGGGACGGGTTAGCTGACACGGAAACA
>Ga0209191_1000116_pt1 | contig 63066 bp, 62 predicted proteins | sample S_130626_EF_Meta_FD_187320 | JGI IMG/M metagenome (GOLD analysis project Ga0209191, IMG submission 187320) | Freshwater microbial communities from Lake Simoncouche, Canada to study carbon cycling - S_130626_EF_MetaG (SPAdes) (version 2) | ecosystem: Environmental > Aquatic > Freshwater > Lake ...
ACATAAGTCTGCGTCCTTTTCATTATTGAATTTAAATGTCATAAAATCTTCATGCGGAGTATATACAAATCTATGACCCGGCAATCCAAATACTTCCATAACCATAGCACAGCATTCATTCCACCATAGAACACTTTGATGGTCCCATGCTATTGTTACAGTATTATCCATTCGTCTTCTTTTCTGCTTCTTTAAGAACATCTTTAAGATAATCGATGTATATAGATAATGCTTCTTTTCCTCGATCATTGCCTATAGTTGACATATCTTGTGTAGCTCGTTCGATTTTATCTTGTATTTCTTGAGGAGTTAGTTGAATGTCGTCTTTCATTTTTTCTTAAATCCAAATCGAAGTCCAGTTAAACTTCCAAACACAAAGAAGTAAGCACACCATGTTTCAATAGAATATGGAATTGCCAACACTGGAAATAAGGTGTTTAAAGACCAAATACCAAGTAACGGTCCGAACCCAACAGCAATTACAATCAGTATAATGCCAAAAATAAGTTTAATTAATGCCCATGTCATAACCAATATTCCTCCCACGGATAGACTAGCCAACAATCTTCTTCTGCTTTGTTAACTTCCCAAATAGAATAGTCAACTGTTTCTTTGCTAGCTAGATTGTTAGTTAGCGTGGCAAAGCGTACATTTTGTCCCCATACATGTTCCCAACGAGCATCATTAGGCAAACAACTTGATTGCCAGTCTTGTTTAATCCAAGCGATAGTAGAACCTTGATCGTTAATGTCATCGACAACAAGGATATTTTGACATAGTGGATCACCGACTTCGGCGGCATTATAACCAAATGCATCTTCAGCCATGCCGCAGTTACTTACACAGTCGCCGCCGTCACGTAGACTAACATCTAATGATTTCATTGGCACTTCTAAATATTGACTTAGCAGTACACTGGGTATTAGCCCACCACGAGTAATGCCTACAATATAGTCAGGCCGCCAATCGCTGTTGTTAATTTGCCTAGCAATATCTAAACAGGCACCTTCTATCTGTTGCCAAGTATAATAGATTTTTTTCATTGTAGTATTGTTGGAGTAAATTTATGAATTTTAGAACGATTAGCTGAAATATTGTCAACCATTTGATTGTAATCAATTTCATCTAGGCTAGTTCTATAGATGCTTAATGCCTGAGCCATCATAATTGCGGCAACTTCCATACCACCGTATTCGCCAACCATCTCAGATGTTACCGCTAACATTCTTTGATATAGTTCGTCTAGTCTATCAGTCATTTAGCAATCCATTGCAAAGAGCTTTAAGATCTTCACTAGTCATAAAGAAATTATATACTTGACTATCTACTACTTCGCCGTCTTTAAGACTTTCTTGGATAAAGTCAATAGCATATACGCCCTTAGGGGCTGTCACTGCATGTTGGGTTACACGCATACGGTAACCAGGGGTTTCTTTAACAGTAAACTGTTTTTGTTTAATCGATTCATGCAACATCTTCTTCTCCTTTAATTGCCTCAAATGTTCTGTACTTGCCCAAAGCATTTATGTATTCATCATATAACTTCTTTAACTTTGGATGCTTACGTTCTAGTTTAACATCTCTTTCAGGAATACACAAGACTTTTTCAATCGTCTTTAACCGTTCTTCTAAGTCAACACCGTTGATAACCATGTTCCCTTTAACTTCTATAGTAGGCGGATTGGTTTGATTAATCTTTAATGCGTCGCCCAATGGGTTTGCCCAATTGGCTTGACCTGTTCCTGTAGTCGTGTAAATTTGTCCACCACCGCCTGCCCCAGTGGTCCACGGTATTGTATTAGTGCCGGCACCGCCGAACCCACCAGCAGTTGTGTTAGGCACCCAGTTTTTTGCGGTCTGCAAGATAGAGGTCATTATGTATCCATTTGTTTTTTACGAGAAATCCCCATTCTCGTTTGTGGGGACCTGGCATAAACAGTGTCCATGCAGTCACACCTGGTTTTAATTCTACTCTGTGATAGCTATTGGGTTTACAAATGCGGAAATGTCCGGGACCACGCCAATAACGGATCTCATTAATCTTTTCACCGATCGTATTAAATACCGGTACCCATTCGTAATAGCCACCTGCTAAAATAAATGTAGCATATGGCCACGGATGATCGTGTACATCATCTGGATCACCTTTTAGGAATTTATGTAGATATACGTTGAACCCAGTATGCTGTCTTGTATTAAACAGTACATAATAACGTTCTAAGTATGGTTCGTTATCAATACGATCCATAATAACACGTTTGCGGCCTTTACTATCAAGCCAATTAAGGAAGCGGTCTCTGATCTTCAGGAGTATCATAGTGATCTTTCACAAGTTTATAAACAGTTTTAAATTTTTCAAAGGCTAGCTGTAATCCAGGATATTCTTCACACATTTTTTGAATGCGTCCCCATTCCGGGAAAGAGTTTACCCATTCTTGATCATGATAAAAAATATTTGAAGCATTAAAACTATTAAGTGGTTGGCACCAATTATTACCACCTACCACATAACATGACCCAGATGTACTAGGACCGATAGTTATCGTAGCAGTGCCTGCATCAACAGACCATGTAGGTATGCAAGTACTTGAAGTATAACAATTATTATTCGTAAAGGTTATAGTATCGCTACTAGTCAATCCTGATATTTGACTAGTTGTTAATGTTGTGTAACAACTTGTTTGCTGAGAAGAATTCATTGTGCAACTCCTTTGCTTGTTTTCTTATGCTAGGTATCCTAGTATTATAGTTATCCATATGCTCTATGATCTGTCTGCATAAATCGGGTCGATATACAGTGTAGGTATCAAACGATTCTGTCCATACACTAGGGTACTTAAATGTATCAAAGTACATTTCTGTGTAACTTAGCCGATCCGGAACCATTGGGATAGCATCTACTATTGCACCTTCATAACAACTAATACCTAGTGTTTCTTGTAGGTTAGCACTGAATACCAGTTTTGCTTCACCTAGTAAATTATGATATTCATTTTTTGTCAGTTGTTGATCCTGACACACTATAAACTCATACTGCGGTAAATGTTCTTTAAGATCTCTAAAAATTTCAACTTGCTTTTCCGGAGCGATACGATGCGGAAATAAAATAAGATCACGTTTGGGCATATTCTTATACATAGTCAAAGTTGAGTCCATATACTCCATAGGCCAGCCTGTACGTACAAATCTAGGATCTTCGCCTGCAATAATATCTGCTAGGTCTTCTTCTAGCCACGGATTTTCTGTAGGATAATCATTTAACAGATTGGTAACAAACATTCGGATATGAAAGTCAGTGGCAAAGTAGTTGTGGTCAAATGCATGGAAGAAACTCTTCTCAGCATTTCTAACCCACGGTTTATTGCCAACTAGTCGACCTAGAAAGTCTTGAGGATCATATGATCCAGCATGCCACAGGCCATGAGTAGTTACTGGAATGCCTAACAGCTCACTCATGTACTTTAAGTTTATGATACCCGGGTGCCAAGCATCAGTAAAAATAAAGTGATCGCCGGGATGAACGGCTCCGTTACAAAATAGCCTACCCATCTGTTCAACTTGACTAGACTTGTATATATTGGTGCCACCAAAATTAAGAAAAGCACCAGGAGTAGTGGCTGTAGGAATATCCGTAGGGCCAGAGATAATTTGAACATTGTGTCCTGCCTTTTTAAGTAAAGCAGGTACATGAGTCTTCCACTGACCCGTGTACCTGGTTTCGACTGCTTCTAGATCAACTAAAAAAATTGTCATTGTTGGTATTTTGGATTTTTTCCTAGATATGGTTTACGTTCGCCGTTGAACGCCTTTTTAGGACGCTTGCTCTTTTCGAAATTACGCCACACCCAACTTTCTCGATTGTACATATGGCTTTCATCAAACGGATGAAGTTCCATACGACAGTAGTTATGGAAAGATTCCAGGTCGTCGAAGATTTTAACAACATCTGGACGGTTTTCGAAATAAGCGTACTCTTTATAATTCTTAGCCATTGCAGCCTCTTTTAGTATTTGATAAATGAACCATTTTCTCCGTCTTCGGAGATCTCAATCCAGATCTCACGACCTGGATACTTATTGGAAATAACGTCAAACAGATCGTCTGACATCATTTCACAACTCTTGAAGTCAAGGCTTAGAACGGCACCTTGACCATTATACAGCGACTCGAGCCATCGTTTGAATTGGATGAACTCGATGTCCCTGTCATTGTGTTGCACACTGATCCACACCCTGAAATGAAAGATGTGACGGTGAGGATTAGCAAGGAACGATACATCATACTCATCTCCTGTAGCTAAGTTTGGATCTGTTGCGGCCGCAGGATAGCAATGAATGCCTTCTTTGCGAAAGGTAACCCAGATCATTTTAAGTGGTCGAATGTCTTGTTTAATAACCATGGGATCTAAATTTTCTATTTTACCTACTATCATATTAATTTCCAATGTGAATTTTATTTGTATCTACAGCCATATAACCACTCATTAGTTCTTCCATAGTTATACCTTGTAATTTAAACATTAGTGTAAATCGTATTCCTTGAAAAAATCTTGATATCGGTTTAACCATATGTAACTGATGTGCTGGAAACACTAGTATCCTATTATACGCTGGAAGTACAGCGGCGTCAACGGTTACTGGGCTATATAATAGAGAATTAACATCTTTAAGAGTCTTATCATCATAGGCATATTGATCGTATATTAGAGTCTCTCCGCCCCATGTCAAATTCCATGTATCTGTTATGTAGTTAATTATGGTAATACCATCTGGTTGCCCATAATCATAATGTGGACCTGGTTCTAACCCGAATGTTTGTCCATTGATATATGTCCCAACTAAATTGCCATGTTTGGTAAATTTTTGACGGAAGTCGTTCCATAATTCAACAGAGGCATCTTTAACAGGACCATCTTCTTCTAGTTGACTATTCCAGTAATGTGATCCGTGCTGGTCTCCCCAGAAATATGAAAATTTGTGAGAGTGCAAGGCATTGACTAGTGTCATGTACTTGTCTTCGTTATAGAAGTCATCTATAACAACAATGTTATCTTTGTTTGGCATTATGCTATAACCTCGTCTTTACCGTATTGATCCCAATCGGTAAAATATTCTTGTTGTGTTAGTTTGTTTAAAGGAATGCACCATACACCTGGATTAGTTGCTTCAAAATCTTTATCATCTATTTTAATAGTTGCATTATATCCTAATTGATTTAGGTATGGCAATTTAACACTAACTTGCGGAATGAATCTCCGATATTCAGTTAACCCACTTTCTAAAAGACCCTCTGCTTGTGCAACATCAAAATCTAACGTACACCACAAGTTAGCATTAATACAACCTTTGATCATATCTTCCCAAGGTTTCCAACCTGCACTATCGTTTACCTGCAATGGCGGGAAACTTTGATTAGCACCGAAATAGATATGCTTACAATCATTATTTTTAGCTAGTCCGATAATGATTTGTTCATCATGCACACCTACTACAAAAAGTGTACGCATACCAAATGCAGGAGTACGTTCAATTTCTGTACCTACAAAGAATGTTACATCTTCACTTATACCGCTTGTATAATCACGTTTCATTTCTGCTCTCTTCGTATTTTTTAAACATTCGGGTTACATCTTCCATACGTTCAGCAAATATGTCTGGACTTGTTTGTGCAGTCTTACTCATATCGTATTCACTTGGGTAATGTCTAAGTAAAGCGCGAGCTTGTTGTCGTACTGCTAACGGAACTCGTTTAGTCTCACTAGAGAAACATAGTGATTTTAAAAACTTTTCTGTTTGTACTACTGCACGATATCTTTCATCAGGTAATGTCATGTATGCCAGCTTCTAATTCGTCAAGTTTACTAATTTGGTCTTCGGTAAATTCTTCTTCGTCAATATCTGATTGTACACTATCTACGCCCACTTCGTCAAATAAACTGGCAAATTGCGTACTAGCATTAACTGTTTTCTTACCAATTGCGCCACGTGTTCCAGGGATAGCCATCCAAAATCTACTAAACTCATCAATTACTGCTTCTGCAACTCCACGATCACTAGTAGAGAAAATAGCATCGACTACATCTTTAAAATACAGTCTATCAAATTTTTCCTGCACTAGCATAGTCGGACAGCGACCTGCATCGTATTGCCGATTGGCTTCTTGAACAGCATTTACATGCATCCAAACATTATGACCCATCATAACAGCGTAGGTAAAACTATCCCAACTAGTGCGGCCAACTTTGCCAATCTTGTTTTGATCTGGCGGTGTAATCCAATCTGTAGGATTATACGGGTCTGGACTAGCAACACCTGGCTGTGGAACACCGGCACCGTAGATACAAATTTCTTTCATAGTAACTTGATCTATGATTGGACTAGATTCAAAATTACTAAAGATTTTATCCTGTATTACTGCGTCTTTAAAGAGTCGCGTGTCTTGACTGTATTTTTTGTCATCTGCTGAAGCTTGCATACGGTAGACCCATTTGTTTCGGTCTTCTGTTTCTGTTTGTATGTAGATCTGTCCGTTTGCTGTTGCCAAAAAAGGTGAGGCGCAATCAAAAGATATGGTAAAGTCTTCATTATGATATTTCCTTATAGCTCGTTGTAAATCAGTTAATAACAATGCCCACTCTAATTTAGAGGTGCCCAAGAAGTGCATCCAATCTTGCTGACCCTTTTCAAGAAGTCCGTCAAAACGTAATGCTACTAATCTCTTTAGTACTAGGTGAACATCACACATGTTCTGACCACCCATACCCCAACCGTTAAATGCTTTATCGCCGTACTGTTTAGGATCACAATATTTTTTCATGCGCTGATACCAATCTTCGGCATCTGCATGATTCTCACCTTGCAATACATTTAAGAATTTGCAATTACCATTACGATTATTAATAAAGTAATCGTTGTTGATATAAGTGCCTTGTACTGCTTCTGCATAACTAGAAATCTTAGTAGCCGCAACTCCAGATGGACTACGAGCTACCCACGCTGGGATATCAAGCCCCATGCCATAATCCATTAAAGTATCCATCCAAGTTAGTACTTGTTTTCGTTTCTTCATGGCCTGTGGACAATTAGGATCTTTCCAATCAGCTGGCCAAACACCCTTACCGATCTGGAATCCGCCTGAATCACCTAAGACCCAACTAGTAGATCGATTGCGATTACGGAACATGTCCTCGCTTTCGTCTTGTTTATTTAGATCTAAGTTAGCATGCCCTGCTGAATACAAACAATGGTCGTAGTAAAATGCACCCTTATCTGGTTCTAAATAATTAAGGCTTTCTACACCGTTTTTAAAACTAGCAGGAATACGTGCAGGATCAACGTAGTTACTATATCTTTGCTTACCTATGAATGTGCTATAAAATCCTGACGTCGCCGGCAGGAAATATGCATAATCATTTTGTGTAGCTGTTAGGTTTTTATTCAAGTTTGCCCCATTTAATCTTTAACCAAATTCTTTCCATAATGTAATGCACCGCAGTTAAGATAATGTGTATAACTACAGCATCACTCAATCCTGTCCACACAGCAGTTATTAATAATGCTATTATTCGATAGCTTACAGTTCTAACTATAGTGCGTTTATGCAGTTCCGCCATTATTTGCTTTGTGCTGGCAAAATGTAATCGTATATTGCAGTGCCGCTGTCAACAGTGATTTTTAGTGCACCTGCATCAGCAATACGCATTGTCACATCACCACTAAGACCTAAAATACTTTGTACTTGGTTAACAGGCCATGACCATTTTTGTTTCAACTTACCTGTAATATTTGGTTGAAATACGAACGACCCAGCATGCGTACTAGCATCACCAAAGCTAAACACTAGATTACTGTTATCTGTGCTAACTTGAAATGTAGTTTCTTCTGTATGTGCCGCCGCCTGAAATTTCAAACGCTGGATAGCCGCAACAGTAGGAGCAAATTCAACTTCCCAAGTAGAGCCTTTATATTTTACAGATTTTAATTTTTCATTAATAATATCTGAATTCATGAAGCGATAGTCGTTTTCGAAGTCGCCGATTGAATTTTGAAAATGCAATCCTGTTGGAATATCTTCACCGTTTCGTTGCTGTGTTACAACATTAATACTTGCACCTTCTTTGTACTCTGGGCACTTCAAATGCAAATCTAACTTGTTCAAGTTAGGCATACCAAATACACCTTCAAAGTTCTCAATAGGGTCCTTTGTTTTAGCATTTAAAATAACTGAACGATCTTCAGCCATTGATTCAATGCTGGTTTCTTTGTCAGTTGCAGTAACCTTGACCAAAGGTAGGAAGCCCAAACTGTGTGTATGTGCTACTAGGTCTTGTAAAAAGTCTTTCATATGATTCTCCATGTTTAATGATTATACTTAGGTTTTGTGACTATGTCAATGTTTTTTTCTTATTTTCTTGTTATATTTTACTGCTGATTCCACCAATGTGTGCGTTAGCCCGATGCGATCTGCGTAATGGATAAATGCATTAGTATCTTTTGGAAAGCAACCGCCACCGAACCCACGTTCGCCATCCGTCCCTGGAACCATTGTATGACTATTACCAATTCGTTTGTCATGCAATAAAATTTGTCTAACCAAATCAAACTCAGCACCATTCGCTTGGCACATGTCGTACAACTGATTAAAAAATGCTACTTTGGTGCTTAGGAAGCAGTTTGTAGCATATTTGATAGTACTAGCTTCTAGTATAGATGTATTAAAGAATAATTTGCAGTTTGGTAATGATTTAGAAAATAATGTTTGCCAAAATCCTTCAGGATCAACGCCACCGAGTATCATATATTTCTGTTCTAAGAAATCAGCATTAGCAGTTGCCGTGCGTAAAAATTCTGGGCTGTAACAAATACTGTGATCGGGATACTTGTTGATTAGTTTTTCTAAATAGTCAGGTGGTACAGTTGATTTAATCAGCACCGGCAAATGGATAGGCACTTCTGCCATTACACTTTCAATTTGGCTAGTATCGCAATCACCGATTTGATTACTAGGAGTGCCGACACAAATAACAATGCCATCGGCATAGGTTGCATCTTCAATCTTTGATGTATTATAAGCTGGGTCTACGATATGTGTTTTATTGGTATTTTTGATAGCATTGAAAACAGCTTTACCAACAAACCCATATCCTGCAATTATAATTTCCATATTAAAACTCGAATAAATTGTTGAAAGTATTTTTTTCTTCAGTGCTGTTAATGTCCCATTTTAGAACACCAATGAGATTGTCTAATTTGTTATCAATAATAGTCTGTTCCATTTCAGTATGATCAAACGGTAAGTCTTTAAACCATTGAGGCAACCGTAATTCATCTACAGGATACGCCACGCTAGTAAACCCTAACGGATTAGGTTTTAACTTACATACAATAACTTTTTGTCCGTCTGTAATAGACATTGAGTATTTGTCAGAATACATACGTTTAAGAGTATTCCAGTTGATACTTGCTCGAACGTGTCCTGGCATATTAGTCTTGCCGGCTTTGGCTTCTTTAGCTTGATAGTCTGTAATGTTGTTAGCACGTTTTGGGCTACCTTTCTCCCATCCAGGCCGCACTTTAAATGCTGTTCGAAAATGTGTAATGTGATCTAGAACTTCTTGTTCAGTCTTACCCATCAGTACCATTTCAAGAACATCACTTAAAAAGTTTTGAATGAATTCTGGAGTATCACTACGCTTTAGATCCAAGCCCATGGCTTTGATCTTACCCGGCTTGCCGTCTACGTCTGCACGTTTGCCTTCTTTGTCGTAATACAACACGGCGTAACGCTTCTTTGTGATAAACAAACTTTTACTTCCAACAATTTCTCGACCTGCTTTAATAACTTCGCCACGCGACTTAGGTACATGGAACGCATCTAACATAAATTGCGAGAATGTTTGATTTACTTCGTCTGCAATTTGATCATACAATTGAACTACAGTTTCTTTGGTCCACGGAATTTGTCCTGCATCAATTTCTTTCTTTAGTATTTTATAGGCACTAAAGTAGCAGGAGTCAGTATCTCCATATATAACTGCCTTTCCAACGTGATTGTATTCACCAGCGATGATCTCATTGACTTTACTAGCCATGTGCTTGGCAATTTGACGCCCAGTAAGAGTGGTAGATTGCCCAATACGCTTATCGAAAAAGCGACAGCCAGGATTAAGAATGGCACCATAGAGCGAGTTGAGGTTAATCTTTTTAACGAGCTGTCGTTTGTCCCAATATTCTTCTTCAATTTTGTTACCTGCATTAATAGCCTCCTTTAATTTGGCCTGCATTTCCTTTCGTTCACTGTACCAACGCTTTAGTAGTCCAGGAATAACACCTTCATTTTCGTGTGCAAAGATAGTGCCGTTAGCACTTAGCATCCAAGGTTGATTGCTTTCGAAGATTAATCTATATACTTCTGCGGCACTTAGCATATCAGTGTCACCGTTTTCCCAGTCAATGGTAATATCTGTGCCAATTTGTTGTTCCATTACCGCGGTATACTCTAACGAACCAAATATACCTTCCCATGCCGACGCAAAACTCTTACCTTTGGCTAGTTGCGCTTCGATAAAATCATCGGTCATTGTTTGTCGTAGCTGGCCTACGATAGTTTCCGGGCCCATGTTAAGTGCTCTAATAGCTGATGGATATAGCGAGTTAATATCTAGCGAGCCGACCCAGTCTTGAATACCTTCTTTAGGGTATGCAACATATGCACCTGCCGCGGCATTGTTTTCACGTTCATCCATTTTAGGACGATTTGGCACTTGCATATTACGTCTATGGGCTTCGTTAATAATCGCCTGTTCAGTTACAGCTACCGCACCCATAGTAGTTTGTAGCAGTACAGTGTTTTCGTGTGCCAATGTATTGGCTAGATCTAAAAATTTAAGTTTCTTATCTAGATCGTCAAGTAGTTGACAGTCATTAATGTTGTATTCTACGAATGTACGGAAATCGTTGTTGTATAATTGATCTAGAGTACCTTCGTATTGTGTTTTACGCTGGCCTAGTTCATATTCTGCAATAGCATCTAGCCGATATGTATGACGTTCTTCATACGTGTACTTGCGATATAGTTCGAGACTATCTAAGTGTACACGACCAACTAGGTCATATGTAACCGATTGTCGGCCAAACTTTTCGTATTCACGTCTTTTAGGGAATTGATTAAACAAACAGAAGCGTCTAGTATCTTCTTTGCTCAGTACTTTAGTTACACGGTTTACAGTGTAGGGTATATCAAAGCCTTCTGAGTTCCAACCACTTAGTACATCTGCATCTTTGATCAGGTCTAGGAACATGTCTAACAAGTCTGCTTCATTATCAAACAAGTATGTGTTAGGAAAGTCTTTGACCATTTCCTTGGCATCTTCCATTTTAAGCTTCTTAGGCGGAATAGCAAGGCATACCATAGTATCTAACCATTGCAGTTTGATAGCAATAGCAGTGATCGGCATAAATGCATCATCTGGGCTAGCATAACCACGTTCTGGGTCGAAATCGACCTCAATATCGAAGAATGCTACGTTTAATTTAGGGGCATCTTGGTTAAGATAATGCTCACTCAGCGTGACAAATATCGGATTAATGTCAGCTTCGTACATGGTTTTGCCACTGTTAATGGCTTGCTCTTTACGAAGTTCTTTGGTATTTTTACAGACAATCCGTTGAACAGGGTCTCCGTAAATGGATTGGTGCTTACCTTTGGGATCTTTTATATAGAAAGTGTGACGAACAGGAATGTCTCTAAATTCCCTTTCACTCTTTTTGTTTCTCTCAACGACTTTGATAATGTCGTTCTCACGGTCAAACCATGCGTCTACGTAACTCATTTATTCTCCAAATGCAATTTAGGGCTTGCAAATACCTATTGTGCGGTTTATGGCCCGCCGACCTTTCTTTATTACTTATTAGATACGTTTAGTGATATCTAAAATAGCTTCAATCTCTGCCCAATCTTCATTATGAGATTGCCAATCGCCTTTGTGTGCAATCTTAATAGCGCGGTTAATAACGCTAGGTTTGATTTGCAATTCTTCTGCAACTGCCTTAACTGTTTCTTTTAAGCCTTCTGATAAATCTTCAACTTCGCGAAGTACTGTAGAGCCTTCGCTGATTAATCTTTCCAATTTTGCCTTTTCTTCTGGACCGTAGTTTCGACCTGACATGTGAATCTCCTTAATATAAGCCTAGTGTACACTACTTATATGTGAAGGTCAACCTATTTGATTATTATTGAGCTTGAGGAGCAAACATTCCAGTGTTCTTGTCATACAATCCAGGACCACGGAATATTTGGTTTGATGCATCGTAAGCACGTGGCTGTTCACTACTTGGTGCAGGATTACCCGATACACCACTCGAACTATTACTTGCCGGCGCACTACCAGGATTGATTAAGCATTCTTGCTCATCTGGGAACACGTATTTGTTGTATGTTACCATAGCGTCTTTAAAAGCTGCCTTAACTTCAGCATCCTGTGCTGTTTTGAGATCTGCTATTAATGCTTTCATTTTTTCTCGCATATCTTTCAATGCAGGATCGTTGCATAGTGTATCTGCAATTTGTTGCTTTTGCTCAGCTTCTTGTCTTTTCTTTTCAGCTTCTTTTGTTTTCGGATCTTCTGGATCGCCTGAAATTGTAGTACGAGATGGATTAGTAGTATTACTAGGAGCATCGGGAGGATTATTAACAAAATAACCATCTGGTCCAAAGAAGTATCCCAATGCGGCTAGTGCGGCTACGGCTGCTAGGAATGATTTATTTTTAAGTAGGCTAGCGATACCAGTACCCATTCTTCTAAGTCTGCCAACTTCTTGAGCAACAACAGTATTAGTTCCAACAACAGCCTCTACTTCTGGGGGTAGTCTTTCTCCAGCAGGTCTTTCTCCAGCAGGTCTTTCTCCAGCAGGTCTTTCACCAGCAGGTCTTTCAGCAGGTCTTTCTCCACTAGCCGGTGGTCTTGCTGTTCTTGCCGCCTCGGCTTCTAATCTTTCGATTGACGCAAAATCTTCAATAGGTTTCTTAGAACCACCTTTATACCATTTACCATCACTTAATTTTGTATAAGTAACACCACTTAAATCTCTAACTTCAGTTCCGACTGGTGACCCGCTGATTCCTGATGATGGTGGTGCTTCCGGAGGTCTTTCTCCAGCAGGTCTTGGTGGTACTGGTTCAACAACTGGTATTGGTGGATTAGCTTCCTTGCCTAATTTTACAATATCTTCGATAGTTGTACGTGTTCCTGATGTTTGACCAACATAGTATATTGTGCCTTCTTCCCGAACCCAAATTTCACCATTCCACTTGATCTTACTACCAAGCTCTTTGGCCATCTTTTCACCGGCACTTTCTAATCCGATCATAGCGCGAAGTTTCCTCCACCATTTCTGTCTTTCTAATATTTCAGGAAGTGCTTCATCGAGTCTCGTTAGTTGATCTCTTAGATGCGCCATCTTTTCAGATTCTGACAGTTTTGAAAAGTCAACTGATTCTGATAATTTAGGACCAGGTAGTCCGAGCAAGTTTGCCAGGGCATTTATATCTGTAATCCCAAATCGTCCTGCATAATTATGGATTGCCGTAGGTAAGTCGCCCTTAAATCCGTTACGATTTAAGCTAGCTAATAGTTCTTCTTGTACTTTCTTAACAGCATCAGTAATTACACTAGCCGAAGAGCTGGTCTTGTCGCTGGCTAATGGACCAACTTCTGAACCTGATTGTTTTGATAGGAATTGATCAAATCCTTTAGGGAATTTACCATCAGCTTTTGCTCTTGCTATAGCCTTTTCAGTAAAGTCTCCCATGATACCATCGACTCCGTCTTTGTTAGGACCAAATTTTCCTAAGGCATACCCTGCTTTCTTCAATAGTCCTTGAAGTTTAGCAAGTTCCGGATTAAATGTATGTGGTAGATTAACAGGGTCGCCGCCTCCACCTGAATTAGGTTTATCTGCAGGTTTATCTTCTGGCTTCAATTCGATATCGTTTTTGCCATCAGGATATAACCAATCAACGATCATGTCAGCCATGCGATCCATGTCGTTACCGTATTTCCATTCAACTATAACAGCGCCAGCAATCGCAGTAAAGAATGCAAGCGGTCCGCCTTCGATACCTACGGCTGCTCCAATAGCAGTACCAATGATTGCTCCTAAAACAAACAATCCTTGAACACCCACTTCTTCTGCAATAATTTTATATACATTGTTACGATATATTTCTTTCTTAACACCTTCTTTGGGTAGTGCTATAATCTTTTCAATAGCAATGTAGCAAGAATAAAGAATTACAATAGGCCAACCGAGTTTTGATGCTAACTTCTTAAGTATTGCCCATGCCTCTGATCCAATAGCCTGAATCATTTCCGCAAAGCCTTCGTTGAGGTAACCGAAGCTTTCTAACAGGGCTAGCTCGATGTTGACTGATTCTTTCTTTTCAGAAGTAGCATCTATAGCCGCTTTGGTTTTAGTAGCTGACCCTTTAATTTTTTCTAATTTAGAATTTCTAAGTCCCCAGTATTCATTAACTAGATCTAACAAATCTGAAAGTTCTTGTTCTTGTTTAGCAATTAGTTGTTGACCTTGGATAACTTGACCGCTACGATCTCTAACAGCATTTTGAAGTTTCTCATCTTCTTCTTTACTATTCCAAATACTGCCAGTACCTAATAGACCTTTATATGCTGATAAACTGGCTTTGCTAATATCTTTAGGATCAATAAGTCCCTTGCTGGCTAGATATCTATTTTGTTCGTCACTTGCAGATGATGAAAATTTAGGACCTGATCTTTCGCCCGGAGCATCACTGTATATGTCTGCACTAACGAATTGGCCGGTATACGGATCATACAGCCCTGGAAGATTATTGTCAGTTGCTAATTTAGCAAGTGCATATCCACGTTGATTAGTGTTTTGTATAGTGGCAACAGCTTTCTCGACATCGGCAAGTGTTAAGCCTCTTGCTTCATCAAGTTGATCTAATTGGTTTAATAGTTCTCTAAATTTCATTTTGATATCTTTACAGAGCACTTGGGTACTAGCTTACCATCTTTGGTTTGCATGCCGGTTTGCACCTGTCCTGTTTTACATACACTTGTTTTCTTTTTAGGTTTAATAACAGCACTTTCGCCGATATTTTTATCTATCCCTCGACTATTTATTCCGCCCTGTCGACGCTTGGCAGCAAGTTGTTCGATGCCATGACGTATTTGTTCTAGGTTTTGTTCTAGGCCCATGAACAAGCCACCTTTGGCTTTTTTACAAATTTCTTCCCATGCAAGTAAGTCATTACGGTCTGCTAGCTCTGCTAGCTCTTTTAATTGACTACGTGTGACTCGAATACGATCTGCTAAGTGCATAGAGTTAGCTTTTTGATGCCCGAATACTCTCGGATTGTTAGGTTCGCTAGGATCCATCTCAATCGGAGCTTCATCGACTACGTAGTTTCCCATACCCGGGCCAACAGTAGGAGCAAAATGTCCAAGTGGATCTTCATTCATCTGTGCCGCTTGCACTGCTTGTTGAGCATATCGTTCTGGAATTCCGGCTTTAACAAGAGCTTGTACTACCTGCTGTTCAGTCATACCTTGGTCTAACATAGCTTTAGCTTTTGCGGCCAATGCTTGCATATTGAGTACTTGCTCGAACAATTCACCTTGCTCAGGATCTACTGGTGGCAATGGTAATTCTTGCTGTGCAGGATGGCTATCTGGATTCTTTGGCAGATGCTTGGTCTTTTTATGTGTTTGTGTATATTTAAGTTTCGGGGTCGGTAATGTTTCTAATCCATCAAGGAACGCTAAAAACTTTGTACGGTCAGTTAGGAACTCATTTTCAATTCGACTTTTAACTTCAGGTTTAGCTTTTGCATAGTGTATTAAGAATTTTCTAATTCTGTCTCTAGGCACAGCCGCATTCTGATGAGTACCAAACGATAAATTTACAGTAGGCTGTAGTTGAAAATATTCTCTTTCGATAGTATCTAATATTGCTTTACCTGATACAAACACAGCACGTGGAATATTATCCTCAGCTACATTTCTTACTTGGGGAGCATTAGCTGCCGCTGGCTTTCTAATCGGTACTACCTTTTGTTGATCTAGCATCTTTTTAAGTGCTAGGTCTTCTGGACTATATTTTATAGGTGCGGCAGGTTGTTGATTACGTCTTAAGTGTACTGTGCTCGGCAATGCTTTTGATAAACGATTCGCAGCCGACAGCTGATCAGGTGTTAATGCACCAGTAGCAGCCATGTTAGTTTTAGCAGGCGGTTGTCCAGTTGAACTAGTACCTGCTAGTCGAGCAGTAGTTGACCCTGCAGGGACAGTGGCCCCTGGTTGTGTGGCAGGGTGTAGTGTTTTTGCAGTAGGCATTGGCACAACATTACTTGCTGACGCGGCAGGCGCTGTCTTTGTCTTAGTTTTTGGAACTTCAATATCAGGAAGTTCGTGCGAAGTATTATCAGTATCTTTTTCATGGCGGTCATGGCGGTCATCATCATGATCGAGACTCTTCATATGTTTATCGCCGTGTTTCTCAATTTCTTTAGCTGCCTGAGCCGCATCTTGATCGGAAATTTCACCACTAGCTACTTTATCATTCAACTCACGGAACCGACGCTCCATACCAGCTTGGATTTGTTGTTGGCGTTGATACAATCGATTTTGTTTTTCTATTGTAGCCTGTTGTTTTTCTATAGTGTCTTGTTGTTGGGTAGCAGTATCGTCAAGATTCGAAACTAAGGCTGCGAGTTTTTCAACGTCATTGTCAGTACCAGATCCAACAACAGAATCGGCCTTGTTTAGAACTCGTAATATTTTAGCATTATTACCTTGATAGTTCCAACCGGTTTTATCACGATCATCGTAATCTTTATTTTCTTTCATCAATACACGTTCAGCAATAGTGCTGGCATATTGATTAATTAGTTGACGCTTCTGTGATTGTTCGTTCGCAGTTTGTTCAGCAGTCTGCTGTTCTACTTCTCGGAAGAATTTACGAACACTTGTTTTAATATGAGATTTTTGTACAACAGGTTCAACAGGTTGTTGATAATGTTGCATGGCCATTTGTACAGGCAACGCAACTTTATGAGGAGTTGCTCCTTCAGATACTACCTGAAGGAACTTCTTCATATCATTGGCGCCCTCGACAGGTTTTGTAGAAACTCCATCCAACGCCTGTAGAATGCGTTTCATATCCATGGAGTTTATCCGTTTAGACGAGTCATTAATTCACGTAAACGATTCATGTCTGCAGATTCTTTAACAGTTTCTTTTTTATCAGCAACTGCTTTTTTCATCGGCTCTTTCTTATCGCCGTCTTTGTCCATGTCTAAAAAATCTGGTTTAGCGGCTTTTGATCGTTCAGCAACGTAAGCGGTTTCTTCTTTGATGTTCTTCCACATAGCGGCTGCGGCAATTTTTTTACCTTTTTCACCGCCACCAGCTTTAGCGGCAACCTTGTCAAAGCTCTTGCCTGGCTTGCCGAGATCCTTACCTGCTTTAGCATCTTTAACTACAGAAGACTTTTTAGCGGCACTTAGACCTGCGCTTGGCTTAGAGGCTTCTTCTACCTTGCCGTGTACTGGGCACTTTGTCTTACCCTTTGATGCACAGCAACATTTACCTGAGGCTTCTTCCATCTTGCCAGCTTTTTTGGCTGCACGGATTTTGCTACCTAGGTACTCGTCTTTACCACTTTCGATCTTGCCGTCTTGATCGTAATCTTTCTTGGCTTTTTTACCTTCGTCTAGATCTTTGTCTTTGCTAGCACCGTGGCCTTTGAAGCTATCTGAATACTGTTTCTCATGACGCTTGCTGTCGTCTTTGTCATTAAGTTTAGTTACTTTACCGCCTGATTTAGTTTTATAAGTGTCGCCCTTTTTTGCACGATTATCGAAATCATCTTTACTATCGTGCTCGGTTCCTTCCTCCACTTCTTCATCATCTGGAATACCATTATGATTAGCATCCATACGCTTGTGAGCAGCCTTGGTAGCTTTCATCATTGTATTGTACTTGGCAACTTTACCTTTTATATGGTCCGGAATTGCTTTTGGTTCTTCGTACATCATACCAGTACCACCGCATTCTGTACAAGGACGTTCACCGCCACTTAGAATACCTTCTTTTACTTTGTCTTTTCCTTGCATTTTTTCAGCTTGGGCTTTTTTAAGTTCTTTAATTTTCATTTTGGCTTCCAATAAACGGTCTTTGATAACAGATTTTTCTGATTCACTTAGCGTATCGGCAGAATCTAAATGCTTGCCATATTCGCTAAATTTCATTTCGTATTCTAGGTAATGATAAACTGAAGCAATATAGTCTGCAGCCTTAGTAATCTTAGCCTGCACCCAAGCTTCTAGTTGATCATCATCGTGCAACTGTTTGAACAGCTTGTGTGAATAACTAGCTACCTTATATAGGTCAGCTTTGGCCATTGCACCTTCGCGGTCTGTTTCGCCACTCGGTGTGCTATCTGTTTGTTGTAGTTCCATTTCTGGATTCATTGCGTCTAATTCTGGCATGGTATGTAACTCCGTTATCTTTATATATTTATCGTTTGATGCTTCCACCGGTCATCAAATTTGCATTCATGTCCAGGGCATTTTTAGCTGTACCGTCCTTGTTTTTAGGCTGTTTTGGCGGTTTATTCTTGTATACAGCACCTACACCTACATTAACGGCACTTGTACCACCTAGAGTAGCAGTTTCAGTTATAGATGCTCCCGTTAAATGTACAGTCCATTTTTTACCAGAACTTGCTGATTTCTTTTCAGCCCAGTCCTTCATATGTTGTAGATATTTTCTTTCTTCTTGACTATCAGCAGTACCTTTACAGGGAACTACTTTCCAAGTTTTGCCATTGATAGTAATGGCAATATTGTTAGTTTCGTGGCCCAGCTCATGCTTTAATTCGTCGTGCTTAGCCTGTCGTCTTTCTTCGGCACCTAAGCTAGGCGCACGGGGATCAGCGTGTCCATGATTATAATTTGTTTCAAACATTTCTCGTAACTTCATTTTCTATTCCTAAAACCCTGACTGTGCGGCACAAATGCAGGTTCACCACCCATAAACTTAGGTAAACTAAACCACAACTGGAACCATTCTGGTGTACCTGGTTGTATGTTTTGTTCACGCATTATTACTGCTTTTTCAGTACCAGTTACACTAATGTTACTTCCACCATACGGTTCCAGGCCTTTAAATTCATTAACACCTGCTAACTTCTTAAGACGTGCTAGTTCATCCATCATACACCGTACTTGTTCTTTTTACGTACTGCTACTGGACTAGTTTTATTAGTATCTTTAGGTTCTTCACTTTTCGCACGTTTTTCTAACTCGCCACCGTCCGTAGGAATAGTCGCCATAGCTTGATACATCATCATTTGTTCTTCGTCAGTATACGGAAATGCTACGTTGTACTTTTGCACAAAACTACTAGCATCCATTGTTACTGGCTTCTTACTCTTGCCATCTGCCATAGCAGCCGCCATCATAATACGGTTTAAATGATATTGCCTATCATACCCACCGATGTCACGCATTAGGGTGCCACCTTGACCGACAGCCACTGCATCAGGATGACGTTTGCCCGCAGGCTTATCGCTTAACTCTGCTAAAAATTCTTTGGCTCGCATTTCTCTTATAACCTTATTAGCATATTTAACCGATTTGATATCTTGTAGTTGTGCTTGCTTTTCAGTATCTATGCCCATGCCTTTACGGGTCAAGTCCATAAGATGCTTAATCCAATCAACACCTAGCTTACTAACATCAAATGCATTGGACCATTTAGCTAGTGCTTCTTCTGGTGTGTCATTTTTTAAACTGTTACGTAACATTGTTCCACTAAATCCTGACTCACGAGGAGTAACTCCTAAACTTACCTTAACGTGTTCGTAGCCTTGGAATTTGTTAACTGCCTTCATCAATGCTTGAGGCATATTGAGACCTGCACGATCTTCACCTACCATGATGATGACATTGTCATAGCGTGGCGGTTTACCAGGCAGTGGGTTAATTAACTCATGCTTGATCTTTTGAATAAGTGATCCGCCACCGATAACTGTGCTAATATTCTTAGCATAGTGCGGATATAGTTTATGCCATGTTTGTACTTTAACTGATGGGGGAATAGGATCAGCTTTACCTTCAGCGTTGCCGATAAACAAGTATGGATCGCCACCTAATTCTTTAGCTTTATCGATAGTGTATTGAAATAAATCTTGATGGCCTTTATGGCCGATAAAACTTCCGATTGCAACTACCGCAGTTTTAGTTTCTTGATCACGCGGTAGCTCAGTTCTGGCGGCAGTCCTAGCGGCATTCTTATCTGCTATAACTTGTTTTTGTTCAGCACTAGTAACTTTAATAGGACCTAGACGACTGTTAATAACAATACCCTCGTAGTTTTTACCTAGAAGGTCTTTACCGATAATATTAGGATCTGCAATAATTGCATTTTCTAAAGATAATGCTACTGGTGCCAACAGTTCCTTAGCTTCGCGTTTTTGTGCGAGTTTACCGCTGGCTAACAATGATTTAATCTTGTCAATGTTTTCTAATGGTGGTATAATTGCTGTAACATCTAACGATTTGTTTTGTGTTAACGAATTGTTTATAAACATTACACTTTCTTGTTGACCAAGTTTAGTTAGTTTACTTACAATGCTATGTGATTCTGGAATATCTTCACCTGTTGTAGCATCAGTTATACGGAATGGCACTAAGGCTAATTGTACACCTTCAGGAAGTTTATCGTATGCAATACCGACAAATTTTAACTGTCCTTCGGGGGTTACAGTTGCAAATGGCATGTATAATACTTCACACGTTACTTGTTTGTTTACTAAAAAATCTGGACCTAATTCTTGATCAACTAGTTTAACAGCGTTCATCATCTCATAGAATAAGTTGTCAAACATCTGGGCTCGACTAAGAACCTCTGGATCTTGTGTGCCTTTCTTTTGATGATAGTCTAGGAACCCTGCTTGGTAACGAGGCTCAGTACGGCTAGTACCCATAAACGGTTTACCGTCTGCGTTCTTACCAAAGCGTCCACCAAAACCGTCTACTTTAACATTTAATGGAATATTTTCTAATCTAAAGTTACCGTTACCATCATGTAATTCATCAATTAGATCTAATAAATCGTTTGGTCGTAAATCACGTAAGTGCGGCATGCCTTTACGTAACTGAGCTTTAACTTCAGCTTCATTTAATTGTTGGGTTTGACGCCAGTCTGGCCAGGTGCCAGCGGCTACTGCGTCTTTTCTGAGTTTACCGTACTGTAATTTTTTACCTGCTTGATCTTTTGTTGGCTGATAACTACGTTTAAAATTTTCTAGATCTAAAAAATCACCTGCATATTCTTTAGCCATGTCAACTGCTATCTTACGTAAATTAACTAGATCAAGTTTTTCCAACATCTGATCAATCGCGGCAAATTTAATATCAGCATCACCTTCAGGATCAGCACGTTCGATCATTTGGCTTCCCACTTCAAAGCATATTTCAAAAAATCTAATACAGGTTTCGTGTTGTTGCTGAGGAGTAAGATATCGTTTCATTAAGTCAACAGTACCTAAGAAACTCCACTGCGATTTTAAATCTTCTGGGGTAGGAGGATGGCCGAATAATTTTGTAAATTGACTAGTTAGATTTTGGTCGTATACTCTGTTCTCAGGAGCAACTGCTTGCATTACTGGTAAATGTTTATCAGCACTGTCTGGATGAGGTAACGTTTGCGGTTGTTTAGTCTTTTCGTCTTCAACATTGCCGTATGGTTCACTTAATCCGCCGCCTTGTTTGCCAGATACGCTGAAGGAATATTTTGGAACCATTTCTGGTTGGACGTTGGTAACTTTAGCTTTACCTCGTCCTGATGTTGTTTTAAGGTGTGCATGTTGTTTGATTGCACCACCTAAGGCTCTATATAGGTATTTGTGAAACACGCCTTTTACATTAGCAGTAACATCACTCCACTCGGAACTGTGACTAAATTTAAACCATTCATCAGGTACTCCGCCCTCATACTGGCCAAATTCAAAATCTATTTGTATTTTAATTGGTGGATTAGAGAATTGAAATAATCCGTTGAACTGTTCGTTACCAGACCCAAACCCTAAAAAGGTAGTATCACCGATTTTTTTATTTGTATTAGTTGTTAGGAATTCTTTTACTTGGTGTTCTAATTCTTTATCTACCTGGGTATCGATATCACCGACACGTGGTTTGTGTTTTGAAAACTCTTCATCACTAACCCCAACAGTATTAAAGAAGTGTAATGAGCTGCCGCTTAGAAATTCTTTGCTCTGTAGTAGTCCAGGAGACCACAAATTTTTCTTATGTTGTTTACGGAATGCAGTATTGATATCTTGCAGTAGCTTGTCTAGTAATCCTACCATGTAGCTACGGTTGTGAACTAACAAATCTATCTTGTCAGCATAGTGTACTGGCTCACCGTTCTCAGCATCGCCGATACTTAGGTTCCCGCCCTCGGACAAGATTATTTTAGATCTAATAAAAAGTTCACGTAACAGCACGGCTTAGTCCTTGTAATGACCGTCAGTAAGATGTTGAAGAACTTCTTCTTTCATCTTACTACATACCTGTTTGCACATGTCCTCTTCTAAATTATCTGATAATTCACGTATTGGAAATTTTCGAATATAATGTTGATATGCACTTTCGGCTGCTAGTTTGAATACGTCACCGGCTGGATCTTGTTTGTTTTTACGTAGTCCTACAAATTTAATAATTGCAGGATGTGTGAATCGACGATATACAGTATCGTCAGTTTGCATGAAATGTGATAGGTCGTCAACAAGATCGAAGTTAATCTTTCTACCACCGTCTTTAGGTGTTATAAAGTCTTCGTCTTTGAAAACAGTACCTTCTAATAGTTCTTTTATACGCATTTTTAAGCCCAATTAAGCATGATCAGCAGAATCCACTGCGGTTAGAGTATTTATCGCTTTTGCGATCAACCATTGAAGCTTTATTCTTTGAGAATGCGTTCTATTTTAGCGATAGATCCGCCCAGATGCATCTTAGCCATTAGTAAATTGTTGTCGCCTGTTACGTAGAAATACTTACCACCCCAGCTACGAGCTTTCTCTAAGTCTCTAATACAGCTCTTAGTTAGTTTAAGTTTGGCATTTTTTTCAGCCCAACTGATAAATGTAGAGTGTTCTTGAGTGGTTTTTCCTAGAGTAATACGATATTCGTAATTCATCTTAGGCATTATTATTGTATCCTGAGATAAACTAGAATTTGATGGCGGAGCACTGATATATTTGACATTGTTTTCATCTAAATTAGTAAGAGTCTTAATGTCCTTCTTACTATTTGTGTAAACTGTAAGCCACGGTGATTCAACTCGGATTTCGTGGTCTGTCATTTTAGCAACCGCAGCCTGTAATTTAAACGCATAGTCTAGATCTTCTTGGGTCTTGATGTAGGTATTTCTCCAGTTCGAACTAATACTCTGCGGTGCAAGGGTAACTTGCTTTAATCCGTCAAGGGCCGTATTCATATCACCTGTGCGAAACAACTGCGCACCCTTAACGGTTAGGACTATTTTATATTGATACTTATTTTTAAAAAGTTTTCTAGTAGTCTTATATTGCATCTGGCATTGTTTCAACTATTGTAATTGAATCTGTGGTCAACAACGGAACTTTAGATTCTTTAGCCTTAGGTACTAGAATTATTTTGTCATTATCAACAGTAATTGTCACCCAGCCACCTTTCCTCAACTCACCGAACAGCATGAGTTTAGCAAGGTCACGTTTAATTTCCTTATCGATAACACGTTGCAATGGACGAGCACCCATCTTAGGATCAAACCCTTTAGTAAGCAACCATTCAGTAGCTTCCTTGTTGATCTTAACACGGATACCTTTGTCTTTAACCTGTTCACGTAGTTCGTCGATGAACTTGTTAACAATCTTGACCATTGTATCTTTGCCAAGTTTATTAAATGTAACAATACCGTCTAACCGATTACGGAACTCTGGAGTAAAGAACTTCTTCAAATCCTTGTCGCTGTAGTCTTTTTCTTGCCCGCCAAAGCCAATTGCGTTCTTTTCGGCATCGGCAGCACCAGCATTGGTAGTAAGGATAAGGATCAAGTTGCGGCAATCAGCTTTCTTACCATTAGAACCTGTAATAAAACCATTATCCATTAACTGTAACAGTACGGTCATTACGTCTGGATGGGCTTTTTCAACCTCATCGAGCAACAGTACAGCATTAGGTGCTTCTTGGATCTGTGTAATCAACTGACCGGAATCTTCTTCAAAGCCAACATACCCTGGAGGGCTACCAATTAGTTTACTGATACTGTGTTTCTCTTGATATTCACTCATATCAAAACGCAACAACTTGACACCTAAGTTACTAGCCAACTGTTTAGCAGTCTCTGTCTTGCCTGTACCAGTCGGGCCCATGAATACAAACGATCCAACAGGTTTGTTTTCTGATTTAAGTCCAGCTTGTGCTACCATGATCTTATCTACAACTTCTTGGATAGCTAGATCTTGTCCGTAAACTACTTCGCTAAGTTTTTCTTGTAAGTTGCTTAGATTGCTTGACTCGGTTTCGCTAATCTTTTCTTCAGGCATATTAACCATCTTAGCCAATTCAAATTGAATTTCACGTTCACTAACCACGCGGTCATCTGCTAATTTAAGATTAAAGCGTGAGCAAGCACAGTCAATTAAGTCAATAGCCTTATCTGGAAGTTTCTTATCCGTTTGATACTTAACTGACAACTTAATAGCCGCTTGGATAGCATCTTCACGGATTTTAACATTGTGATGTTGCTCATAATACTTTTTAATGCCCTTAAGAATCTGTAAGGTCATTTCTTGCGTAGGTTCGTCAACAGTTATGCGTTGGAATCGTCGCATCAACGCACGATCCTTTTCAAAGTGCTTACGATACTCTTCCCAGGTAGTACTGGCCACAACTTTAATGTTGCCTTTGCTTAGAGCCGGTTTCATCATGTTAGCGAGATCGTTAGCTGAGTTGCTAGCAGATCCTGCGCCAGAGATCATATGTGCCTCGTCGATGAACAGCACAGTCTTACCTTTCTTGGTCAGAGCCTTAAGAACCATCTTAAATCGTTCTTCAAAGTCTCCGCGATACTTAGAACCAGCTAGCATAGCTGAAATATCTAAACTATATACCTTATAATCCTTAAGGAAATCAGGAACAGCACCTTTGACAATATTATAGGCAAGTCCTTCTGCTATAGCAGTCTTACCTACACCTGGATCCCCAACAAGAATTACGTTGTTCTTACTACGACGACCTAAAGCCAGCGCAATATTTTCTAATTCATCAATACGACCAATAACTGGATCAATTTTATTTTTAGTCACTTGATCGTTTAAGTTAGTGGTAAATGCCGCTAACGCTCTGCTACTACCACTATCGCTAGGGGTAGCATCTTCTTCCTCTTCATCGTTAACTGCACTGTTGAGGTAGTCAGCAAACTTATCTTTATCAATTTCTGCTTGATGTATATAAAAGTGTGCCCACGAGCGTTTTTCGCCCATCATGGCAAGGAATACATCAGTAGGTTCAATCCGTTGACGTCCGTTAAACAGTACCTGTGTAAACGCACGATTAAGTACACGTTCTACACTTTGAGTTTTCTTTGGCTTAACTACTACATCTTGTACAGTAATTTCACCGCATTTAAGTTGCAGGTATTCTGATAAGTTCTTTTTAAGTGCATCAACGTTGCTACCAAATCCTTGAACACAATTAGTAAACGATTCATCGGCCAACATAGCAAACAACAAATGCTCGATAGTTAGATATTCATGATGGAGTTTTTTAGCAGTCTCAATTGCTCGTTCAAATACTGCTTGTAAATTATCGCTAGGTTCAACCATTTAGTTTCCTTTGTTTTTTTCTTGCCATTTGTAATTTTAAATCACTTACATGTTCTGTAAATGTCACCCCATTTAAATGATCCAATTCGTGTTGGAAACATCTAGCATCTAGGCCTTCAAGTTCTATTATACACGGTTTACCGGTATTGTCAAGATAACTGGCAGTAATTTTATTGTGCCGTGCAACCTTAAGCCATAGATTTGGAAAGCTCAGACATCCTTCATCGTCTTGAATTTTATCGTTATCACCGAACATAATCCACGGATTAAAACATCCGAGTTCACGACCGTCTTGTAATTGCATAACAAACACTCGGCGCAACAGACCAACTTGATTTCCAGCAAGGCCGATACCCTTACTAGCTCGCATAATCTCTAACATCTCACGTTCTACTTCTACCGCAAGAATTACTTGATTTATAAAGTCCCAATGCTCTGCTTCTTGTGTTAGTATTGGATCACCCTCTTTGACTAATATCAGCATCTAATTCTCGCAATCTAGCTACTAGAGCTGGGTCAATTACTCTAGGAGTTTTAATTTTAACTACACTAACGAATCGTCCGCGTTGTCTAGTGTTAACATTAGTAAAACCTCCGCCACCTTGAGCAAACTCTGTGCCTGCTTCAACACCAGCACGGATATCTAACTCCATAGTTGAACCGTTTAATGTTCGAACACTTTTCTTACAACCGATCATTGCCTCAATAGGATTAATTTCAACACTAGTAAATAGGTCGTCACCTCTACGTTCAAACGCTGGATCGCCTTGAACTAGAACTGTAACATTAAGACTTCCCCTTGGAGCATTAGGTACACTGTCATCACCTAGGCCTTGGTATCTAATAGTGTCGCCACTAACTACCCCAGCCGGTACATTAATGACAACATTTTGATCTCGACCACTTGGAAGTTTATAAGTTGCTTCTAATTGTTTACCAAGGAAACTATCTAGTAATGAAATTTGGCATTGTATATTTAGATCACGATTTCTACGCATTTGATGTTGGCCACCCGCTTGTCTAAAGATATCACCGAACGGACTATGCCCACCGAACGGACCGCCTTGTCCAAACATGCCACCAAATGGATCAAATCCCCCGTTGCCGGTATGAAAGTGGAATTGCTGACCTCCACCGAATTGTCGTTGTTGATCGTATTCGGCTTTCTTTTGCGGGTCGCTTAGATTCTCGTATGCGACACTTATGTCTTTAAACTTGGCTTGATCACCTCCCTTGTCAGGGTGATGTTTGTTAGCCAAAGTTCTATAGGCTTTTTTAATTTCGTCTGGGCTAGCGTTCTCGTTAACCCCTAGTGTTTGGTAAAAGTCATTCATAGTCGTAAAAACAGGCTCCGTTAATATAGTAATTATACTATACTAAAAGGAACCTGTCAAGAGTTTGATTGAATTACTTTTTCTTTTGATCAGCTTTTTTAGCTGGAACAGGTGCCTTTTCTGGAACTTTTTCACCTTCAAATTTCTTATGCTTTTTAACTTCTTTCTTAGCAGGTGCCTTCTTTTCAGCCACTGGTTTCTTTGCTGTTTCGGCATGAGCTACTTCTATAGCCACTATGCTCCAAATTACTACACAAAATGCGATTAACAATTTTTTCATTTTAATTTTCCTTATAATGCTGGCTGATCGTCTTGTGGGACAATCTTTTTGCCACTTGCTGTTGTTGCTATTGGTGTTGTTCCCCAGCCTGGCGCTGGTGCAAAACTTGTGCTTGGCGCTGGAGGTACGCTTCCAAAGCCGCTTCCGCTCGCCAGGGGTTGTGGTCCAAAGCTGTTTGTGACTGGTGCTGGAGAACTGAAGCCCCCAGGTGCGGCACCAAATCCTGCCGCAGGTGCGCTAGGTGCTGTAAACCCGCTTGATGGTACTTGTGCTCCGCCATTGTTTGCTCCATTTAGTTTTTCTTGTGTACGACCAAATGCCGCAATACCAAGAACTGCACCCATAGCAATATGGAATAGGCCTGCACCTTGTAGTGTTAATGGATTCCATTGTGTGATTTGTGTATGGGTAAACGTCTGTAATAGACTCCATAGAATTGGAAATACAACCATGTCCATCATACAGACTAGCATATACATCCAACCCATCATTGGACGCCATTTACTGTTCATCCAATCTTCTTTCTTTTGCTCGCTCGCGCTTTTAACTTCTTCTGACATAGTTCGCTCCTTTGTCTTTCTATACGTATTTATTTTACGTTATTAAATATCTCTTTTTGATGTTTATACCATTCAATCCACGTATCTACTTTAATTTGGCATTCTTGATATTGTCCGTAGTTTTCTGCTACTACGCTGATTACCTCACTTAGTTTAGTAGTACCCGGCTCTACTAATTTCAAATCAGGACATGCTACTAAAAGTTCAGCAGGCACTTCTGGAAATTTTTCAATAACCGGTGTAGTTAAACAACCAGCTAATAATAAAGGTAATAATAAAATAGCTATTCTCATTTTTTAACCTTTGGCATGGCCGCCGCATTTAAGTCTTCGATCGCTTCCGGAGCAACCTTGCACTCTGCGTCTATTATTTGTGTATCTCTAACAATTTTTTCTTGTACTTGTAATTGCACTTCTCTAACAGTTTTAACACGATCGACGAACTGTTTTTGTATTACTATGTTAGTTTCTTTACTTTTAGCCTCGGCAGCTTCAATCTTAGCATTAGCTTCTACGATTTCTTGTTGCCATAACGCAGTAACACCAGCACCACCTGTTAGATAAACACCACCTAGTAATAATGCAAGTCCGATATACTTAATCGAGTATCCAGCAAGTTTTGCCTGTGCGAACGGAATAGCTTGAATAAATCCACTAAAGAAATATAAAACTGCTCCTGAACCTGCCACTGCAAACCAAACCCAAGTTGGCAGTAATAACAATGTATGTTCTATCAGCCAGGTAAACATATTAGGCACCTAATACATGTATTGCGTGATTATAATGCTTAATACGATCTTCTAAACCTAATGTACCACCGTTAATACGTTTGGTCATTGTTAGGATATCGCCGTTATCGGCAAATTGATTTAAATTATTTGTTTCCCAAAACCAGCAACCTGATTGAATAGCACCTTCAAATGTAGCTAGGAATTCTGGAATTTCTTCTACAGGAGTTTCAATACTTTCAGCAAACTTAGTATAATTTTGTTTACCAGTTAGCTGTATTAGGCCACGACCGCAATAACGATAACCGTCACCTGATGCTTCATCTCCGTTGCCCATACGATTTGCGTATGCTCTATTTGCAATAGCCTCTTGATTATGTGCGTATTGTTCAGCAATACCTGCTGGAAAATACTTAGGCCATACTTTGCTTAGTGTTTCTGCACGATAGTTTAAGTTTTCTTTAAGAGCTTTGTAACCACCCGACTCGTGTGCTGTCTGTGCTAAGAATGCCGCAACACGTGGTACAGTATTAATTTCGTAATCAGGTAAAATTTTGCACAATGCTTCGTGCCAATGATCAATATGCGGATTACCTGAAATAATCTGTGCTAACTTCTCTACTGTAAAATCAAAATCAAATCCATTTGCCATTATGCTTTCCTTTTTAATACAACAGCCCATCCGCTGTTTTCAAAAATAAAATTATCGCTAATTTTATTAATATTGTAATTGCCGATAATTTTTGTTAAGAACATGACCTCAGCCATGGACTTGCTTTCTAGCATTATAGGTCCGTTGACAGACCTATATACTTCTTCTTTAGGCCCACTGGTAATTATATCAAATACTATTGGTTCACTATAAATTCTTTTAAAGGTAATGCTTTCATCTACTACTTGAATCTTGTCGGCATAGCTACGTTTAAAAAATTCACTAAAATTATTTAAATTTTGTTCTTCAGTTGCAACCTCGTATGCATTTTTATCTTTAGGTATTGCCGCTATTAAGTTTTCTAATGTTGCAGGCTCACTTCTAAAATTTTTAAAATATCTAAAACGCATTTCCTCAATACCAGTTAGCTCTTGTATTCCTTCGATTAGTTCAAATATTTGTTCACCACTTTTACGTGAACGCTCTAATTCAACATATACTCGATATTTACCGTCGTCCATTTCGCCAGGTGTTACATCAGCATCTAAGACAAATGAATACCCCATTTCGATAAAATTTTCTAAATCTTTTGCAGGATCTTGATACTCGACAGTAAAACTTAAAACAACAATATCCTCATCGTTACCTATTTTACTTTTGAAATTATCAATTTCGAAAACTTTTTTAACTAAGTCTCTCAGATCACCTGCATGTAAACTTTCGTTTAATTTCATACTGGTGCCCCTATACCGCCCGCTGGAGGCATTCCGCCTGCTGGTGCGCCGCCCGCTGGAGGCATTCCGCCTGGTGCTCCTGGAGGGCCGCCTGCTAATCCTGGAGGCATTCCGCCTGGCATTCCCGGTGCTTGTGGCGCAGGCATTCCCGGAGGTTGTGCGCCCTCAGTAGGTCCTTCATTATTATCCCCACGCATTTTATCCATATAACCTTTGTACATGTCAAATGCCACTTTCTTAGGCATCTGAACTTCAACAACCCAAATAGGTTTACGATCTAATTTACCCTTCTTTGTACCCGGACGCAGGTCATTTTCTGTTTTAATCTTTCTAGGTTCTACTAAATGAGTTTTTTGATAGATAACTTTACAGCCTAATTCAGTTAGACGTTTTCCACCGGTTGGGTCCGGCATCTTATCCGATTCCCACATAAAGCCTGCTGTTATCCAATGACGATCGACTTTAGGACCGTATGCTAGCTCACCGCTTTCCCAATTCTTATAGACGTAGACATCCATTTCGTCTAAAACTCGTTCGAAATCCTTTAATACAGCAAGACTGCTGTTATTTTCATATAATTCTTGAATGTTACGTATAACGTCTAAAATGTCATGGTGCATGTTATAGTCCTAGATGATCTTATACTTATTTAGCTGGTTTAAAATGATATGTGATAACTTTATTATTTGCAGTATTCGTTAAATAATAGTGTAGGACCTCTGTAGTTATCGAGGCGGTCACTACAAGTCCTACTTTTTCTAAAGTAGGAGCACAACTAGATGAGTAAACAACGAGTGAAAAAGCGTTTTACATCAGAAGTTAACATAATTGATTTTCAGCCGTATCTTCCGGCAAAAAAGCAACGTGTCAGTATCCAGGCACGTAATGCTAATCAGAAACTTTATCTCACAAAACTATACGAGGAAGCCACTAGCATAGTACTTGCTATCGGCCCTGCCGGTACGGGTAAAACCATGCTAGCCGTACAGTTCGGTGTTAAACTGTTTCAGGAAGGGAAAGTTGATAAAATCGTTGTGACAAGACCCGCCGTGTCCGTAGACGAAGACTTAGGATTTTTACCAGGTACGCTAAATGAAAAGATGGCACCCTGGACACGTCCTATATTTGATGTCTTGGGCGAATATTATCAAACCAAAGAAATAGCTAAAATGCTAGAGGAAGGTGTTATTGAAATAAGTCCATTGGCTTACATGCGAGGCCGCACATTTAAAAACGCATACATCGTTGCAGACGAAATGCAAAATGCGACAGTTAATCAAATGAAAATGCTACTGACCCGATTGGGAGAAGGGTCTAAGATGGTAGTGACAGGAGATTTGGCGCAAGCAGACCGCGTGAGCGATAACGGTCTAATTAATTTTTGCAATCTACTTACAGGAAAATCAGGGTTACAGCACATTGATCTAATTCAATTTGACAATCGAGACATCGAACGCCATAATGCCGTGAAGGAGGTGTTAGCGGTTTATGGAGAATAATAGGATGTAAATAAAAGGGCCGAAAGGCCCTTTTATGCTATATAAGGCCCGTTAAATTTAAAATCGTAAAAGAAGTATTGAGTGTCGATGCGCGGCACCTGAGTTTTCCAGTCACCGTGTAATAATGCACCACTTTCACTAGAAGTAGGTCCGTGATGCTCTTCACCCCTATCTTTGTTGCAGTTATCAACAGTAATAATTCCGGGTATTAGGCTTAATGAAATAACCCTAAAATGTGCATCGTGCCATGCATTCATAATTTCTTCTTGATGTGGATCGTTACCACGTCGCCCATTAGTGCAATGTATAATTAGCTGTGCCGCTCTAGCATGCCCTTGGTTAGTTAATGCGTTCGGGTGAATGCCTTCGCCCCACAGGTCATTACAAATAGACCCAAGTACTCTAACACTTATATCAGTATCTGGAATCGGCAAAGTTATTAAGTTGATTTCTTCGTCTGGGGTAACTTGTTCATACCAAGGAACTAGGATTTTATTAGTAACACCGAATATTTCACCACTAGAATTGTAAAATCGAATTTGATTTCTTCTGAACATATCATCTTCGATCCACATAGTGCCTAAACACAGGCCAACTTTTTTACTGGCGGCGTATTCTACTATTTCAGTTTCTGCTTCTTGGATATCCTCAAACGTTCTACCATCGTACGTGTCAAAATCAGGAATATACCCGGTCAATGCACATTCGGGAGTAACTAGATAATGAACACTATTTTCGCTAGCCCATGTGATTGCATCTTTGATTAACTTGGTATTAGTCTTTAAATCTTTAGTACAGGGCAATTGAGCACCGCCCATCCTCAAAGTTACAGTCATTTTAAGTGTGCTAATCGAATTAGTGTGGCCGCCAGATTGATTTCGGGATCCATAACTAACGTATGATCTACTAGACCTTGTTTAATTATGAGAATTGCTTTGTCTTGCAGAGTGTCGTCACCGAAGATTGCAATGTTATCATACAGCCAGCGATATACTTCTTCCATTTCTTCTGGACGAGCTTGACTACAGATTAATTTACGTGCTTCAGTTATCTTTCCTGCTTTAAACAATTCTACCATTTGAAACTTATAATCAGCATCGCTAGCATCTGCTTTGTTTGGCGGCAAAAGTTTATTTTCTTGTACGTTTTGCTGAACTAGATTGATACATTTGCGTAGGTCTGGATAAGTTGCTTTAACATACGTATCGAGAGAGACGGCGGTATCGTCAGTTAAGGTAACACCCTCAGCTTCGAGTATGTCCAACACCCGTCCCATGAATGCTGTTTGATCAACTTTTTCAACATGAAACCCCTGGCAACGACTGTGTAGTGCTGGTATAATCCTGTTCGGATAATTACAAGTAAGAATAAATCTACTAGTTGTATGATACTCCTCCATAACACCTCGCAAAGCCGCTTGAGCGTTCGGACTTAGATAATCAGCCTCATCAAGTAGTACAACTTTGAAATCCCCAAACGGAATCATTTGCACAAAGTTTACAATTTTATCTCGGATGTCGTCTACTGAGTTTGTACGACTTGCGTTAATCTCTAGTAAATCTAGATCATTGACTTCGAGTTCAGCACACAGTACCTTAGCAAGAGTAGTTTTACCAATACCTGCACTACCGCTAAACAACAAATGCGGAATTGATTTGTCTTTAATCCATGTAGCAATTTGCTTTTTTTGGTGTTCATCTCTAAACACATACCCTTTAATGTCCTTAGGACGGTATTTTTCAACCCATAATTCTTTCACGGTGTTTCCTCAAAGTTTAAGTCATAATAAAAATATTGTGTGTCTCGATCAAGAGTTTTAACAACCCATCCCTTACCCTCTGGCCCGCCGTGGAATATACCACTCGGAACCCCAGTCTTGTTTCTATATTCTTCACCATTTTGTGCATAGCAGTTGTCGGCACAGACTATAGTATAGTTACCTTGTCTTGCATATGATTCAATATGGATTTCATTCCAGCGATAGTAGTAGTCTTGATCATGATCAATTCTAGGTGCGTTGGCAGCAACAAATATTAACTGAACTTTTTCATCTGCTAATTGTTTAGCTAGAATACCTGCATCGCCGGGTCGTTGGAAACCACATACCCATAGATCATTACACACTAGCCCCGCACATTTTACACCTTTATACATGAACGTTTTTAGTTCTTTACCAGGACGATACGGCTCATCTTGAGTAATATACATTTTATTATGTTTGTGAATTACTTCACCTTGCACATAAAATCTTAATTGATTAAACCATTCGAGCTGTTTTGTTTCAATATCTCGTTCACTAATACCTGTGCCTAATGCTAGGTCAACATTCTTTTCTTTTGCGTAACTTGAAATGGATTTTAGTTCTTTAGCTAACACTACTAGTCCTGTGTCCATTGGTCCGGTGGGCAACCATAGATATCCAGATACTGAGCCTTCAGGAGTAAGTAACATCTCAACCTTGTTCTCTGCCGCCCAGTCAATAGCCTTTTTTATTTCTTCAGTATTTTTCTTAATATCCCTAGTGACAGGTATCTGGCACCCACCAATTCTCATACTAGTTCCTCGGCAACGCCTAATACTTCTGCTACTACCAACAATATACCTGCTGCCTGAAAGTACGGATTCATTTCTAGCCAACCGCCGCCAGCAAGTGCTATACCTGCCGCAATCCTGACTCCGCTTTTAATCATACTAACACTAGTATGCGTAAAAAACTTTTTCTCGGTCGGCGCCGCTTCTAAAACGCTTTTTGCTTTTTTAATATCTGCTACTGCTTCTTCATGAGTACTCATATCTTTTCCTTATAGTAATGTTATTATCGAGTGTAGATCCCAACCTAGCAAAAATGCCCAAAACACAGCCCACCCAAACCGACGTTCGTCATAGGCCTGCTTGGCAAAATATGCTGCCATTAATGTAAAAATTAAATGAATTATAAACATCTGAGATCTCCTTTTCCTTATTATACAGGTGAGAACAGGGCCTGTCAAGAGCCCTGTTAGTCAAATGCGTTTAATTAATGCTCGAACGATGGTCGAGCAAAGGTAGACGGATCGAACGTTTGATGAGTCACTTGGCCGTGTACGCCAAATGTGTCTTCGGATGGTTTCTCGTCACTTACTGCTAGAATAGCTTTTAAGTCAGCACGTCGAATAATAATTTCATTGCCATCTTCTTCTACTACGGTAACACCACGAGTCCAACGGCCGTGTTCAAGTAAGATCCATTCACCTACTTTAACATCTTTTTGTCGAGGCCCAATCGCCCAAACACGCCCCCAACGATGGCGGACACCTTCGCTTTTGCCATCATCGCTTGGTAATACAATACCACCTTTTGATATTCGCACATCAAAATTCATATCTGTGATAAGAACATTATCACGTATTGGAATTAGTTTACCTGTTACTTTTGGTTTCATTCTTTTCCTTCTGGATCCATACTAGTTACATCTTTTTTAGCGGGTGCCACTGTAGGAGTCACTGCTTGTGTAATTTTTACTTGATTGTTAGATGCGTCTTCGGCACGTCTGACAATTTTGCCGTCAGGACCAATTCTATCCCCACGAGCATTTACTTTTGCATTGCCGACGGCAACAGCCATCTCATTTTGATTTATTAGTTTAATCATGTCGATTTCTGCACCTCGTGCAGTTTTGTAGACAGATCGTTGCGGTTCTTTCATTGCCATATTAATCTCCTTGGATTATGTATATACTTATCTCAGGAATTCCTGCCAGTCTAAATTATATTTGACTGAATCTATTTGATGTACGCCTAGGAGAAAAAGTACAAAACTAGCCACGCTACTTCCACGTCCTACTCCCCAAACGATGCCATTTTCATTACAGGTATCTACAAAGTGTTTAGTCCATTGTAGTAATGGAATCATACCACGGTCTTGATAAGCCGCTATTTCGGCTTTAACCCGTTCGATTTGTACATCACTTATACAACGGCTAATACAGTGTTCCTCTACATCAAATTCTCTGTATTCGGGAGGCATAAACCAGTCACTTTGCAATGCTTGATCAAAATCCTCAACCGGGATAGATTCCAATTGTTCGTTAAATGTATTGAATTTGTAGCCGGCAGTTTGCTCTAATTGACTAATATCATCAGAGTAGTCTACTGTGATATCTTTGAGATTAGTTAACTTTCCTTGATATAGGATTTTGAATATATCTGCAGAATTAAAAATTGGATTACTAAATTTATCTAGGCGCATAGCCTATAGTTTAACTGATGTTAATTAGTTTGTCAAGCGATTTATCGCGATTGGACATCATTTTTTCCCAAGCAGCCTGACGACGTTTGCTCGATTCTGCTTTATATGATTCAAGGATAGCAACCATTTGTTCACGGACTCCTGGGTTAGAAGTCATAAAGTATTTTTTAGTAAGATCAGAGATCCGACTGTCCAATTCAGAATCTTTAAGTTCGCTAAGATCTTGAACTAACGGATGCATATTAATATTGGCCTAAGTATCTTAGATAGACGTTAGTGCCGCCGTTAACAGTCCATGCTTCGACTGCTTGTATTCTTGATGCGGTGCCAGTAGCTACTGTAGCTGTTGCATTTGCACCGCTTCCACCGCCACCAGTAAGTGTCACGTTTGGAGGAGTAGTAGTATAACCATCGCCTGGATTTGTAATAGTAACTGCATTAATGCCACAATTAAGAACTACTTGTGCTCCAGAACCAGATCCAGTTAGTGCAGTAACTCCACGCAATCCGATTATAGGGGTATTCAATACACCTGCTGGGAAATCAGAGGAACTAAACGTACCAATGGGGCCAGTTGTTGATGCGTAAGTTATTACAATATTTCCAGTTGCTCCTGCTAGAGTATTTTTGCTTAGAACAATAGAACCAGGATTACCTGGGTTAATAGTTAGGATGGTAGTATTAGAATCAATACCTTGTCCAGTAACAGCCATACTTGTTACTAAGTTAGTAAAGTTGTATACATTATTAACTGTATTATTGGCGCCAGTTACAGTTCCTGTAAATGTAGTAGCTAGAGTGTTAACAGTTAAGATAACACTGGTATTTTGATTAAGAACAACTTGATCACCTACAGCATATCCGTTGCCAGGTCTGCCTGCGATTATAGTTCCTGATTGTGTTTGGGATCCTGTTTGAGTACACAGAAAACTAACTGAAGTAGTAGTGCATCCGGTAACGACCCACACACCGTTGTATCCACTTGGGCTAACTCCTGTTACAATAATAGAACTACCTACTGGGTATGTTAGGCTAATTGCCTGTGCCGCAAATGTTAAGGTAGCTGTAGTGCCGGACACATCGCTACTTGCACCCGAAGTTGCTAATGTTGCCGGAGCTATGTTGTTAACGTTGGCAGCTACTACTGTGTAGTTAGCAGTCGCAGTCGGTGTGGTATAACCAGTGATAGGTGCGCCCCCGTTGAACCCAACAGTCGTAGTTGAAAGATATCCAGTACCTTTAGGACTAACTACAACAGATGCGATTCCTTCCCCACCTACACTAAATCCTTGGACACCAGTAGCGGCGATTCTAGGGAAATTTGTGTCGTACGTAATTTGACCACCTTGCGTTGCAAATGTAGGGGTCCATACTCCATTACCATCACTTGCTACTAACACAATCGCTTTGCTAAACACACTCTTTCCGGCATACGCTGGCCAATTTCTAAAAGTTAATGTTGAATTAGTTGCTATAGTAAACTTCTGTACAGCACCGACTGCTAAATCGATGCTGGCTGTAGCACCTACACCGCTTGCATTATATACTGTTCCTGAAAATTGTTGATACAAACCGTTGCTAATAATACTCCCAAGTAAGTTGTTAGTTACCGGAGTAGTGCTTGTTGCTAGGTCAGCAGCCAATAACGCATTCGATTGCAATGCAGTAATTTCTCCTTCAGCAGTTGTAAAGTTTGCGGCGATCGACGCAAAATTATTACGAAAGCCTTGGCTGTCGTTGTCTTGCCCTGCTATAGGGAAAGTAATGGAAATTGTTGCTGGGTTTATGGCGCTTGTCATACGGTTATCCTATCGTTTCTAAATACAAGGTATTTATCGGTTGTGTCGCCTGTTATAGCGGAGATTGTGAATCTATCTACAGTATAGTCTATATTTTTAAAATCAAAACCACTATACTTGATGTTTAATAAAAGTGTACTTGCAGTGCCGGGTTTGCAGAAGCAAAGCGGTATACACAGCACGTATCCTAATTGTTCTTTTGATCCTTTCGGAATACTGCGCATCCAAAGTGGCAAATAATTGCGCTCTGTTAGTCCTACAGTTTTTAAACGGCCCTGCCAGTTTGAAATACTATTTGGAAAATAGGTATTGGTGTTAGGATTTGATGCTTCGTACCCAGTGCTATCTACAGTTATGATAGGATCTGGTCTTATAGAGTTAGGCGCATCTAAAGTAAGATTGTTTATAGTATTAGACCAAAATCCTGTACTTTCATCTACAGTAATAGTTTTAGGTGCAACACTTGTAGTTTTTATAGATAATGGAGCATAATTTCCGTTCGACTCTGCAGGGTCGAGCATCTGTATATAAATTGTTTCATACAGTTCATTTCCATTAGCATCAACTGCTGTAGCAGATTTTAAGTCACCAAATTTAAAACGTTTACGTTTATGGTTCAATCCCATAGCTCCCACATACGCGGCCGCATTGGCGGATTCAATACCTGCGTATACTAGCATGTTGAGAGATGATTGTACACCGAAACTTGGATCACTTATCCTATAGATACTTGCCGGTGTAAAAATATTAGCATCATTAATGAACCCCTGCCACGCCGCTCGCTGTGTTGGCGCGAGGAAAGGCCTTGCAGTTATAGTACTATAAGAAACTGTGTTTGGAGTAGTAACTGTGATACTAAAGTCTCTAGGTGAGGCACTATACTGATACTGGTCGTATGCTTCTACGGTGAATTTATAAGTACGATCGAATGTAGTGTTACCTCTGTCGAATGTAACATCGGTTAATCTAGTAATTCCAGATTTGCCAGTTGTTGCATTATAGAATTGATTTACAACTCCAACTATTTCACCATCAGTCGACAGTGTAAGTCCAGGTGGTAATGTTCCGCCGGTCTTTGCGTATAATACTAACGCACCAGGAATGTTACTAGTCGCGTTAATACTTAAATTTGAAATATAAGCCGCCGGTACTGATCCTAAGTTACTTGGGCTATTCCACACAATTTGACTAGTGATGCTTCCAAGAATTGATATACTAAATGTTTTGTTACTGTCAACTTTCTCAGTTGCTTTCGTGCCTAATCGGGTAGCAGTAATTGTAAAAGTAAATTTTTGTGTGATAGCTGGCTGATAAGGTATGCGGCCAAATATATCTCCGGAGTTAACGTCGAACCCAACCCCTGGCGGCAATTTACTTAGTGACCCGATAAAAAATGGTTTAAGGTCTGGAATATTAATCAATAAGTTACTATTAAGAGTTAGTCTATAATACCCACCGGCTAACGTAGCAACATGCGATATTAGGTAAACTTTATCAGTTGCGCCACTGATGTAATATTCAAACGTTAGGGATTGCCCGGCTGTTGGTACTGTTTTTACATTGGTGATAGTAAGATATGGTTGCCCAGTAACGTTATCAAACACGCCTAATCTTTTAGTTACAGCATATATTTCACAGTTAGTTGTTTCTAATCTAAACAACACGTTATCGCTGTCATACAGTGCAATTGGTACTGTTAGATAATTATTAGCTCTATGAATACCTAAGTTAGTATCAGTTATCCAAACAGGGTTTCTTAAATATGTTGAGTCAGATGTAAATTGTCCGGCAAACCCATCTCGACTAGTCGAATCAGCACGGAATTCGTCTGAGCCTACTACAAATATTTTAAAAATACGTTGTGCAACAGTTGTCCCGTCAGAGACTGAAACTTTAAATTGATAATTTGCATTTAAACTTTTAGGTAGTACTGACGGAGAATTATAGTCAAAGGGTACATATTCATACTCGTATGAGTCGAATCCGTCAGATGGAACTAGGCCGAAGTCATATGCCCCTTTATCGTAATATGATACGTCATACTGACCAGTACCGTCTTCGGGAACTAATATGTTAACAGGTATAATATATCCACTGATCAACCCATTATCAGACAAGGTTAATCCAGGAGGTAATTTACCGTCACCTGATGCAATAAAATATTTTAAAGTTTCGCCTATTGCTACATCTAAGTCAAATGCTTCGATTTGATAAGTGATATACGTACCGTCGAGTGCATACAGTTGACGATGAATACCGATAGCTAGTGATCCAGCCGCCGTAATAAATTCTGGAGGATTAGCCCCGTTGACTGCCATACTAAATGTTCTATCTGCAAACGCAGATCCTTTAGTGGCTCTAATACAAAATTTGTAACTTATAAGGTTACTTATAATATATGGACTACCTTTAATGCGATTTCCAACAATCCCTAGCCCACCGGGAAGGTTACCTGATATAACCGAGTAAGATACTCCGGTGTCATTTGCCACCGGTAGTGGAACATCAACCTGTATTTGTTCTTGAAAAGGTTGACCGTTACTATCAGTAAAAACATACCCAGATGCTTGGGTCCACACATTTAGCGACATATTACTCCTCGTTTTGAGTATTTATCGCAAAATTATGCAATAGGGCCAAAGTTAACAATGTTAGATACAGGGCTGGTAAAACTACCAAAATCTAATGAAAACCCGGTAGTACTATTTTCTTTACCTGTCGGGCTAATGAAACTACCGAGATCTACAGTAATGACTCCCTGTTCGATGATTACTGCTAATAAGTTATTTAATAGCCTAGTATCAAGTCCCCATACTGTTGTTCGAACATCACCTGAACCTATAATATTTTTTCCGTTTAAGGATAAGTTTGCACCTAGGGAAGGTGCTGTATCGAGACTTACTCTAGTAACCGCTTTGAGATCGATAGTTGTAGTGTCTGTAGTTAGTGTAACGGTGCTGTCTGTACTAGTCAACGATCGAAATTGTAAATTGCCGCCACTTTTGTCTTTGAAAATTGCTGCGCCTGCGCCTAGTGACGTTCCGTTGGAAATTGCTACCGAAGTTGATAATGTTGCAAAATTAGCATTTACTTTTTCGAATGCCGTGCGTAAATCATCACCAGTTCCGTCATTTGCATAATTGCCTAAATTAATTGTTTGAATTGCCATAATGTTTGCTCTCTTTTAATATTTACCGTAATTAGACTACTGTGACATACACGTCAGTGGTTGTTGTTCCAAAACTTCTGCAAGTGAATACATGGGTAGTACCATTCCCAATAGCAAACGTTGAAGTGTTGCCAATGGTGTTGCCGTTTGGTACGCCGTATGTAACTGTACAAGACGCACCGCTGGTATTTGATATCACTAAATCTACTACTTTGCCGACAGCAATATTACTATGTGCTATGGTTAAAGTACTGCCTGCGGCTGTGGCTCGGACTAGTCTATCAGTGCTATAATTTAAAGTAACTGTGCCTGCACCTGCAACTGATCCTGCACTTCTAGTAGTACTTGTCCCAGTATAGGCTGTGCTTTGAACTGTGCTATCAGGGAATGTTAAACTACCATTAGTGCCAAAGGTCCAACCACCAAACGTTGAAGTAGTAGTACCGCTCGTAAGGGTGGACACATATTGTCCGATGAGAATTGCGGTGTTATTGATTTCAACTTTATTTTGGACAGTTAGACCAGTAGTAGCATCAGCATAATTAACAGCATAATTCCCAATAATAATCTTAGCGCCATTCACGTCAATGCTACTACCAACGGCAAGCAAAGAGCCCCCGCCTAGACTAGTATCAGTAGTTGAACAATCCATAGTGATGCCGTATGCATCTGCAACTGACTGCCTTATCTGAATAGCAGATCCCGACACCAAACCAAGACCATTGTCTGTTCTATTGCTGATATAAGGATTTGCACCATTTGGTACTACCTTAAGATAACCATCTGGGAATGTTGTAGTTCCAGTTGATCCAAGGGTAAGTGTATAGCTACCGTTAGTTAACTGTGTTTCGTTTCCAGCACCAGCATATAGCTCAGTAAAGTTTGCATTGACTTTTGAAAAAGCGGTACGTAACGGATCACCATTTTTACTGTTAGCCGCAGTTCCTACATTTATAATTTGTTTTGCCATTAATTTCTCCCTACAGCAACTTCAATGATTCCGGCTTCGCCGTAATCTTTATCTTCTAATGCCTTACCAATGATAGCACCTAGTGTCGGAGTCAATGCCTTAACAGCATATCCAGGTGTCGCACTTGTTGTTAGCATATCGCCCTTTTTAACTCGTCCAACAACCTTACATGGAACACGCCCAGCAAGTGCTACTAGATTTTTCAATCCTGGGCAATCACTATACATGATGTAGGCTGCTTTTTCTTGTGTACCGACAACGCCCGCTACTCGAGTGTCGTTCATTTGATCAGTAGTGGTAATTTCTTTATCGCCACCAAAGACTACAACAGTACCTACTTCATACTCTTTATCGCCTTCGTAGTACTCAGCCAAGTCAGCTGAGTATGTGGCAATTAATGTTGATCCGCTTACTAAACTCCATTGCCCTTGGAACTGTGCAGTTCCGCCTGCGATATCGTTAGCCGCACCAGCCGCAATCTTAGTAGCGTATATTACACCACTAGTTGTGTCGATAATGCCACCTATAGTAGTAACCGCAGTACCCGGACTTGCGACATTACCAGTCGAAGTCATAAATTCAAATCCACCTGGAGTCCAGAAGTTTAAACTTGTTGCACCACTGGCATCAATAGCTTTTGCACCATTAATTTTTAATGATGTAAGATCTACAGCTCCACTACTATCTGATATAGGAACAACACCGTTGCCGTGACCGGTTGACACTGTGGTTACTCCGTAGGTGTTACCACCACCGGTGTTGGTTACACTGTTAAATGTACTGTTTGCCACACCAGTTACACTCATTAGACCAGTACTGGTAAATGGAGCATTTGTAACAGCGTTACCTTTTGTTACCACGTTTGCAAATGTTATAGCTTCCGGAGCTTTTTGTGTTCCATCGTTTGATGTGCCTGTGTAATTACCTATTACTGTGCCAGAATCTAGATATTGAATCTTACTCAATGTAACACCAGTTGATGCACTTGATGAAGTCTGCAATGTTACAAATCCGTTAGTTACAGTAAACGCAGAACTACTGAAGCTGGCCACACCGTTTGCTGCCTGTATCTGTCTTGCAGTACCTGTAGGTGAACTTGCACTAGTGCCAGCAATAGTCATCAACAATTTGCTTTGTGCAATATCAGCAGTAGCAGACACATTGGAATCAACTATAACTCCGCTGTTAATAGCAGTGGTTAATACCCCAGGAGTTTGATTATATGTATTCGCGATTGCGTTACCAATAATCGTACCGTTAACAGTTATAGCACCTAGGTTAGTAATTGATTTACTGTAACTTACAGAACTTAGATCAGCCGCAGTAACAGTATAGATACCGTTTAGACCAGTTGTATCTACTCCTGCATTTACAGTACCAGATACTATAATAGTCTGTCCAACGACGAACGGTGCGCTAGATTGCGAGGTAAAGTTTAATTTAACTACCCCAGTTGTTAATGTTACACTAGTAGTGGCAATATTACCTACCCCTTGCGGTACATTAATATTTCTCCAACGACTAGATGTAAATGCTAGAGATATACCACCACCACTAAGTAATGCATTTGAACCATTAACTTGAGTACTAATTTGAATTTGATTCGTACCGGTATTTACACTAGTAACGTAGTACGGGGTTGAACCACTTATGCTAGTTGAGCTAACGGTTTGGTCTTTGCCAACAGTCCATTGTGTTGGTTGTCCAGGTACTGCGGCAGTGATGTAAGTACCGTATACAACACCAGTACCGGTGATCAACATACCTACCCCAAATGTACCAGTGGTAGTACCACCGATTGTAAGTGTAGTTCCTGAAATTGCGCTAGCTGTACTGGTTGCAGTTGCAATGCCACCTTGGTACTGACCAATAAATGTTATTAAATCACCTGTTGATAAATTAGTAGTTGATGATAAAGTTACAAAACTATTAGTGTTCGAAATTGATGTTGCTGTACCTGTAGTAGTATCATAGACCAACACATGGCCACTAGCTGGGCTCGAGATCAATACATCATTAGTATTAGTAATAAAATTAGAACTATCAACATACGTCTTATTTGCACCGTCTGACGGGATTACAGGGTCTAAAACGTTATTAATATTATGGTTACCCATATTTAAATTAGCAGACATACTCAACACACCGTTCAACGGTAAGTACCCTGGACCGATGAGTTGCGATGACGGTACCGGAGCACCGCTATAGGTTAAGCCTAAACGATAGTCAATGAATGCTCTTGTTGCCGACTGTACTGGTACAACGTCTGTGGCATTTGCCTGCATAGTTGCATCAGTTGAGAATTCAGTAATAACAACACCTTTCTTAAATCCTAGACCTGACAAGTTACTCAACGCAATGCTTGACGAGAATGTAACAGTACCAGTACCTTGGTCAACTGTAAAGAAACGTCCCACACGGAAGATACCGTTCTCATCAGTTGACACGTAGAATACACGCCCAACGGTTTCTTCTAATATTTGTTGACTTGGCGCAGCCGGTATTGACGGATTGCCGTAAATAGTGTTTGGATAGTTACTGGTGTTATACCCGCCAGTACCAATACTTAAGAAGTCATGACCGGTTGCGCGGCAAGTACTAATGTTAGTAATAATTTGCCCTGCTGATGCTGCCGCATATCCTACACGTAACGATTGAGTGAATGTAGTAGCAAATGGTTTACCAAGACCCAATGTTGAAACAGCACTGGTTGTTATTTCTCGAGCAATAAACGTTGTTGAGTAGTTAGTGCCCGGAGTTCCAGGGTTGCTTGGATAGTTAAGTGTAATTGAGGTATTAGAACCACCAAGCCCGGTGAACTGCCAGATGCCATTAATCAACGGATTAGTGTTGCCTGTAACTTGATACCACGCATTTGCTACTAACGTCGCAGCCGTTATAGTAAACGCAACAGTATATTGAGCAATTCCTGAACCAACTGGTGCGCCAATTCCAGATACTGCCGCACCCCCTAATTTTGAACCGAATGTAAAGCTAGTTGCAGTCCAATTTAATGTACCACTGGCTGTGACTGTTGATGGTGCGTATGCTGTGCCACCTAGCGTTTTACTGATAGTAATAGCACTTGTACCGCCGTTGATACTAAGAATGTAGTAAGAAGCACTAGTTGCAGTTCCTAATATCAATGTATCACCGAGTAGGGCACCAAGCGGTGGTATTGAAAATGTAATTTGATTGCCTACACTGAGTGATGCGACTGAGTTTAATGTGATGGCCGTTGTAGTAACTTGAGTTGCAGTACCTGTAATTGCTCCGACAGTCGCTGGATAGGCAACTGTTACCTGTGTCGATGTTGACTGCCCTGTAATAGTTGTAGTATACGGAGTAGTGTTAGTTAGCACAGCTTGGAATGTGGCACTACCATAGCTAGGTGTAATAGTAATTGATGCCGCACTTCCGGTATAGCCATATCCGCCACTAACTAAAGTTACTCCGGTAATATATCCACCAGCTACAGTACAGGTTGCTGTTGCGTTAATTACTGCTCCGCCTCCTGTGATTGTAAGACTAGGTGCGCTACTATACTCGCCGGCACCGGGTGTAAATGTAATACTTGCAATCGTTGTTGGAAATTGTGCAACAAAGTTAGCATTTGTTGGCAACCATACAGCTGGACTTACAGTAAATGTTGAACCATCAGTTGATACTGATTGTACTATACAATTTGCAGGAACTATTGCTGGTGACTTAACTGTACCAACAACTGTTTGTGCGGCTGTAGTTGCGTTAGTATAACTTACTAAACTTGCAGTTCCATTAGTAACGGTATAGGTTCCGTTATATCCATTCGGAGTTCCTCCCGAGTTTACAGTACCAGACACTATAATAGTAGATCCTGTAGGGAATGGAATAAATGTCTGTGGTGTGGCAAAAGTAATAGTAACAGTACCACTGTTATTAGTAATTGCAGTAGTTGCAAGAGTTGCGCCACTACTAACTACCATACCTACGCCGAGGTTAGTAGTACTAGCGGCAGTTATAGTAGTTGTTGAATTATTACCGACCACCTGCACAGTACCATTGTAGGCCGCTGTACTTTGTCCACTGATAGTTAGGTAACTGTCAACTGGAGGTAATCCAGGTGTAGTGCTGATACCAGTTTGTGTATTCGGTACGTTATAAGTTACATATTCATTCAACGTGCCATTAACATTATATTGGGCACCAGCAAATGTTAGTGCTGGCGCAACAGTGCCGTTAGCCGCCAAATTATATATGGAGTTAGGATCAATAATAAGATATGCATTAGATGCAGTACCGAATGTGATAGTTCCAGATACAGAACCACTAGATGCGGCACTCATTTGTACAGTATATCTTCCTGATGATGGGCCTGTTACCCCTACTACATAAGTACCAGATGCAATTCCAGTACCTTGGATGTATGTATATTGATTGTTACCTGGTACACTAGGAACAATAGTACCGCCAACGCTTGATACTACTAGATAGTATGTTGGACCGGCAGCAGTACTGTAACTATAGTATGCACCAGTTGCTGGAGTTACTGAAGGAACATATGATGATATTCTATGAACACGCCCGTTCCAGGTAGTAATATATCCACCGGTGTTAATTTGTGCGATAGTCGACGCTTGCGATATAGCAGTTACCGCAACCTTGTTGTCACCGATCTTGCTACCTTGCGTATAATTTGAGAACCATACAAATCCTTGCGGAGTTATGCTAGGGTTACTGCTTAGTGTAACAGTATACGGACCGGAACCAGATACGTTAGAAACTGTTCTTCCAGTTAACCCTAAACCACCTACGGTCATGCCTGTGGTAATAGTTCCAGAATTTAAAGTAACAGTTAGAGTTGTGCTACTAGTACTACCACCAGTCACAAATGCTGATGCGTACCCAGATGGGTAAGCAGTTGGATCAGCATTAGCTACACTAGCAGAGTCTGATGAAAACAAGTAATAACTAAAAGAAGTATCAGTTGTGATAATAGCTGTACTAGTGTCTTGAACGGTAAATGTAATTTCACCGCTTGGCTGTAATGACGGCGGTGATGTTAAGGTTACAATGTAATTAGACCCACTCACAAACGAAACACCAAACACTGTAAAGGTCCCGTTAAATCCGCTACCAGTTACAACTTGCCCAATAGCAATGGTACCTTGTGTCAGGGTAACTGTTATAACTGCACTGGTTGTATTGCCGCTTACAAAAGTAGCCTTAGCGCCAATAGTTGGAGTAATTAAAGATTCACCAGTTGCTTCAGTTAGACCGTAACTAACAATTCGATAGATACTAGCTAAATTGTTAGTATACTGCAATGCTGTGCTTGGGCGAGTTGGTTTTATGTTTGATACGCCAGCTACTTTAACATTTTGTAATATACGAATCGTTACTAATTGGCCATCATACAACGCATATTGTAGGCCTGTCGTTGCTGTGCCACTAGTGCCGGCAGTACTGAAATTTAATTGTAAAACATCTTGCCCGTTGATTTGAATACCGGCATGCTGTACACTCGCAACTAGATATCGGGTGATGCTTCCCCCTGCTAGTGTATGATCAATTTCTAACTCTGAGTTATTAAGCGGAGGATATTTGTACCCACTCACCCATACACTCAATGCTGGTACACTAGTTGTTGGAATCATGTTCAGTGCAGTCGCACCTTGTTTATACACGCGAGCTGTTTGAACCATGTCTGACACTAACGAAACAACGTCAGGTACTTCTGTTAAGTCTGATCCACTTGCACGTAATCCGTAGTCACCGTTTGAATTTGAGCCAGCTACAGAACGAATCTGTCCACCATTTAGTGCCCAATACGCAGTGTGATTATAATAGGTAAATGTCGAAACTTGTTCAGTTAACCCGTTGTTGGCAGCAAGGATACCGTAGCCTAAGTCGTTAACCTGTGTAAAGTCATTGGCCAGCATCGAACGGTTTCCAGCCATTTCGAGATTGATATTTAGATTTGCCCCTTGATCAATATATCCGATAACGCCACTGCTACTATTTCCAATAATAGCACTAATGTTAGTTGTTATATTTGTAAGATTAGTACGCAATGCACTTGGGTATGTAGTCAGTACCGGTACGTTTCTAACGATTGTCGCACCTGATACTATTTGCAGTATAGTACCACTAAGGTTATTACCATTGACGCTAGCAGAGCTTGCTGTAGCCGCATTACTTAAGGTCAATGTTCCGCCAACGTTAGTAACATATCCACCACCGATAGTGATAGTAGTACTTGCTGGGATGCCAACACCGGTTACAGTTGCCCCGTTAGTTAAATTAGGGTTCCAAGATACATTAGTTATTGTAGTACTAGAAGCAGTTAATGTTCCGACAAAGTCGTTTTCAAATGCACCATCAGCCGCATAGTCAATCACTAATGACACTAAACCTGCACATCGACTTTGTTCAGTTGCTGATGCAGAACTAAACCCAATATTTTGTGTTAGATTGTTACCAGCAGTTGCAGTAACAGTAGTGTTAACAAGGATATCTTTTAGTATAGCTTGCAATCTTACAAACGAAGCTAGACATACATTTTGTACACCCGGAGTTGTAGATGGTGTAGCAAATACAGTACCATTAACTGCTGAGTAGAATGTTTTAGCAACATCGTATGTTTGGCTGTTACTATTACCGGCAACGTTGTTGTATACTAAGTCATATGTTATTGCATCAATGATATAGCCGAGATCTCGTTGGAATCTAGTTGCACTATAATCAGGAGCTGTGCTAACTGCAAAGTTAGATGAAATCCACGCTGTTATTTCTTGTTGTATGAATGCTTTGTTTGCCTGCAAAATATTTTTTGCATTTAATTGATTCTGTGTAGTATAGGTGCTAGTTGTAACTGGCCATGTTATCACTGGGGCCCCCGAAACACCGTTGTTTAGTATATTAGATACAATTCCTAAATTAGTAGTCATTGCAGTTATACCTGCGGCGTCTACGCTATAAGCAGACAGCAGTGATGGCACATAAGTTAATGCTTGGACTACTAATGCTTTTTCTAAACCTGAAATAGCATTATCAGCATTTAGATAGTTTAGTCCCTGGAAATAACTTTGATAGCTTGATCCGGTCACCATATCATACGCGGCAGCAGTAATGATGGTATTAAGAGTAGTTTGGAATGCAGTATAGCTATCACCAAATACATTCAACGGATTGAATGGGGTTGATGAGTCTAATGCTACCCATACTTGCGGTATTGAGAATGTGTAAGTGCCACTTGCTTGTGCAATTAACGGTGCGGTTAATGTAACAGTCGTACTTCCTGAAACATAGCTTGGGCTAACATAAGTGTTTGCCTGTACACCGCCGCCGGTGATTAGCTGGCCTATAACAATGCTAGTTCCGGAATTAACTACAATAGTTGATGCACCAGATGCTCCACCGCTTGTATATGTTTTAGATGTAATAGTAACTGCTTGCTCATATGTTGTTACATCGTTAACTTGATAACGTTGACCTTGGACAAAGAAGCTACAAGGCACTTGCGGAGCTCTAACGTCTAACCCAGAATTCTGAGTACCTGAAATAGTTAAAACTGTACCAGCTTGTCCTAATGAATTGGTAGCTACTCCTACAATAGTACCAGTCAGGCGACCAGTAAATCCATCGATAAATTGTCCACCAGCAAACCGTGTCTGATTAATACTTCCACTGAAGCAACCAGATTCTTGAGCATACGGTGATTTAGTTTTAATTTGTCCCGATGGATCTAGTACCATCATAAATCCGCCATGACCCTGACAGCTGATTAACTTAACTCGTGTAGCATCGTTGGTTAAAAATACGTCAATTAAGGTGTTGTTAAGTGGTGTAGAATATATGTTTTGTGGATCAGTTAGATAGTGGCGACCGTATGGTAACGACCCATATAAGTGCCATGCAGTATTCGCTAGGCTATTTGGATTAACATTGCCGCTTACAAACGGATATACAACTGTAAGATAAAGTACATTACCGCTAACTGTAGTAACAATAGCTTTACCAGCAGTACCAGTGTCACTGGTTGCATCAGTTAATATTAAACCAATCCAACTAGTAGGTGCAGTACCAGATGACAATGTTGCTGTAATATTACCAGTTGACGCACTTAACGTAATTGATGAACTAGTAGCAAAATCAATGCCGCCTCTGTTTAAACTAGGATAATTTATTTCTCCTGTTTGTAGATTATCAATAACAGCATCGCGATAAAAGAACATTGTTCTCCAAGGCGATTGACTGACACGATCTAGCGGACGAATGATTGTACGACGGAAGTCATCACCACTAATTGTACAATTGGTAGGAATCTTAATTGGGTAATCTTCGTAGTAGATACCGCTTTCAACATAAATTGTAATATTAAGATTCGGAACAGTTTCGCCGTAGTCTAATGTTTCACTTGGATCAAAGAATGCAGGTTGGGTTAATCGCACTACTATTGTGTCATTGCTTGATGTAGTACCTTGAGAATATGAAACAATTATACCTTGCGCACCACTAGTATTACCTATCAGAATTTTTCCCGGAAGAATATGTACATTGCCAGGGGTACCTTGGTCGACATACCCTCGTCCACCGTTACTAAAGGTAATGGTATATAATCCGCCACCGTAACTTGGTGTTGGCGCACTACCGAATCCTGTAGTGATAATACCTAACATGGTATTATAATTAGTTTGAAAAGTAGCAACTGCGCCAGTAGCATCAGCATAAGTGGCATTGTAAGTTGATTGTGTAGGAGTTGTTGAGTATCTTAATGCTTGTATTTGATTTAATACCTGCACGGCCACTGTTTGTGCGTATTGTAAACCATCAAGTGTTTCTGTATATTGTGTTCCAATTGCCACGGCCTTGGCACTGGCATTTTTATAATAGCTCTTACCAGCATTTATACTTTGGTATGTGCCGCCTGTTAACAGGTCGATGATCATAGCATTGATAATGTAACCGACATCTCGATAGCAAGTAGATTGATTATATTTTAATCCGCCGACGTATTTTGCTGTTATGTTATTAACAACATTATTAGTAATTAACACCGCGTTAGTTGAAATAATCTGGCGTGACGGATAAAATTGTGCAAGCAAGTATGGCACTAATGACGGCGCAACTAATGACGGGGCAGTTAACCCGCCGATGATCCTGTCAATGGTGTTGGTGAATAATGTAGTAATTGTACTATTTGCGGCAGCTCCAGTTGAGCCAGTGCCGATGCCTACTTGTGCAACAGTCCATCCGCCCTGCACAGTCACCGCACTATTTTGAGCAACCTTGCCTATGGTGTCAACCATGCGGACAGTTACCATATTAGTTATAGCGGTTTGTTCAGCTGAGGCTGATGCAAAATTGTACAGTATTTCTTTACAGGCAAATGTAGTGGCAATGTTTACCTCAACACCTGTAGTTCCAAAAGTAAGATCGTATGCAATGGCTTCTGCAAGATACTTGAAACTATTTTTAAATTGTGTTATTCCTGCTGATGGCACATACCCTGAATTGTTGTTTACTGTGTATAGATAACAGTCTTCCGCAATAAAATTTAAGTTTGCTAAAATTGCACCTGCTGCCGCTCGGTAACCGGCAATAGAAGATGACGGCGTTGGTAGAGTAACTGTAGCACGAGGATATGTTGTATTTGTAAGACCGTATGCCAGTATGCGATTAATTGTAGTGAACAGTGTGTTAATCGTTGATGTTACGGCTGGATCGTTAATAATACTAAACTGTGCATCGATGTCAAGAAGCGCCGAACTCAATAGTCCGCCTCTGGCAACGCCGATGACTGCGTTCCTAGCCAGTTGCAATGTTCCGCTACTATACGATACAGTAGGCGGTGTCTCAGTCGGATATGTCGGTTCAGTTGTTGCGCTAATAAGTGTTTGTATCTGTGCAATATTAGCCGCGATACTGTTACAGAACGCATCGTTTGCGGTAACACCAGATAATGTTGCGTTGGTGTATTGTGTAACTGTTTGTTGATATAACAATGTTCCAGTGCCAGCCTTACCTAATTGAGTGTTTGTAATAACCTTTTGTACCAAGGTGTTTAAGTAATTAATAACACTGATTGTGGCAGATTTTTCACTTAGTGCAATTTGGAATGTATCGGCATAGGTATATCCCCAGTATTGCATACCGGCATATATACTTCGACTATTTCCACCGTACATGAAATCATACACTAAGCTCCATATGATATACTGTACATCTCGTTTGCAGGTGGTTGTACTGTAAACTAATGACGGAGCAATAGATTTAATATAAGCAATAACCTCAGCCTGTATAAAAGATATGTTGTTCATCAACAAATCTCTTGCACTCTTTTGCTCGGTAGTGGTAGCAGAAGTGTTGGGGAAATCGGGGGTCGGCACTACTCCTGTAGTGATAATACCTTTTACCACATTAATTTTAGCTGTGAATGCAGTTTGAGCATCGATAGATGATGATACATTAGTCAACGCTTTAATTCGTACTAACATTTGATCTAGAGCATAGCAAATTTCTGTAGCACTTAATCCAGTTCCGTAGTGGCTAAAGTTTAATCCAGCTTGAATACTTTGTAAGTTGCCACCTAAAACTACATCTAGGGCGATTGAATCGATTACTTGGCCAAGATAACTTTTTCCTATGGCCGCGGCAGTTAGCGTAGTATTATACGAAAAATCATTAATATTAGCTTGAATTTGACCAACTGCATCAATCAACTGAGCACGATAATTTAATAAAATACTTTGGTTGGTCTCTGATTTGTTGAACAACGATGTAGCTGAAGTAACCGAATTAAAGTTAGTGCCTAACAGTAAATCGTACCCAACAGCATCGATCATGTTTTTCAAATAAGAATAAAATCCAGTGTTTGAAAAAGCATTAACATATTTCTTGTTGATATACGCAATGGTTTCTGTTTGAATAAATTCTCTGTTATCAGTTAGCAGAGTTGCGGCATGCTCGTAAGCCGACACGCCGTTGTTACCACCACTTTTACTAACAGTAGTAAGTGTCGATTTAGTCTGTATAGCACCAGATGTGTGTGTAATGGTTTGTCGATACGGGCCTGGCTCCAATTGAGAAAGGCTTATTAGGTTATCGGCTTGCAGGGCGGCAGCACCAACTGTCTTGTATGCATACTGCCATCCACGGCCTTCACGCCCTGGAGGAGCATTAGTTTGTGTATCATCACCTCTAGTTGATACGTATAAATTTACGTTGCTATAGAATGTGCTATTATCAACATAAAATTTACTTGCGGCTTGCAAATCGTCGGATGCATTTGGAGTACCTGCTCCTGAAAGTGTGCCTGGATGATCGCTGAGATTTAACACACCAGACATTGTATCGCCACCGCGATACACAACATCTTTACGTTGCATTACTTCTGTACTTAGATAATTGCTGGTTAAGGTTGCATCGTATCCAGTTATTCCTACAGGCGGCAACACCGGTTGTGCTCTAGATTTAATAGCGGCAGTAACAGTATATGATCCTGCAACAGGCGTAGTTGTTTCAGTACCAACTGATACTATATCACCAGCAGTACCAGCAACGAAGTTTCGCACAGCATAGTTAACAGTAACTGGTAATTTTTTAAATTCAGTTGGGTCTGTACCGTAGACACTGTTAAATCCAGTAGTCAGATTAGTAATCAAATTTGCAGATGGATCAGGTAAGTTACCGATGGTCCAATTGTTTGTAGCATTAACGTGGAAGTTCAAAGTAGGACTATTGTCGCCTACTAGTTTTGCGGCAGTAGTAGTTAAATTAATCCCGTTAGCAGAATGAGAAATAATAATACTAGCATTTGAACTGGTTAATGTTCGTGCGCTTAACTTACTCCCATCTGTACTGGCTGCAATAACCTGGTTAGCAGTATAGGTGGTACCGTCAGTTAGTATACTTAATGTAAGCGTTCCGCCTAGACCAAATACAGCATATAGTTCGCTAAAATTTTGATTAATTTTATTAAAGGAATCGCGAATACTATCGCCAGTACCGTCATTACCTTGTATACCTGTATTAATTATATTTTGTGTCATTTTTCTTATACTCCGAAACTGCTACCGCAGCCGCATGTTGTTTGTGCATTAGGGTTCTTTATAGTAAAACTGCTACCCATTACTTCTTCTTTATAATCTATTTCTGCACCTGTAAGATATTGCATACTCAACGCATCTACAAGAACTCGAAAGTTGTCTAAGGGAACTTCAAAATCGTCCTCGTTCATTTCTTCATCAAAGGTAAATCCGTAGCTGAATCCGCTACAGCCGCCCCCTTGGACAAATGTACGTAATGCTAGTTTAGGATTGTTTTCTTCAAGGAGTAAGTCCTTGATTTTTGCTTTTGCTGACTCAGAAATGGTGATCATGATTGCCCTCGTTGTAATATTTATCAAAGCATTTTATAACCTTAATGTAAATACAGTTATGTATATTAGAACAGAGCTTAGACAAAACCACTATGTACGCACCAGCAACCGCGGCAAGACACATACCTATGTACGAAATAAGCATGTGGTAGTTTTTAGATGCGATTCATGCCAAGAAGTCTTTACTCGTGATAAAGGAACCATGGATCCTAAACGATTAAACAACAATGTCTATCATGTATGCGGAGAGTGTGATGCCAAAAAATTCGCTCAAATGAAGGGTGTTGAAAGTCGCAAAGTGTGGTCAATGCCCGCTAGCAGTCTTAAGACTCTAGATCAACTCTAGCAATAAATACAAGTTATGCGTATTAAAGAACTCATCTCCGAAGAAGTTGCTCCAGCTGAAATTGATTGGGATAAATTTAATGCGGCTCTAGCGGCTTCTGCTATACAGCGTAATGTGCCTAGGGGAGTAGATGGTATCATATATCTAGGTATTATTGGAGATCCTAGTAATACAAATCTTGAAGTGAGATTTAAACGTGATGTTAGGATTGGGCTAGATATGAGCCCAGATCGAAGCAATGCCTACGTCGTTCAAGGTGCGATAGCGCAATATCATTACCATGACTCAGCATTTAAGGGTCTTAACATTGCAGGGGCAAATGGCCTACAAGTAGGTACAGATTTTGACATACTGATAAGCTGGCATGACCGGCCGGCATCTGATTGGCCTAAGATTGGTGAAAATCTTAACTTTACTGTTGCCCATGAGCTGATGCATCGGGGATTTGCGATAGCTGATCGTATTCCAGGTATTAAGAGCCTGATGTCTAAAGAGAATGTAAAGTATCTTGAAAATAGGAGCGCGAATATAATCCCAGGGGTTCTTAACCCGGAAGATTTGCGCCAACCCGGAAGATTTTCGCCGTTTGGCGGCATTAATGCTCATTTAGCCAGTCTCGAACACATGATGATATATGCCATGCAGGTATCAACTCAAACCAATCGAGACACCGCACCGGGTGCCAAGCCAGATCCAACTATATGGATAGATGATGTAACGAAGTTTAGAAAGATATATCTAGATATAGAAGCTGCCGCAAGACAATATGTTTTATCATATCCTGCTCCAAAGGGATCGTTGCTAGCTCTAAGGAATGAGTTATCGGACGAAGTACCCGGATATGCCCCTACAGTAGTAGCAGATGCAAATGGTAAACCCACATTAAAATTGATACCAGATGAAAAACAAACAGCATCAACTAAGATCAACGGATCGGGTACCGCTACTACCTGGGCTCCTAACTCTGCAACCACTAGTAGTTTCTCAGGTGATCCTGTAAAAGGAGTTGTTAAAAAACCCTCCGCACCTATCAAACTCAAGGGCTGGACCCTTTCGGATTCTTAATAGTATGCGATTCAAAGAACTCATCTCTGAAGAAGTTGCCCCAGCTGAAATTGATTGGCAACAATTCGCCGCGGTGCTAGCGGCTACCGCAAAGTCGCGTGTTCTACCTAGGGGAATAGATGGTATCGTATATCTAGGTATTATTGGAGATCCTAGTAATACAAATCTTGAAGTGAGATTTAAGCGTAAGGTTAGCATTGGATTAGATATGAGCCCGGATACAGACAATGCATACATTTTACCCGGGGGTATGGCTCAATACCATCACACTGATGATGAATTTAAGGGTCGAGATATAGCAGGAGCGAACGGCCTGCAAGTAGGCAGAGATTTTGACATACTAGTTAGTTGGTCGGGTCGATCGGCATCTGATTGGGCTACAAAAAAGACTGATATGAACTTTACTATCGCGCATGAACTAATGCATCGAGGGTTTGCAATAGCTGATCATATTCCAGATATTAAGAGTCTGATGTCCGGAGAGACTAGAGGATATCTCGAAAATAGACGACAATTAGATGTTCCGGGAGTTCTCAACTCAGCCGATCTTGAAATAAGTTCTGGAGCATTCATGCCATTTACTGGTACTAATAAGAAGTATGCTACACTTGAACATATGATGATATATGCCACTCTCTTCGGTAGTATATCGATGCAGTCAGATATAGTAGATCGCCCATCTAATTATACTAGAATGCTAGCTGACATAAAGAAGTTTAGAAAGATATATCTAGATATAGAATCTGCGGTGAGACAATATGTTTTATCATACCCTGCCCCAAAGGGATCGTTGCTAGCTCTAAGGGATGAGCTATCAGGCGAAACTCCTGGCTATAATCCAGTAGTAGTAGCGGATACAAAGGGCACACCAACATTGACCTTAGTCCCAGATGAAAAACAAACAGCATCAACTAAGATCAACGGCTCGGGTACTACTACTGCTTGGGCTCCTAAATCTGTAACTACTAGTAGTTTCTCAGGTGATCCTGTAAAAGGAGTTGGTAAAAAAACAGCCCCATCTATCAAATACAAGGGGTGGACCCTTTCGGATAATTAAAGTTAAGAAGTTAAGCCGACTCTAGAACTAATAATGTTCCAGTTGATTATCTTCCATTGATTAGTTAGATAGCCCTTTTTGTCAGATTGATAGTCTAACGCCCAAGCATGTTCCCACCAATCGACTAGCAATACTATATCCATCTTGATTTGATGATTCTTGATAGTTTTAATAGTACCGTCACTGGCTAAGTAGACCCACCCGCTGCCTTGTATTTTCATTGCTTCTTTTTGAAATGCATCTTTAAACTTATCAAAACTTTTGAAATATTTGTTGATAAAGTTTTCAGCAATGTTTGTAGGAGCATTTGAAACAGCGGGTGCTTGGTATTGTGTGAACAATATATGATGTAAAAATGCACCTGCTTCATTAAAATCAGCATCGCCTTCGCCGTTATTGTAACGATCTACATAGCCTTTATACAATTTACCGTAGTGGTATTGCATGGTATCTTCAGATATAGCAGGCTCTAACTCGTCCTTTTTGTAAGGAAGAATTGCTTGGGTCAACGTTTTAGGTGTTTTACCCTCGTTTAGCGTGATATGCTTGATAAAGTTGTACATAATGATATTTACCTATAAATAAATCACAAGGAGATATAACCATGTTACATCATATTAAAAAACTATTTGGTATTAAGCCTAAGGCAGTAGAAGCAGAAGTTCCATATAAAATTGAAACCCCGACACCTGTTGCTGAACAAGCTACACAGGCTGTTGTAGAATCAATGGTACCTGCTAAGAAGAAGCCAGCGGCTAAAAAAGCACCGGCTGCTAAAAAGCCACGTGCTCCAAGAGTACCTAAAGCAAAGTAATTAGCGATACTGCTGTAAGAAATTTTTACGGTACTGATCGAAGTTTGGGGTTAAGTTGTATTGACTTAATCTAGAACATAATCTTGTATATTGTTCTTGGGTCATATCACCCCAGCTTCGATGGTTAGCACTTACCCAAACATGGCTAGGCACTTCGCCAATGAAGTCTATAAATTTTTCAAAATCCTCGTTGAATGAAGGGCTATCTCTCAACATAGGATTACCCCAATCGGGCTGTATGTAGTGGAACTTATCTAGTCCGCCTAGACGTTCGGCGTAGATTAGATAAAGTATAAATTCACTCTTGCCCGGGATAGATTTAAACCATCTTGCAAATCCAGCTAGAGAATCTTTGTAGTCTAGTAGGGATTTGACTATGCTAGTATGTAGATAAATTGGAGTGCAAATACTCATAGTACCATTATCCGGCGGCTGTGTAGTTACATTCAATTCGGTAGTATATGTCTGCCATGTAGTTACTGGCATAACAAACCAACCTTGACGATACGGAATACGATCTTGTTCAAGGGTAGCAGAACTTGCAGGTTTAATTAAAAAGTTTTGACTATCTAATACAAGATATCCAACACTACTAATTCGTGTAGCCACAGCCAATTTTAATATCTGTTGCTGTTCCCAACCCATAGACCAGTTAAGTCTACGACTCGGAATCCATTCGTTCCATGCTATATCAAATTCTTGCCTGTAGATGACAGTTAGATTGTGTTGTGCATATCGAAATCGTATGTTATGATCAAAGTATTCAATCCACTTAGTTGGGTCACCCTCATTTACAACGATATAGATATCGTGTGTATCTGTTAAATGTTGTTGTATACTCTGTGCTTGGAGATCTAATAACGCTAGGTCTCTATAGCAAGTTACTGTTACTATTGGTAGCTTGTTCATATAATTTAAATGATGCTAAGTTTTTACCTTTTGACTCGCACATAATATCGAAGTTATCCCAAAAGCTCAATGCCCATTCGTTATTACTTTTATTCCAATAGAAGTCGGAGTGTGCTCTGAGCTTTTGCTTTTTGTATCCATCAGCTAGCAACTGTGCATGATCGGGCGGCACATCAATTGCATGATCGATTAGATAATCTTCACGGCTAACGCTATAATGCATAGTAGGACGGAGCCCACGCCAACTATCAACAACCAGCCTAACCCGCGGATCACTAGGGAGAATATATTCCCCTTCTCGTATCCAATGGTGGTGAATGTCCATAACAATAGGAACAATATCACTAATAGTAAGGCAGTCATCTAGTCCCCAAGAGTTTTCTTCGTTTTCGATTGTAATGCAATTACGTGCTTCGGGTGAGAGCTTCTGATATGCCCTGCGGATCCCATCAGGACCTTGTCGTCCGGATATGTGTACATTAATCTTAAAGTCCTGAAACGACTTTCCGTATCCCATCCAGCGAGCCATGTCTGCATGATACTCAAATTCTTCTATGCTCCGCTCAACAATACCCGGGTTATCACTAGCCAGAACAGTGAACTGGCCAGGGTGAAAACTGAGACGTACATTGCGATCACGAGCAAGAGTGCCCACGTGTCCGAAGTGGGTTTCCAAATATTGTACGACATCAGGTAGTTGCCAATAGTAAGCAAAGTCAGACTGAGTATAAACAGGCAAAAGGTCACTGCTAAGACGTACCATACGTAAGCTATCATCTAATTCTCCTACTCTCTCTACAAGTTTGCGGGTGGATTCGATGTTCTGAACCATTAGGTCCCATAGTTTTTGTTCTGCTACTTCTCGTGTTTGGCGTTTAAGCCAGGCCACTGTAGTGCTACCTGTGTTGTATTGTTTAGCATCGTCTTTTGGACCAATGCCGTCGACCTGATGAGGGTGGTCAATCCATTTACATGCGAAGCCTATACGTTTCATTACCAATGCCTTATGACGCCTGCGATTATAAAAAAGTTTGCTATAACGTATATTAACACAATTAAGGTGCGAATGCAAGCAATTCGGTCTGCTTCTGCATCCGAACTGCCTGATTTTTCTCCAAGAGCTTTAGCCCAAATGCGCCAAAGTTGTTTAACCTTCGTAGGTAGCAGAGTTAGCCGCATGCTCAAACACTTCTACTGAACGTAGTTTAACACCCTGACCAGTTGGATATCGTGGCGTAAATGATACTAGTTCAGTACCATCTTGTTTGTTCAAAGCCCACGTTTCACCTTTTTGGAATGTTTCAAGAATATGTTGCATTGTTTTGAACGCTAGTTCTGCAAACTTCTCACACCCGACAGCTTCAACTACTCGAACATCAGCAGTCTTGCCATCTAGTAACATGATTGTTTGGAATTCTGGATCGTCTTGACCAATTACTAGAGTGTGATCGAACATGTACTCGCTCCACTCTTTAAATGCTTTGAGCCCACCAAAGTCCATGACCCAATTACGATCATCTAATGTTTCTGATTCAAATATTAGTTTGATACCGATTGAGTATCCGTGTAGTAACGAGCAATGTGAATGAGTACTTTTCCACTGTCTAAAACAGCATGAAAGTCCTCTGTCGTTTCCGTAGGTTTTTGTTGATAGATATTTTGCCATTGTAATCTCCTTGATTAAGCAATGGCATGCAGAGTTTATATTGCGGGATGAATGCCTAAGTCCGCATATAGTAATTATACAGGTTTATATGTAAAGGTCAATATTATTGAGCGGCAATCATACCAAATGATGCCCAGGTGCCGGGAGTACCAGCCACGATGCAGATCCAACCTACGTAGCCAGTCGGTGAAGGTGCGGTATTCCAACAAATGTCACCAACTTGGAATGACCCGTGCGCAGGTGCGGCTACGCCATTTGTGAAACGTTTGCCACCGATACTGACATCACCATTGACTGCAAATTGTAAATTAGGATCTGGATTGTTGATATTAACACTCAAAGGTCCAAATACTTTTACAGGCTTGCTTTGGATTCTGCTATCGCCTATTGCAATTTGATTTGTATCTGCGCTGACAATTTTTTGTGAGCTAACTGTTACATTAAAAACTGAGTTAGATGAAATACCTGATGGATCAATGTTCGTGTTGCCAGATGTTTCTGTACCTGATAATGATAACTGTTGTGCAGTTACGTGATTAAAATTACTAGCACCTGAAACTGATAGATCACGTAGTACACCTAATGATTGTAGACTTGAATTAAGTATAGTATCGCCAATGCCGTCGGCATTTATCGCAACCTTGCCATTAACGTAGTACGCTTGATTAGGTCCTAAGTCGATGCTTTCAGTAGAAAATAAACGATCAGGCCCAGGGGACATTATAAATTGTCTTGTTGCGCCAGTACCTTGCCATGTTAGTCCTAGGCCGTAGATACTGGTATCAGCAGTTGCCTGGAACTGCAACGGATGCACACGGTCGATACGATTGTCAGTATGCACCGTAGTCGCATACAGAGTTCCGTAAACATTTAATTTACCACCACCATGTACTGGATCACCGATGTTAACATCACCTGTGGCTTTGACAGTAATACGTGCAAGGTTATCACTGACAATAGCAAGGTCATGACTTGAATAAGTTCCGATAGTAGCTAGGCCGATTTGCGGACTACCTATACCAATTTCTACATTATTATCAAGAATTGTCAACGATGCATTTGGTTCGTCTGTGCCAATACCCAATCTGTTTGAAACGCTGTCAACAAATATAAATTCACCAAACACAGCATTGCCAGATACATCTAAAGTTTCTAAAGTACCTAGCGATGTTAAGTGGCTATCTGTAATCGTATCACCTAGGCTAGTTAAACTTAGCACAGGAATGTTGTTAATATTGTATGTGCGGCCTTCGCTTAGGTCAAAATCGGCATTAGACCATAGTCTGTTTCCACTGCGATATAGCATCTGCGTACTACCAGTACCGTGTGTCCAACTAAATCCCTTGCCGTTTAATTCAGCTTCAGTTGCATACGCCCACTGGCCAACACTGGCTAAACTGCCATTTTCCGTGATTAAATTCTTTACATTAAAGACGTCAGCAGTGACAGTTCCCCGTACAACTAGGTTGCTGTCTATTTGAGTGTTGCCAACAATCTGTAAAAAACCAGAATGAATTACACTCCCTGAAGTATATTTCAGTGCTACTTTGTCTAAAACGACGGTTCCGTCTTCAGTTACATTTAGTATTTGGGCCATAGGTAATCTCTTTATAGTATTTATCTTAGGTAACCATAAGCTCAAATTACGCTAAATATTGGATAAAGAGGATTAGTTTATGCCAGTAGCCATTAGAGATGCTTTTAGATCAATTACAACTGTAGGAACCGCAGTAGGCGAATCTGACGGAGTAGCACTAGCAAGGGCAGTAGATGCTAACTTTACGCTGGCAGCAGGGTTTGGGATTACCTTAACTACAGATATTTCGAACAATAAAGTAACTATTACAAATTCAGGTAACGGTACTGGTGCGTTAACTACTATCACAGAACAGAACTCTAACGGTACGTATTACCCAATTTTTACTCGTGCACCGAACGGCGGCGACTTTAATCCTGTTAGCGGTACGTATCAAATGAGTACTATGTATTATGAAACGGTTACAGACCCACTAACGTACAATCCGGGAACAGGCTTACTACAAGCCATGGGGTTTGACGGACTATCCGGCACTACTAGCTTATTCCCTACTCCAGTGAGCCCTACAATATTTGCCGGCGCTACAGCCATTAGTATCGGTTCCACCACTGGTACTGTAACAATTAATAATCCAACTGTTGTGGGATCGCAAGCAACAGTTAACCTTTGGAATACAACTAGCACAACTGTAAACTTAGCAGGTGCGGCAACTACAGTATCAGTAGGGGCAACTACTGGAACTCACACTATTAGAAATGCCACGGTTACTTTATCAAATGCTACAGCACTAAACTTAAATGGTGCTAGTCCTGGTATTGTTACAAGTTCTACAGGTACTGCCGCAGTATTCAACACAAATGCTCTAACTGGAAACTTATTTGGTGCGGCTACTACTATATCAATTGGCGCTACTACTGGCACTGCAAGTATTAACAATGCCACAGTAACACTAGGCAATGCTACTACAATAAACGTTAATGGTGCTAGTCCTGCTATTGTAACAAGTGATACCGGCACAGCCGCAGTATTCAACACAAATGCGTTAACTGGCAACTTATTTGGAGCAGCCACAACAGTCACAATTGGTGCAACTAGCGGAACATTGAATTTACGTAATGCCACAGTAACACTAGGCAATGCTACTACAATAAACGTTAATGGTGCAAGCCCATCGCTTGTAAGTTCGAGTACTGGTACATTATCTCTATTCAATACTAACTTGTTAACAGTTAATGCGTTTGGGGCAAGTACCGCAACTACATTTGGTGCTACAACTGGAACTCATACAATTAACAATGCCACTGTTACGTTGGCAAATGCCACCGCATTGAACGTTAACGGTGCAAGTCCAACCCTAGCCAGTTCAAGCACTGGTACATTGACATTGTTCAACACTAATCTATTAACCGTAAATGCATTCAACGCGGCAACTACTGCAACATTG
>Ga0209191_1000117_pt1 | contig 62994 bp, 50 predicted proteins | sample S_130626_EF_Meta_FD_187320 | JGI IMG/M metagenome (GOLD analysis project Ga0209191, IMG submission 187320) | Freshwater microbial communities from Lake Simoncouche, Canada to study carbon cycling - S_130626_EF_MetaG (SPAdes) (version 2) | ecosystem: Environmental > Aquatic > Freshwater > Lake ...
TTGCCTTACCGATTGTAAAGAAATCAGGCTTAAGGCCAAGGTCTGCCGTCATTCCACCAAAGCCAACTGAGATCGTATGCGTCTCATCGATAATCAAAAGCGCGCCGTACTTCTTCGCTAAATCCTGTACGGCCACTAAATAGCCATCTTCTGGCAAGACAATGCCGATATTGGTCATCGCAGGTTCCATCAAGATTGCAGCAACATCACCGTGAGCAAGTGCCGCTTCCATCCCCGCGAGATCATTAAATTCAACAACGCGCGTAGTCTGCGCTAAATCAACCGGCGCACCGATATTTCCTTCACGCTTAATGGTATTTCCTCCACCATCAAGAGTTGCAAATGTTTCATCAACGCTACCGTGATAACACTTATCAATGACAATAATCTTTGTACGCCCAGTGATCATGCGACAGTAACGAATCACATGGCGATTAGCATCGGTAGCAGTCACAGTAAATTGCCACAGCGGCAGACCAAAACGTTCTGCAAGTTCGGCTGAAACAATTGATGCATCCTCTGTCGGTAACATCGCGGTAATGCCCTTTGCTGCCTGTGTTGTAATCGCAGCAACCGTGGCATCTGGTGAGTGCCCAGTCATCGAACCGGTATCACCCAAACAAAAATCAATGTAGTCATTGCCATCAATATCCTGAAAGTGAGCACCCTTGGCGCTCTTAACAAAGACTGCATGATCGCCAGGCCACTTAGCCATCCACGACATCGGAACACCTTCATGCATGACTTTCTTGGAACGCTCGAACTCCTGCGCAGATTTCTTATGGGTATCAAGAAAGCGCGCATCTTCGATCGCACGTAGTTTTTTAAGGTGGTCGCGATTAATCACTGTAGCCATAGCGATATCTTATGTAATTCTCTGCACAAATTTCTAAATAGCAGAGAAGACAAATAACGCCTCTAAGTAATGTTCGCCACTAATGCCTAGATTTGCCGCATCCGGCGGAGCTGTCTGTGGCTCTACACAGATCGCATCTGAATCTTCCGTGTAGACAACCCACCATGGCGCATCAGATTCAATATCAATACGCGCAGCGCCTTCCCAAATAAGTGCCGGTGTTCCACGAATACCAGTAAAGGCATCATCCCAAGGCTCGCGGCCAGGTGTAATTAGTTCAGCGGTAGCAATACCTTCATCATCGCGCTTGAGCATCTTCTCTGCTGAAAATTCAAGTTCGAGAATTCCACCGCGATCAAGTTCGCGTGGAAACCATGGATGAAAACCCAACCATGCCGGTAAATCACAATCGCCAGCATCGTATTCAAGAGACCAACGGATTGCATCGTCTAAGACTTCAACACGTTGTTCAACGGTGGCGCTGCCATATGGTTTTGGCAGATGCAGTAAAGATCGACCCGGACCAATCTCTTGCCATGAAGAAACAAAACCAAATCCATGAATTGCATGTGGTGGCATTAAATTTGTTGGCAGCTGATGTTCACCTGTTGTCGGCGATGTAATCAGGCCATCACGAATTCGCCCAGCCCATGGTGAAAGTCCATACCAACCGTAATTCAGCGGCGATCCACGGAAAGGAAGTGCGAACTCCATCTCGCGCCAGACAACGGATGCGATATTCGCTCCTTGATCATCATCGATGCGAATCTGAAAATCTGCATCATCGATATATTGCATTACTTGCCCGCCTCAATAATTGGTAGTTCATGCTTAAACGGTGGCTGTGCGCCCTTACGTGAACAGGTAATCGCAGCAGCAGCTGCTGCACGCGTAAGAACACCTCGCAAAAGATCTCCACGAAGTTCAACTAGACCATGTGCCAACATCGCTTCCACAACAATCGCACCGACTGTATCTCCGGCACCAACAGTATCGACAACATCAACTTTCACACCCGGAACCTCAACGCGACCATCTGAGGTATATCCCATAAGTCCATTAGCACCGCGAGTAACAACAACTAGGAATGCGCCATCGTTAATCCAGCGATTAGCTACATCTTCAATTGCTTGCCCTGGAAACAACCACGCTAAATCATCATCGCTGACCTTAATAACAGCAGATAACGCTGCCCATTTCTCAATAGCAGCCTCATATAAATCGCGATCTGGCTGCACAGATGGGCGAATATTGGGATCAAAGACAATCGGTGCCAGCTCTGCCACCTGCATCGCCCAGTCATAGAGCGCTAATGCACCCGGTTCAATCACTGTGACAAGTGTTCCGATATGTAATACCTGCGGCTGATAGCGATAAGGATCAGGCAACCACGAGGCAGCAAAATCAAAGGTGGCTGTGCCATCGATTAAGAATTCATACGATGCGCCACCTGCAGCATCCAAAGTCACCGTGGCTGTACATGTTGGTTTATCACTTACTAACGCCAAATCTAAATTCACGCCATCATTTAACAATTCAGCTCGCGCACTCGCACCATAAGAATCCGTCGAGATGCCATCGATAAAGTGCACATCGTGTCCCAATCGTGCCAACGCTTTTGCAGTATTAGCTGGTCCGCCACCAACAACGGGACCTGTTGGCAAAATATCAATCAGTACTTCACCACAAACCCAAATACTCACTGCTGCTCGCCCTTGCGCGCCAAAAATTCAGTCACAACTTCAACTGCAAGGAGATGATCTTCTACCTGCGGCAACCCAGAAATAATCAACATGCCAAGACATCCAAGACCTGAAACATTGAGTGCTAACGCACCACCATGTATTGCATGCAACTCTTCTGACAAATCTTTCTCGACATACCAATCAACACCACGTTCTTCTGCATCCACTCGCTCGTGCAAAGTTGATCGTCCTGTCGCCAACACAACGCGCGCCTTACGCGCAATCCATGCATCATTTTCTGGCTTTGATCCCGGCAGCGATGCGTGAAAAACACTCCACTGCCCCATCTTTACCTCGATCGCAATCGGTGCCTTACGCGCACGACCTAACGCCACTGCAATCTCACCGATCTCAAGGGCCTCTGCCTGCGTGAGCGATGCCAACATCAAGGTCTTCACCTCTAGCTCAAGGCCTGCGCTAGTAAATCCGCCCGTGGTTTCAGCCATGGCCCAAGGCTAAGGGTTCTCTGGCTAAATTCATCAATTTGTCACCCGCCCTCCCTTTCCGAGTTCAATCGCTGGTGGTAACTTTTTGGGATGAGAAAAATCATCGCCCTCATCCTCATCGGATCACTTTCACTTGTTGGAATTGGATTTGCGCAGGCTGCAAACCCGAAAGCTGGGACAAAGTGTGCGACAGCAAATCAAAAGGTGACATATTCTGGAAAAACATTTACCTGCGTTAAAAAGGGTAAATCCCTGGTCTGGGATGCAGGTGTACCTGTTGCAAAGCCAGCTGCAGGTAAGACAGTCTCTGAAGGTTTTCTCTGCACTGAAGGAAGTGCGCCCGCAAAAGATGCAAAAGGAAACTCTCTCTATTGCACTAAAGGTGGAGATGGAAAGAGTTCATGGCGTCCGCAGAGTCAGCAAAGTTCTGGTGGAGGCGCAGGAACCGGCGGCGGTTCTGGTGGAGGCTCTGGTTCCGGTGGTGGAGGAAACACTCAGAACGCCGGATTTAAGTTAGGCCAACTCGGTGCAAGTTGCAGTAAGAATGGTGAAATTGCATGGAATGGATTGATGGCTGCAATTTGTAAGAACGGAAAAGTCAGCTATCTCTTAGCAGCCGATGCACCAAAGACACCTGCAGGTGGTTTCACATCTCGTCCTGAGTGGTATCCAACACTTGCACAAATTCTCGGCGGACCGGGCGCTACAGAGCCAACATGCGCGCCATCCTCAATTTCTTTTACATCTCCTGTTCTCCCGCTCGATCAATTAGCTCCAGCAATTCCTTACGGACTGATGGTTGGTGGACACGTGACACCAATTGATCACGTATATCTCGGTGTGAAAGCTCTCTCTAAGTCGGCTTCACAACTCACGGCGTCAGATTATGTTCCAGTTACCGCACCTGCTGCTGGAACAATTACCGAGGTTTCTAATCTCGGTGCTCCAAATTCATATCGCGTAGTTATCGACCACGGTTGCAATCTCTACTCCGTCTATATGGTGATGAATAAAGTAACTGGTGTGTTGGCTTCGCTTGCAGCACAGGCTGCAACATCGGGTTATTTGAAGGCGAATGTAAAAGTTAAAGCTGGTGATGAGTTTGGGCGCCAAGCGGAGACGATGCTTGATTTCAACATATTTGATGGAACACAGTGGCTACCTGGATTCCAAAACATTCAGTCTTATTTGACGTTGGATACATGGAAGCCATACACGGCTGACTATCTCCCATTCTTTACTCCATCAATTCGTTCAGCGATGGAAGCCCAGCTACAGAAGACAAGTTCTCCACGTGTTGGAAAAATCGATCACGACATTGCAGGAACTGCATCAGGTAACTGGTTCTTAGCTGGAACAAACGGATATGCCGGGCGCCTCAATAGCGATTACGAAAATGCAACAGCAATGTTGGGTTCAGGATCTGTTCCAGGAAAAAATGATTACTCGTGGAGCCACTTAGCAATCGCACCGCATCAAGTAGATACCAAGGCCTGGGTCTTTTCTTCAGGTTGGTGGAAAGATCCAAAGGGTGATGCTGATCAAGCAGTCCTCGTAGTTGGTCCCGGCCAAGTTGCACCAGATAAACTCACATCAGCGAGTGGCATGGTTGTCTACAAACTTGCACAAATTTCTTACACGCCGCCTGCAGGAGTTACACCTAACCCACCAGGAAGTATGGCGCCTTGGCCTGTTGGTTACACAGTCGTCACCGGGGATTCGAGTAAAGGAGTCGTTGCACTTCAAGTTAATCCTGATGGATCCTTAAGTGTTGAGTTAAACACAACGCTCTCCAATCCTGCATCCTTGACGGCATTTACTACTGCAAAGAGAATCTATAACCGTTAGTTCTCGGTAGGCTCGTCTCATGATCACTATTCCAGAGACAGATCTTGTCGTTTACGAACTCTGCCTAGGCACCAATGTCTTTGGTTGGAGCGCAGACGAACCCGAATCCCACGCAGTCCTTGATGCTTATCGCGCTCACGGCGGAAACTTCGTCGATACCGCAGATATGTATTCAGCATGGAAAGAGGGAAATGTCGGCGGAGAATCGGAAAACATCATCGGCAACTGGATGAAGAAAAACGGCAATCGCGATCAGATGGTTGTTGCAACAAAGGTTGCAAAGCTGCCAACACGCCCCGGCCTTAGCCCTGCCAACATCATCGCAGCTTGTAACGATTCTTTGAAACGGTTGCAGACAGATCACATCGACATTTACTACGCACACCACGATGATCCAACAATCCCACTCGAAGATGTACTCGGTGCATTCGCACAATTAATCGCCGAAGGTAAAGTGCGCTATATCGCAGCATCGCAATACACCGGCGCACGTTTACAAGAAGCGCTCGATGTATCAGCTAAGAATAATTTGCCAAGTTATATCGCGTTGCAAGATCAATACAACCTAGTCTCACGCAATCCATTTGAATCAGATCAACAACCAGTCTTGGCGGCCAACGGAATCTCAGCGATTCCGTTCTACGGACTTGCTCGCGGATTCTTATCCGGGAAATATCGTGAAGGAAAAGTTGTGGAATCTGTGCGCGCAGAGGGTGTCAAAGAGTTTGCAACACCTAAGGGTTACCAAATTTTATCTGTGATGGATGAGATTGCAGCTGCGCATAAATCTTCCGTCTCTGCAGTTTCACTTGCGTGGCTTCGCTCAAACCCACAGCTAAGCACACCGATTGCATCAGCGCGCACCGTCGATCAACTTGAAGAGATTGTTCAGGTTATCGAGCTTGCAGCCGATGAAGTTGCAGCACTTAACGCAGTGAGCGCTTAATACCCTTTATTTGGTCCATATAACCACGCTGTACCTTCGTGGCGATTGATCACATAAAAACTGTATTCGCGGAGCTCTTCCCGCACTACCCAGCGCTGCGCGTCAATGCCATCGACCATCACAGCAGTTGCTAGCGCATCTGCCAAGCCACCATCAGGCCCAATTACGCTGACAGACTTTGCACCGAGTGCTGCCATACCGTTACGCGGGTCTCGAATATATTCGCCGCGTTCGTAATCACCACTTGTTGCTACCGCACCATCGCGGACGGCAAAACTTTTCACAATCTGATCGACATCGTCAGGATCGCTAATTCCAACTGGCCAATCACGGATAACTCCATCTTCATGCAGATCGCCACCACGCAGCACAAGATCGCCAGCTGCATTAATCAAGATGTGTACCGCACCATCTGCAACCAACATATCTGCTGCACAATGCGCCGCCCACCCCTTAACAATTCCTGATGGATCAAAGCCGCCGATAGCCGCCCACGGATCAAATGCTCCGAGTGTTAAATCTTTTGCTTGAGTACAGAGTTGCCAGATATGTTGTAAATCTTCATGGCATTCATGCAAATCTATTTCGCCGCGGCGCAGACGCGATACTTCGGAGCTCTCTTTATATGTAGAGAAAACGCCATCAACGTGATGAAAAAAGAGTGCAACTTTATCGATTGCGGCGTTGAGCGAAACCTCATCTAACGCAGGAGCTGCAGCATCAACAACAATGACTGTTCCCCACGTTTGAATGAATCGTTCTACTCTCACAAACCTGCCTTCGTAATTGCTGACTTAAGAGAGGCCCAAAATGCCTCTGCTGTGTAGCTAGCCTGTGAGTTACAACGGTTTGATGTTGCACAAGGAAGCTGAGCAGCACTGTACTGCTTGACCTGCTCAACTGTAATCTTGCCGCCGTTTACATAAGGAAGCAAGACGGATAAAGAATTTTGAGACCATGATCGAGGTGATTGTGATGCTGAGACGCTTGCAATCTTTCCATCAGCGAAGGTCGCGCTCACACTCACTGTTCCGTAATTGCGCGCGTTATATGAATCTCCATTAACTGTTCCGCTAAATCCGGCCGCTGTCTTCGTAGGCGTAGGTGTAGCAGTTTGTGTTTGTGTTGGTGTCGCTGTTGCACTGGCAGTTGCCGATGCACTTGGCTTCGCGGTCGCTGTCGCTGTCGCCGTTGTAGTTGTAGTTGAATTCTTTGTTGGTGTCGAAGTTGGCTTTGCAGTGGCAGTTGTAGTTTCACTCTTTGTTGGAGTTGCCGCAGGTGTTGTTGCTGGCGTTGCTGGCGTTGCTGGCGTTGCTGGCGTTGCTGGCGTTGCTGGCGTTGCTGGCGTTGCAGTAGGTGTACTTGTTCCACCGCCGAGAGCGATACCGCCGCCTACACCAACAGTGCCTACTGAGCTACTGAGTGCTGGGGGAGTAATTGAAAGGACTGCACCTAAACCGGTGACTGTTCCTGCTGCAATTAAGATCGCTTTTTTCATATCCGTACTATCTCGTCTCTTCCTGAGAGCTTTCTGAGACCACTCTGAGCCCTGACTGCGACTTTCGCACCTGCCTCACGTGCCTCACGCACATCACGTATTGCTCACAGTCTTATGGAACTCAAACTCTTCATGATGCACCCGATCAGGGCTCATCCCAAGTTCGGCAGCCGCCCCAACAACGGCCCCCACTAAGGCCTTTGGCCCACAGATATAGATATCGCTATCACGCACCATAGGCACCACAGATAACAAATGCGCTGCATCCATTGGATGCTCACGCCGCGATCCCACCATGTAATGAATTCTTGTAAACCCATCTGATTGCGCTGCGATCTGATCAAGCTCAGCTTTCAACGCCAAATCTTCAACATGCGATGTGCGATAAATAAAATCAATGTGCACTGAATTTTTAAACTCATCCAACAGCGCACGCACCGGCGTCACACCGATACCTCCGCCAATAAGTACTACACGCGCCCTTTTCGCCTGCCCCGCTCTAAAAACACCGTAAGGACCTTCGATAAACACACGAGTGCCTGGCTTGATCGTCACCATTGATCGTGAGTGATCACCTAAACCTTTAACCGTAATACGCATATATCGCGCAGTCGGTGCCGCCGATAGTGAATACGGATGCGCCACAAGAAAGTGTCCCTTAGCAGCAAAGCGCCATTCAAAAAATTGTCCGCCCTCTGCGCCAAGTTTGACGAGGTTGCGACCCTTCATAATCACCGAATACACATCGGGGGATTCTTCAACAATACTTTCAACGCGCAGATCATGTCGCAGCGAGCGCACCACTGGCAATGCAAATCTCCACCAGATCACGCAGGCTGCCATCAACACATACAAACCAATCCAATATGCGCGATTAAGCGGATGTGTAATAAACATCTGACCGTTCTGAATCTGGTGCATAAATGCCGATGCCACCGCACCATATGTGAGCACATGCAAAATCCACCACGTCTCATATGAATACTTTGCACGCGCTTTTTTATACGAGGTAATCCCTGCCTGCACCATCAACACAAGTCCAGCCAGCGCCCACCACATCCATGCAAAGTCATTGAGCATGCGCCAAATCTCTCGCGCAAGACTCAACTGGTCTTGCCCCGCGTACCCCAACGTCACAAGGAAAAAGTGCGCACCAATCAAATACAACGACCACGGCCCCAAATTACGATGCCAGATCACAAGCTGATCATGTCCAATACTTTTCTCAACCGCCGGGATTCGCGCAATCAAGAAGATGCCGATCACCGACAAATACGTACCCACCAACGCCGCCAAACGCGAGAGCGTGATAACAACCCCATAGACCGATTCGATATCGCGCATCTGCAAGGTACTCACCTGCATCGCAATCGTGATCCCTAGACCAATGCCAGCAACCCACGCCGCCCACGAAATACCGGCAAGGCTGACCCGCCCATAAGTGACCTTCGTTGAAACCATGGCCAAACCTTGCCCTACCAACCTGAGAGTTACCTGAATCTCTCAAGTGCCACCAGATAATCCACCTCAGCCCGTAGACTCACCCTTATGCGCGTATTTATCACCGGTGGTGCAGGTTTTATCGGCTCCCACCTTGCCGATGCTCTGATCGCCCGAGGCGATGAGGTCACCATCCTCGATAACCTCTCCACCGGCTCTGCCACCAATATCGCCCACCTGAGCGGCAAAGTAGAACTCCACCAAGGCGATATCCGCGACGCAGCCCTAATCGAAAAGCTGATGGCACCTGCCGATCTCGTCCTACATATGGCAGCTGCCCTTGGCGTCAACACCATCTTAGAAAAAACAATCGAATCAGTATCTGTGAACTTCACCGGATCTGAAGTTGTATTAAATGCCGCAACAAAGTTAAAGAAGCGCATCATCATCGCAAGTACATCTGAGATCTACGGTAAGAACCCGCAACAACCTCTTCATGAAGAATCAGATCGCGTCGTCGGTGCCCCACAGAAAATTCGCTGGACATACTCCGATGCAAAAGCTCTTGAAGAAGCTGTCGCACATTCTCTCCATACAACCGAAGGCCTGAAAGTAACCACCGTCCGCCTCTTCAACACCGTCGGCCCACGCCAGACCGGTCGCTACGGAATGGTCCTCCCACGCTTTGTCCAAGCCGCCCTCGCCAACCAACCCATCACCATCTACGGCGATGGTTCACAATCACGCGTCTTCTGCCACGTACAAGATGCCGTCAAAGCAATCCTCACCCTCGCCGCCACCGACTCCACCATCGGTGATGTCTTCAACGTCGGCGGCGTGGGCGAGACAACAATGAAAGAACTAGCTGAAAAAATCATCTCCCGCACCAACTCAACTTCAACAATTACCTACACGCCCTACATTGACGCCTACCCTGCTGGCTTTGAAGATATGCAACGCCGCGTCCCTGACATCACCAAGATCAAAAACACAATCAACTGGGCACCTGCAAACACTTTAGATTCCATCATCGATGACGTCGCTAGCTCAATGCGAGGATAAACATGGCTAAGTACAAAAACACCAAGCAGATCGCTAAGGCAGCCAAGAAAGAAATTTCGGATTCGAAACTTCACAAATACCTGATCGCAATCCCACTCATTGCACTTTTCATCAAATTCATCGTTATGGGAAACATTCAAGCTGGTGGATGGCTTGGAGCAGATGGTGAGAACTACACGATGGGCGTTGATGGACTTATTAAAGATGGTTTCTTTTCAACTGAACCAAAGCTTTCTTTTTGGCCGGCTGGCTACCCACTTCTCTTATGGCCTCTTGCCGCCATATCGATCACAAAGTTTTATTATTTTGTTAGTTTCTTGCAATCCATTTTCTTCGCATATTCCACTTATTTCTTCACAAATAAACTCCGCACATCTTCGCTTAAGTACCTAGCTTTCTGGGCATCAATCCTGATCTCATTCAACCCAACGCTCTCCCTATCGACGTTAGCTATCGGATATGAAGCACCAATCGCCTCTTGCTTCATGATGATCGCCGGAATCATCTGGGCAAATGCCAGCGCCACCATCGATAAGAAATTCTGGCTCAACGTCGCATATGTCGGTGGATGGTTCGCTCTCGCTACCTTTATGCAGCCACGCTTCCTATTGATTGCGATGATCATCTCAGTTATTTGGGCTCTGAAAGTTGCTGGTAACAAAAATCGAATTCGTATCGCTGCTCTTGTCACAGCAATCATGATGGTCGCCCCCGCAATCATGATTTATCGCAATTCGGTCGTGATTGATAAAGCTACGATCTCAACAAACCTTGGTGTGACCATGCGTATTGGTGCAGGTCCTGAGACTTCCGGTGGCTATGCGCGCACCGGTCCAGAAGTTCCTTGTGAACCTAAGGCACCCGCCACCACAGTTACCGATAATGAAGTCGTGATCTGTGTTGTGAAGTGGTATCTCACTAACCCTCTCGACACTGCGCGTTTATCATTTAATAAAGCGCTCTTCTTTTGGTCGCCTTGGTCAGGCCCAAAGGTTGAAGGCACGATGGCACGAAATCCCTGGCTAAAGATTTCACCGGCCCATCAAGTTGCACAAGGTTCACAGAGTGGCCACGATTTTGTTTATGGACCTTTTGGAATCTTAGTGTCATGGGGCTGGAATCTCGGGCAGATGCTCTTCCTCTTTGTTGGCTACCGATCGCTACGAAAGATCGGTGCGGACGAGAAGTTCTTTGCAAATGTCGTAGCGACGCCGGTAGTCCTATCGTGGCTGATCTCTATCGGCACAATCGGAGATCACAGATTCCGTATTCCAACAATGTCCATGAGCATTTTCTTACAAGTTGTGGCGTTTTTGGTAATACGTAAGCGGCTCAACGAACGCGTGGGTTAGCTTAAAGCGAGTGTGCACCCTTAACTTTGCCAGTGGTATCAAAAACATAGGGCGCTGACTTTAAAACTGCTGCAGAATCTGTCACTGAATGTAACGTCACAACCACTGCAATATCTGATCCGCCGAGCGGTGTTGATGGCTCACCCATCCAACTTGCAACCAAATCATCACTCCATGTAACCGTGGCTCCCGCCTTTTTGAGCTCTTCAATAACCAGCTCTGCAGGCGTCTCGCGCACATCGGCCACATTCTGCTTGTAGGCAACACCCACAACCTGCACAGATTTACCCTTAAGGCTCCCACCGTTATCAGCTGCAACACGATCAACGACATAGGCAGCCATCTCAAGGTTTACTTCATTTGCTCGCTCAATAAATGTCGCCGGAACGCCAACGCGTGCCGCCGTATCTGCTAAATATGAAGGGTCAACAGGTATGCAGTGGCCACCCACTCCAGCGCTAGGTATAAATTTCATAAATCCGTATGGCTTAGTTGCTGCCGCATCAAGAGTTTCGTATACAGAAATTCCGAGTGCATGAGCAATCTGCGCAAATTCGTTAACTAGTGCGATATTTACTTGCCTAAATGTGTTCTCAAATAGTTTTGCGGCTTCGGCCACCTCGGGTGAAGAGACTTCAACTAGATTGTCGCAGAACGTTGAATAAAAATCGTGAACGGCCTTTGATGCTTCAGGTGTAAGACCTGCGTATAGACGTGGTGTGCTCTTCTGATCCCAGTCCGTGCGACCTGGATCAACTCTCTCTGGTGACACCGCGTACATATGCGCAACTGAACTACCCGAATACTTTTCAATCTCAGGTTTTATGAGATTGCGTACAGTGCCAGGGAATGAAGTTGACTCATTAATTATTAGTGCAGGAGTTTTTAAATTCTCGCCAATAGTTCTGCACGCGGCCTCTACAAAGGAAAGGTCAGGTTTTCGCTCTTTGGTCAGAGGGGTAGGCACTGCAATCACAACAACATCTGAACCTGCAATTTCACTAGCGCTGGTCGTCGCCTTGTACCTGCCAGAACCTACCCACTTTGAGAGATCGGCTGACTCCACTCCTTCGATATGTGATCTGCCTGCATTTAACGCATCCACCACACCTTGGTTTTTATCAAAACCAATTACATCATGGTGTTCGGCTGCGAAAACAGAGATAGTCAGCCCAACATATCCCTGCCCAATAATTGAAACTTTCACAAATTACCCAAGGACATTCGGATTATTTGGATCGAGACGCATCATATTCTCAAGAGCCCGAGCTTTATCTTCTGGGGTGCTCTTGCTAATGAAATAGAAAACCTTCCATGAGTCAAAATTATCTGGATTAAATTCAACGCTGATTTGAGCATATTTATAAGCTAAGTCGTAAAGTTTGCTACTTTCTAGAAGTTGCACTGCACTTGAATATTTGTATGAGTTTTGCGGATTTAAATATCCAGGCACCAGCGCCTCTTCGACTTTCTGAACATTTTGTGTTGCAAGAGCTGAGCGCCACTTAGCATCTGCGCTGTAAGGCGGACAGGCGATCAATAAGCCTACAACTGCACCAATGCCCGCGATAAGCGTAGAACTAAATATTGTCTCTGAAGATTTTGCCTTGACGGTGCGCTTGGCTGATTGCTTTCCTTTACCGCTTTCACTCACTGCTTCATTGTGCTTTGGTCTTGTGGCCACTTCGTATGCAATTAGCGCACCACCAAAGAGCCATCCCCATACTGCCAGCCCAATTTGGTTAATCGAGATAATTGATTGAAGTTGATAGCAAGCCCACGCTGTCGTCAAAGTTACAAAGATTGCATCGTATTTACGATTCCGGCGCGTAACCTTAATAATTGCAATGACTGTAAGTGCCAAGATCGCCAAGTAGCTAATGAATAATGGCCAGCCACCGAAAGCAAATACATCAAAGGGCACGTTGTGCGCTGCATTCGTGGTCGTATTTGGTCCCGGTAATACGAGAGCTTGAGTATCTCGCGCCCTGCGATACCAGTCTCCATAAGTGTCGAAGCCAACACCGGTTAGCGGGTGATCAGAACCCATGTTCCAACCTGCCTGCCAATACTCACCGCGAAGTGATACCGATGTTTTATAAATGTACTTAGTTAGTGGGCCGATTTGCAGCGCACCTAAAAGTGCAAATACTCCACCGACAGCGACGATAGCGATGTAGCCAATTTGAGCAAAAACACTCTCAAATTTGGAACGGACGAGATAGAAACCAACGATGCCAAGACCTGCAGCCACAACAACTCGACCTTGAATTGCGCTTGAATCAATAATTTCATAGACAGTGATCAAAAATACAACGGCCACACCGATTCGACTAGCAACCGAGGTGCCTTGCTTAAAGTTATACGCAACAAGGCTTGCAGCAAAAAGACCAAGGAATGCACCAATAAAGTTGGGGTTACCGAATGTTCCAAGGATGTTTCCATAGGGATTATTCCATGGAATGAAGTCTCCAAAAGCAATCACCCAGAAACAGTATGCAACATTTGCTAACCCAGCTCCCAGTAAGCCCCAAATCAAAATCGTAAAACTTGATTCAGCTCGAAGGATAGAAGCTGCCAAAATTATAAAGATCAACAAGATGTAGGTGACAAATGCGGTGTTTCGACCGTAGACACCGTAAATGTTCTGTACGAGAGGTCCATCGCTATTGATAACAGCATTGAGACCTGTAATGAGTAATAAAGCACTTGCAACCAATAGCGATTTCGAGCTTGCCCATAGATGTCCAAACCCAAAGGCCAAGAGCACAGCAAAAGCGCCTGTAGCCACGCCACCGAGAGCAAAGAGCTTGGTCACGTTGACGGGATCAGTAACACTGCCAGTAATTACTATGACTGCCACAAAGGCAGATCCGATTCCTAGCACACGGGCAATTGTTCTCTCTGCCACCTTATTAATCATGCGCAAATCTTAACCTGTAGAAAGCCGAAACCCGGCCCCTCGTGAGAGGAACCGGGTTTCGGTTACTAATAAAGGGGGCTTATTAAGCCTTTACCTTCTTAGCAATCTTTGCAACTACTGCTGCAAGTGACTTGATCTGAGCCTGTAGGTCTGAGATCAACTTGGTTACAGTCTCTGAAAGAGCTGCAACTGCATCAGATGCTTCCTGAGCTGCTGTTGTTGCTGCATCTGCTGCTTCAGCTGCAGCAAGAGCTGCATCTGTTGCTGCGTTTGCTGCATCTGTTGCCTCGTTAGCTGCATCTGTTGCAGCTGCTGCTGCGGGTGATGAAACTACAGCGACGATTGGTGTTCCAGCGACAGCTTGGTTAGCTGTTGCGAGGTTTGTTCCAGTTGTCCACTTGAAGGTTACTGAACCTTCTGTTGATGGCATGAATCCGGTGCGTGTTCCTACGCCAGCAACTGTTGTAACAGTTGTTGTGTCTGACCAACCAGTGATTGTGTAGTTCGCTGCGATTCCGCCTGTTGCGAAGATGTTGTTGTAAACACCATCTGCAACTGCGAGACCTGATGCATCTAGAACCGTGATTGATGCTGTTACAGCTTCACCTGGTGCATATGCCAACTTATCTGTTGTTACAGTAATTGATGCAGGTGTTGATGAACCAACGCGAACTGATACTGCTGCTGCGCTGACTGTTGCTGTTGCAGCAGTTGCAGCGTTAGCTACTGTGATCGAAGTTGTTCCAGCTACTAGACCGGTAAGCGAGAATGTCGCCTTACCAGCTGTAATTGTTGCTGATCCACCTGATGCGATAACTGTTGCTGTACCTGAGATTGCATAAAGTGTTCCAGACTGAACAACTGTTCCGTCCTTATCCTTTGCAACTGCAGTGATTGCATCAGCAGCGGATGTTCCGATTACTGCCTTAGCAACTGTCGCAACGATCGATGCGATCGCTCCGTGGAATACAACAGATTCTGTTCCAATTAGAACGCCTGCTGCTGTGCGGATTTCAACCTTTGTGGCACCTGAAGCACCATCAGGGAAGATACCGACAACATCGCCAGCCTTAACTGTGATTGCACGACCTGTTGCTACCCAAGTTGTTCCATCTCCAGCTGCACCTGAACCAAGAAGTCCTGGACCAGATAGAACCTGTGCTGTGTAAGACTCTGATGTAAGAGTTGATCCAGCTGTGTTCTTCAGAGTTACCTTAATGGTTCCGATTGCTGCATCGTTTGTTGCAGGAAGCGTCATTGAACCAGTTACACCTGTTGCATCTGCTGTAGCAGTTACGGTCTCGCCCAAGTTAAGGATCGATGTAGAAGTTGTAGCATCAACTGTTGTTGAAGCTGTTGCCTTCTGTGTAACTGTGATTGTTAGTGTCTGGGCTGTTGCGTTGAGTGAACCGCCACCAGCTACTACTGCAGGAGTCAACTTGACTACGTAAACGCCAACCTTTGCAGGTGCGTTCATGTAGACCTTGTACTTAGCAGAGATTGAGCCTGTTGTTCCTGCTGATACATACTGAACGAGACCTGAAAGAGCGCCTTTATCCACGCCTGCACCTGCTGCTGAACTAGCTGCAACTGTTCCTGTTGTTGTTTCAACAAGATCAAACACAGGCAATGCTGTGTTTCCAGCTGGGAATGATGTTAGAGATGCTGTTACAGACATTGAATCTCCAGCAGCTGATGCTAGGAATGACAATGTTGCTGTAGCAGAACCTGCTGTTGCTGTATCAGAAGTTTCCTGTGTTCCTGTCGTTGCAGACAGAACCAAAGAATCTCCCTGGTTTGCAGCGTTTGATGGAACTACAGAGAGAACTCCGAGGCCCAACGCAGCAACAGCAACAAGCGCTACGCGCTTAATTGATGTAGACATTTGTTTCCTTTCGATAGTCGATCCACGGACTATCCGTGGTTCGGCTTGGAGCAAGCGAACTTGCCCCCCTCGATTCATCGCACGTGCTGATGAATCAAATTCTCCGCCGTGTATCCGGACGCGGCGAAGAAAACTAGGCAGATGAAATGTCACGTGCTTCATCCTTATGCTTTTCCTGCATTCGACTCGTCAACGTAAATTGACTGAGCCAAAATCTGTGTCTTTCCTGCATTCAAAAGAAGTCGAGTTGTGATCGACTTCGGTGTTGCAGAGAGGTCGTACCCGCGGGTGCCCACGGGAGCGACGTACCCTAAAGGTAGGGTTGAGAGTAGGGAAATTCTAACGGTCACAAGGTACTGCCCGTTGGACATACGCTCAAAATCAGCGCTCGTGGCGCCGATTTCTAGGCTGGCCCAGAAGCCATCCTTGCCGTAAGAGGCACCATCTAGCTTGTAGCTAGTGCCATTTCCATCGACCGTAATGGTCTGCAGAAGCATCACATTCGGTCCACCTGAAGCGGTAATCGCCTGGGTGCTCAACACTGTTCCGGCCTCGGTAGCCACTGGGACGTTCTTATTAAGGCGGATCTTGCCGATCTCGCCATTCTTTCCTGTCACGCTCAAAGCTATTGGTAGACCTTCAGCATCAAGGCCAGCCCAAGCAAGCTTGGCACCCTTGATCGAAAGACCAGAGACCATGGTGCTGTCCTTCTTGGCAGGGAATGAAATAGATGGTGTTGGGGTGGCAGATGTTGCTGCTTGAGTTGGATCAACAGCAACTTCAACAGGAGCATCCTGACCAGCAACTGGGCCAGAGAGAACTGATGCTGTTGGAGCAACAACACCCTCATTGCCGGTCATTGAGTTAAATCCTAGGAACGCTGCAAAGACCAAGACCAATGAAAGGGCTGCCTTTGAAGACTTCTGTGCAAGCTCTGCTGCCTTCTTATAAGTAGTAGACAACATATCGAGAGCGGTAAGGCCACGCTCTTCATCGATAACAAGCTCTGAAAGAACGCGACGTAGGGATGTGCGAGCGCGAGAAACAGTGTGGCGCACTGCAGATTCCTTGATACCAAGCTCTGCTGCGATTTCCTCTGTTGAGCGGCCTTCCATCTCCCACATAACAAGTGCTGCACGCTCTGCAGGGGAAAGCAGGGCAAGTGCCTGACGAATAATTGCTGCATCCTCTGCAGCTGAAATAGCCTGTGAGTGATCTCCTGATACCTGCCATGCAGCTTCGACCTCAGCCTGCGCGTCATCAATCACAACAAGGTTGGGACGACGACCTTCTAGGCGGAATACATCGATGCAGAGGTTTTCGATTGTGCGGTGTAGATAAGAGAGTGCATGATCATTTGATTCAAGCTCAGGGGCTGCAAGCATGAACTTGATAAGTGCATCCTGTGTGATTTCTTCTGCTTTGGCTGAGTCCTTCAATACGCGATTAGCGTGGGCAAGAAGCTCTGAACGGTGCTCTGTGTAGAAAGCACCGAGCTCTGCGACGGTCCACACGCGAGGACCTGCATAGGCTGCAGACTTCTTAAATGCCACTTTGGGACTTCCTTCTTAACCGGTTTTGTACTTCAGTGACACCCGTCGGTGCCTCTACTACCTTCTACGAATCCTAGCCTAGATTGTAGCGGAGATGGGACAAAACGGACATTTTGCTCACTTATTCAAGGGGAGAGCGAGGGCAGCCTATTCTGAGAGGGTTGCGTTTCTACTCTGAAAGATGGTGAGCGGTCCTAATTGTGAAGGCTCGAGATCCCGATACTAGCCGTGCCACTTTCAAATGACGAAGGAGCCGAGTTTCGAGGATGTAGGCGGAGAAAAAAAGCACTTGTATCAACAATCCGTCGAAACGACGTAAAGAAATGAATTGAAGACAATCTGCTCGCCAATTCAAGTCCTGTTGAGCCAAACGAAAACCGGCTTTGCTTTCAACTTGCGCTGCGTCTCCGACAAAGCTGTCCATCAATCTTTGCTCAACTTTTGCAACTTCTAAGTCATTTTCTGCCCGGGTATGCGTTGCTGAATTTCCAAAGCCTAGGTTTTGAATTCGACTCATGCCCGGAGCAACAATATAGCCCGATCGAAAATAGGGCTCAACCAATCCGTCCCAGTGCTCTTCTTCGTTACCTGTCCAAAACCTTTGTACTGAGTTCCATGACTCCCGAGTTAGAACCCACCCCCAGCCTACGCCATATCTATACTTTCCATAATTTTCACAAGATGTAAGTTGTCTTGGAATTCCGGAAAATCCATTTATTCCGCGAAATTTCTTATTTGTATTATTCTGTGAGTAAACAGAATAGATGAATTCAAAAAAATCTACGCTAACACAGATGTCATCTTCTATAACTACAACATAATCACAATTTGGATTATTAAATGACTCAGTTAAACCTAGATGAATGTTTGAGTTTATCGACTTAGCGGAAGAATTGTTTGCTGGGTAACTTGTTCGAAAAATTCTCTTCGTTATCCAATCGATACCTTCAAGCTGAGAGTTGACCGAAGAGTCACCTTCTTGAAAAACTATAATAAGATCTGAAATATTAACTCGGCGTGCCTTTTCCAGTGATAAAATCGACTTTACTAGGACTTCTGGGCGTTGATATGCAAGCAGTAGGATAGAACCAGACAAGTTAAAGTCCCATCAACTGAGCTTGCTTATCAAAATTTGGCACCTTTAATCTCAGTTCTTCAAATGTGCCAACACCTATGAGCTGACCAGAGTCAAAATACAAAATTCTGTCAGCATTTCTGATTGTTGAGAGTCTGTGCGCTACAACCACCAACGTCAAGTTGCCTTTAATTCTATTAATGGCGTCAGAAATCCGCGCTTCGGTTTCACCATCAAGAGCGCTGGTCGCTTCATCTAGGACTAAGAGTTTTGGTTTGGTAAATAATGCTCTTGCAATACCTAGGCGTTGACGCTGACCGCCACTTAACTCTGCGCCTCGTTCGCCGACAACCGTGGCCACGCCATGAGGAAGTGCATCAATAACGTCTGTCAATTGTGCAAATTTAATTGCTTCCTCAACAAGCAGGGTGTGGCTCTCTGAAAAATCGAATCCGAGAGAGATGTTTCCTTGAATGCTTGAATTCACTATTTCAACATTTTGAGGAACGTAACCAATCGCTCCAGGCCACTTTCGAATTGATTCTCTTGGACTTAGACCTGAAATTTTTACCGAACCACTTTGAGGTTGAATAATACCGAGTAATACGTCAACGATTGAAGTCTTCCCTGCCCCAGACGAACCCACGATGGCAACAAATTCACCCGGCTCGATTCGGAATGAAACCTCAGATAACGCTGCTGAATTTTTTCCTGGATATGTAAGATTAACCCGTTCAATATCAACGCTAGGCAAAAAGCCGCTATGAAGGCTGTCGACACCCTCATCGGAATCAATTAGATCCTCAGCTGCAATGAGATTTTCAATTAAATTCAATGTCGGTGTTGCCGATCCTAAACTTCCGCGAATTTGAAGAACTCCTTGTTGAAGGCGAAGGACTGCTGGAGCAATTCTTGATCCTGCTGCAAGAAAAATAGATAGCGTGGCAATGGCATGGGCAGCGTCTTGTAAAGCGAACTGGGTAGCGCCAATCACAAGCGCAATTAAAACAACTGCAGATTCAATAACGTATTTATTGATGTTAGGCATAAATGACATCTCTGCTTGCGTATTGGCCTGGGCCATTCTCAAATCACCAATTTCTTTTGCATAAAAGCCTCGGCGATTCCTTACGACAGATTCTCGATAAGTAGTCAATACTTCTGAAATTCTCTCGTTGGTTCGTATCGAGAATTTTGAGTCTTTTCTACCCAGCTCTTGAATGCGTCTATTTAATAACCTCGATAGGATAAGCGCTATTACAACAAAAGTTAATGCCATACTGAAAGCAATCACAGGATCAACAACGAAGAGTCCGGAAGTCATTACTATGAGGAGTGCACCATCAGCAATCAGCGAGATAGTTGTGCCGAGCACTCCAAGTGTGATCGTGTTTACACCATTGGTAAGTGCATAAACTGTCTGCTGAATACCCAACTTCTGGATCTCAAGTAGCGAATTGGATAGTAGCTTAAAGATCAAGCGAGAAGAAACTAGAGCGCCTCTACGGCTCAAAAAGAAGAGAGTTTTTCTTGAAATATAGATTGATAGCAAAGACCTTAGTAGGAAGAAAAGCCCCGCTGTAACCCCTAGGAGTGCAACCTGCGACTGGAGGCTTTGCTGCTCAAGATTCAGTCTCTCGAGAACCTCAAAAACACGACCTTGAGGACTTCTGGATTGTATTCCTGTTACAGAAAGTGCTCCGATTAGTCCAACGAGTGCAACGCCTACAAGGTCTAGAACACTGAGAGAAATTTGTAAGCAAATTACGAGAACAATTTTATTTCGATCTGAACGATTTAAAACGCTCATGGATCGACCTAGCGTTGACTTAGACCATTTGGATTTCAAAGCCATTCCAATCGGTTTGATTTAGGTGCAGTTTTAAAGACCTAACTTAATCTATCATCGCCATTCGGATTTGATTGGGATCCAGGGTTGAGTAGTTAGCTGGTTCGGCGTTGGTGCGCTCTTGAACCAGGGTTCCGGATACAAGACTTTGGCATTTTCATTGTGGGAGAGGGCTGCCCCCCACCAACTAAAGGTTGAATTACTAATAATATAATTTTGGCACAAACGCATTATTTCGAGAGTACTTGCGGGGCAATTCTCCTGATCGATTATCCAGCGGATTCGTTCTGAACCTATGAAACTTAGTAAGTTTTTTGCTCCCGAGATATCGTCAGAAAATACCCAGAATTTAGCTTCAGGTTTCAAGGCCCCACTCGCTTCAAGTTTTTCGATTGCTTGCTTGTAGTAGCGTACTGATAGAAGCCCAAAAGAGCTTTCACTAATGTAATCGGTCAAGCGAACATGAATAAGTGTTGGGTGTTCCACATCCGCCAAAGTTTTATACTCACTCTTGGCTGTAAAATCAGGTACAGAAATCCCGAGCATAACGTCTCTAGTGTTCACATCCTCCATCCATTTATAACTCTGAAAATAACCCACTAAATGACTTCTAGCGTGTTTTAACATGAATGCAGAGAAGCCTACGTTTGTTCCAATCAGGTAATCACGATAATGACCCGAACGCAAAACCGCCCCGAAACCATTCAAGTACTTTATCAATAACTTGAATATCTCTGTCGATTCAAACTTTTTTGGTGAGTATCCACTACGGAGTGAATATCCGAATAACTTCGAATAAATCCACGACTTTTTTTGTTTTTTGCGAAAATACACATTCGAAGGTAAGTCGAAGCATTGTATTTGAGTTTGCATATCCATATTGAGGCGAGGATTTCCCTCCGTACACTCACAAATAACCTTCCCGCCTTGAGCTAAGTTTAGTGCGGCCGCCAATTGAAAAAGCTGATTTCCCAGCCCTCCAGTTAGGGTGACAAACACTTTTCTCTCTCTAGTTTCTGGCATTGATCAACCCTTTTGCCAGATTAAACGCCATTAAAACTCTCTGAAATTTCGATATGCGATTTTTCCCAAATACTACAAAAAGAATCTTCACGGCATGCTGTATTTTTTTTTCAGCTTTAGAATTTAATAATAAGCTAAAGTGCAACCGCACGAAAATGAGAAAAGCAATTCGGTTTCCGTTCTTGTGCAAATTCTCATTTTCGAATTCCCTGATAGTCTTGGAAAGATCTGAAATTGCCGACGGATTATTTGTTAACTGAAATTCATGCCCAGTTAGATACTGATATGTGAGGACATTTTCTGACATTAGGTTAGTTTCATCCAAGCTCAGCCGAGCCAAATATAAATAGTCTTCACCCATCTTGAATTGTCCAAATCTTGCTTTCGTAGCAAAATTGCTTTTAAAAAAGTATCTCCATACACCACCCTGTATAACGAATTCTAGATCATTGTTCGGTAGTTTTTTATGAACTATTCTCTTCTTTCTCAAGTCTCTAATTTCGTAATTAGCGCAGATCACTGGTTTGCCGTTCTTATGCTGCAAGAGCATTTCAATTACCGCTTTGGGGCTCGGAGAATCGTCGCTGTCCCAAAAGGTAATCCACTCTCCATGAGCGTATTGCATCCCTTCGTTTCTTGAGTTACCCGGGCCTTGAAAGTTACCTTCAATCAAACGAATTCTCGGGTTATTAACTTCTGCTAACAGAGTACTGAGGATTTTTGAGCTCTCGCTATCAGAAATGTCATGGACAATTACGATTTCCATCGGAAGGGTAGAAGTTTCTAAAAGCCAGTTAGTCAAGTACTCGATTTTATCTTCAACTCTTGTAGTTGGTACGATGACCGACAACAAAATTTTTTCAAGTGTCATCGCTGCCAAATATCCCTTCAACTGATGAGAAATACTTGTATCTCAAGAATTTGTCTGGTGAATTAGAATTCGAATAGAAAGGTTCTGGAATTCTCACTATAGCTCCGTTGCTACTCGCGAGAAAGCCTCCCCACCAAGCAAAAGTTGAATTTGATAAAACTACATCAGTCGCATTGTTAAAAGCGAGTAAAGTCTCCCAGACTGTAGAATTCTCCTTTGTTAGAATCACATCTGGCTGCAGCTCCTCCGCGAATTTTAAAATCTCGCTTTGATTCTCAATAGCAACCACCAACGGCATTTCTGCCCGGTTAGCACGGTAGTACTCCAGATTGAGTAATCCAAAATTTGCCTCGTTGTTTACGAAATCACCTCTTCGAATATGCATAATTTGATATTCACCCAAGCTGTAGATTTTGTTTAGATTTTCGCTCACAGGGCATTTTTTCATTGAAAATTCGATAACTTCGTTCGTAATTACTTTCTCGTGTTTGGCGGCATATTTTTGGTCAATAAAAAATCCTGTAACTAGCCAGGGTTTCCGCAGAAATTTGGGCCCGGGTAAGTGACTATCTACTTGTCGATGAATTCCTACGTGTGATAGCAGAGAGCTAATTCGGTCTCGATTGAAAAAAACGCCTAATTTGTCAAAAACTCGGATAACATTTCCCAGTCCATTCATTTCCCGTGCGGGTTGAACATGTTCACAATAAAAATTACCCGAAACTAAGTCACTCGATTCCGAACTAGAGCGATGGTATGTGTCAAAAAATGGTTGAATTTTACAATTGAAAATTCTTGCTAGTTCGTGCGCGTAGGCCTGCTGAAAGAGCTGGTTTCCCAGTCTTCCAGAGAGCTGTAAATGAATTGTTCGGTTTTTCTGAAACAGCATTCTCGCCTCATGTTCCTTTTGAGGGTAAACTACCTGATGTTCCAACAGCATGTTGGATTATTTGAATATTTCGCAAACTTGGAAGGCAAATTGGGAAATCAACCGCTCACACTCAGGTTCACCCGTTGGGCCGGGTCGGAATCAGACGCATTCAGTTTCTTCTCATCCTTAATTAAACCGATTGTAAATCGAGAATTAACACATGTAACTGACCCAACTTCGAAAGTTGATATTGAAATTTCTTCTGTCTATGGGGATCTCACAAAAGGTTCACTGCCCTCTCGAATGTTTAGATTGTTTCAATCCAAAACTCCTGGAGGGGTGCCATTTGGACCTTGGGTTAACTCATTTAACTTACAGCCCAATTCATTAGCGAAAGTTAATATCTTTTTCACTGGAGAAAACGAGAGGCCACCTATTGGTCCCTGGGACGCATACTTGTCTTTTGATACCGATCCACTTGATGGTAAAAATGCTTACTTACCGCTCTGGTGGTTCACATGCACAGACTTGGATGGCGCGAGGGTCGCACCATATCTTGGAAAAGAGATAACAGTCGCGAGCATGTTAAAGCCTAGAAACTCTAGCTATAAATCTCGACCAGAATTTTGTGTCGCATTTGTTGGGAAGGCTTACCCATTTAGACTGCAATCACTCAAGAAAATTTCTGACTACAAACCTGTAGATATCTATGGCGCAATTGCCAGAAAGCCGATCAAAAACAAAATCCTACCGGCTATGAATTATAAGTTCATTTTTTGCTTTGAAAATGATCTGTATCCAGGATATGTCACTGAGAAAGTAATTGAAGGTTGGGCTACAGGAGCAGTCCCACTTTATTGGGGTGATGACCCTGAAGGTTACATTAATCCCAAGGCGGTTATAAACTTGAAGGATTTCTCAAGTTTAGATTCGTTCTTGGAGTTTGTTACTCAAGTGGATCAATCGAAAGATCTCTGGGAAAAGATCGCAAACGAGCCCATTTTGCTTCGGGCCCCAGACCTATCTCAGGTTAACCGAGTGCTCACAAACGCCTTGAAGGAATTTACAAAATGAAGATCTATCTCATCAACCTTGAATCCAGAAAGGATCGACTGGAGGCTTCTAAAGTGCATCTTGATAAGCTGCAGCGATCCTACACCCCGGTGATTGCTGTCGACTCTAAGAATATTTCCGAAGCAGATGGCCTCGTTACAACGGGAGTTGAGGCTTGCTGGGAGTCACACAAAAAGTGCTTCCAACTCTTAGTTACATCTGATGAAAATTATGCGGTAATTTTTGAAGATGACATTGAAATACTAAATGCTAAAGAGATTAACTTGGTCATTGACAAGGCGATAGATTTGAAAGTGGATTTGCTACAACTTGGTTTCCTAACTCCTGGCTTGCAAGCCAAGCTTTTAAATTCATACTTTTTGTTCGAATCAAGTATTTTTCGAAGTATCGGGTCGTTTGCGTCTTTGATTCCTTTTGGAAAGAATCTAAATTCAAGACTACGTGTGAAAACCTATTCGGCGGCGCCAAAGAAATTCATCCCAGATCTATTTTTTCCTGGAACTCATGCGTATCTGATTTCAAAAGAGATGGCACGTGAAGTTCTAAAGTTGAATACGCCTCAATTTTTGAGCGCGGATGATTTTTTTACTGCGTTGGCTAGAATGAGATCATTTAGAATATTTCGTTCAAGATCATCTCTTGCAGCACAATCAAAATCTTCACCTTCCATAGTTTCAAGATTCAAACGAACCGATTAGGGCTTGGTACGGTGAGAATTCTTTGCTTGATCAGCCACGGACTGTATGAGCCTTGGTTAAGAATTTATGAAGACGGTCAAAAGGAAACATGGCTGAAGGAGGAACAACCGGCTGGTTTCCAGATTACTCATTTTCATGGGACACCAGTCTCACAATTGGGAAGGGTTTTTGACAAGGTGCACGAGAGAATAAGGTGGTCTAATCGCTTCGGCGCGACTTCTTTGAAAATTTTTGACTCTGTGCTTTCTTTTCCATTCCGAAACCTGCTCCCGAATGTTACAACGTCCAAATTGTTAAAGGCCACAGATCCAGTACTTCACGTTCACCAACTGGACATGTATTGCACCTATAAGTGGAAAGAAGTGGGAGTTTTCTCTCACGTTTTAGCAAACTTTGATTTTGACTATGTTTTCACAACAACAACATCTTCCTATATTAGGCCGCACAAGTTAATGGAAATTCTAGAAAATCAGCCGAGGGACGGCTTTTATGCCGGAATGATTCCTTACGTCGGCGCAGATTTCGCGAGTGGCAGCAATCGCATTTTCAGCCGAGACCTGATTGAGATAATTGTGGCGGAGAGGAAAAGACTCAATTCTGCAGTTATCGAGGATGTTTCAATCGCAGACTTGTTACGAAAACATAATGTTTTGCCAATTCCGCTCTTTGGCTTGAATCTAAGTGAGGCATCGGATATTGACACTCTTACAGCAGAGGAAATAGAGTCAAATTATCATTTTCGATTGAAATCGGGTGCTCTCACAAATCGAATGGATGTAAAGCTCTTCCATCAGCTGCACGACCGAGTAAAGAAAATACCTTAATTTCTGTTTGTGATTTTCTTTAAAAATTCAAAAGGTTTTTCGAAGTTAGTTATTGAAACAGTGTTTGTCTCTAATCGCAAACTCTTGCTATCCATGTGAAAAAACGTATTCACGCCATTCTTGATCAAAAAATCCGATTCTACGTCCCCGAAAAACCATGTGACGTCTACATTTTTAATGAGGCTATCTAAGAGTTTGGCTGGTTTACCAGTTTTCTTGTCACCGCCTATTTCCTCCGAGGTGAAAATAAAATCAAAAGCGTCATCTAGCTTGAGTCTCAATAGTTTACGCAATTGAGTCTGCAAAGTTAAATCAGAAATGAGAAGAATTGGTATCTGATGTAATCGTGCCAGCTGAATAAACGAGGACAAGCCCTTCCTCTCATTAATCTGACTCAGATAATTCGACCAGTAGATTTGTTCGGCTAGTAGAACAAAAGAAGGTTTAGGCTTTATTCCGAGTTCTCTTATCATTTGATTCAGATAAAGGATCCTAGAATGGGATGATCCCGTATCACCCAACGAATTCTTAACACTAACACGCGCAGCATTATACGCAATCTCTATTTTATCTTTAGGGAATGATGTTTCGTGAGAAAGATGCTCCACTAATTTCTCCATGGCTATTTTATTCGGTAGGTGATGGTCATATAACGTATGATCAAGATCAAATACAATTTGATTTGGACTAGTTAGGTTCATGAAATCAGCCTTTCTCTTTGAGCCTATTAAACTCAATCGTCCTAAAGACGACAAGTTGGAGAACCCCCTGTACGCCACCCTTAAAAGTTGGAAGAGTAGGGAAGAATTGGCGGAATCCAATTAATAGGTTTTTCAAACTCACCTCCGTGAAGGCCGGACTGATCTGACCACAATCAATCCTTATTACTGATTTTTTTTCACCATCTATTTTAATTAGTGAATCTGGGCAGTGAGTCAAAATCTCACTGTAAATATCTGAGATTATTTTTGAGTGTTTCAAGCTAGATATCTCGATAAATCTCACCTCCAATTCATCCCCTTGTAGAAAGCGGATTATTAGGTCGGCCTCACCTCGTTGAACATTGATAAATTTTTCGAAATCTTCTTTTCTCGCCTCTAATTGCCGAATTACATCTTCTTTTGAGCGATTGCGCGAGTTCACGTCGCGAGCTAATTTCAAGTGAACTCGTAATTCATCATCCATCTCAAGATGGATCGATGCATCTGAACTTCTGCATAGTTCGCCATAGTTAGCATGTAAGCCTTGTGATATAACTAAATCTGCACGTTTTGAAGATTTTGCTGTGGTAAATCGACCTTTGGTGTGGTCATATTCTCTAGTAATAAATGTGTCTCGATTTCTGGCGAATGACAGATCTTTTTTCCATTGTGGTATGTCGTTCATTTGAGGGTCAAGGTGTGTCTTACTGCCCCACACGAAGTCTCCTCTTTCAAAAAGATGGTAATTATCCCCACAGATGACTGTTGTAGTCTCAATACCAAATGCCTCTTGCAGAGTCCCAGTTAAAGAATCTTTTCCCACTCCGCTATCACCTGAAATGCTTACCGAAAAAGGTTTTTTTGCTAGTGAATAGATATCCCCTTGCATCACACCATGTTGCAGAATTCGTATTAAGAAAAACAGGCTGTAAACTGTAAGAAGGGTCTGGGAGATTGAGTTAAACCATTCCAAGCTTCCCAAACCAACATTTTCAGAAATTGATGATTTGGAGATTAGATAAATAAGTTGGAACAATGCGAATACCCAAACTAGATCACTCTTCTTAACGTCGAGATAAATCAGAAGAGTTGGAAGTACCCACAAGATCCATCCGAAGGCAGGTGGCGTGAAAAGAACCGTTGAAATCACCGCTACGCTAAGAAAAATAGTGAAAACTTGAGGTGTGGTTCTTCCTGCCCTGTAAATCCAAACCAATAAAACCAAATAAAGTGCTGGAACAAAATAGAACTTAAACGATCCAAAATCGAGCCCAACTTCTAGTATTTTGTTTGCTAGCTCTGATTTGAAGACTAAACTTCGAAATCCCTCAGAAAAAGCGGCTGGCAGGTAACATAGTGCGGCCGTACTTATACTGCTAGCTAAATACTTTTTAAACTGATTTTTATATCGCGGATTATCGAGTAGATAAACTAATGCAAAGGGAATGACTAGAATCAGTCCGTACTTGCAACCGATAGCTATTCCTAAAAATACTCCTGCTTTCCCTGCAGATTCTTTTTCGACCAGGTATCGACACGACAACAAGAAGAAGAGTGCCGGCCAAAGATCGCTCTCGCCCATAAAATAGGCTGACCAAAGGACTATCGGGCTTAAACACCATAAGAGAAGCACACGAGGTTCAAGTTCTCTCGTCCTTAGTATTTTAAAAATTGCATAGTCAGCTACTATCGTTGTCGCGAAGACAGCAAAGCCAGTCAATAAATTGAAGTCAACGCTATTCGAAATTTTCACGGCGAAATATACGGGAAGATAGACAAAGTACATCGGTAGCCCATATGGAAACGGCGATTCACCTACATCTGAGTGCGCGCCATCTATGGAGAAATCAAATGGATTACTCTGTTCCAGAAAATGCGGAAGAAAGAGTCGTTCAGCAAGGACGGGTGTCACCATCACAGCCACAATCACGCGAACCACAAACCAACTCAAAATTAGATACCTACCCCTAATGAGGTTCACCATGCTTCTGGATCTTTCGTGCAAACAGCGTCGATTTTGTTTGAGTATTTCACCTTCAGGAAGTCATTTTCGGATTCGTCATACCGTCCTTGCAGTTCAGGGGCTACCAAGCAGGTACGAAGTTTGTGTAACTTTGCGTAATCAAGAGCCGAGTCTAAATGAGACCATGAGCCGGAGAAAGAATCTAACCAAATCCATCTACATGGGATCGGTTTTGTGGGTAGCGATTCGAATTCTGAAACTCGAATGGCTGTTGAATAGCCATTCAATGATGTTCTGACGATCGAAGGAAAAGGTTGATCGAGAAAGAAATAGTCAAGATTTGAGATCTTATCTGCCGCTCGCAATATTGACTCTTCTAATCCATCTTCCTTTACATTAAAAATGATAATTTTATGATTAAAGTGATTTAAATAATCCACCAATTTACATTCCTCGTTACCGAGGTCATGACTTAAAATAAGCTCCGACCCTCTCGAGCGAATATCAATCTCAACTCCAAAATCTTCTTGCACATTTCTCAGTTTTTCAACGGAGTTGACTCTGTGTAATATTCTTATCATCACAGAGTTTTTCTTAACTGAAATGCAAATTGAAGCGTGCGTTTGATCATCTTAACTCGTGACCTCAGCCCCAAATTCCAAGAAGACTGGCCTTCTATTCTTGGTGACATTTTCGCGGACAGCCTTTCTAAGGTGAAGCCCGCTTTGCGGGCTTGGATGTAGAAATATAAGTCCAACGAGAAGTCTTTCGGTGGTTTTGGGGCAGCACGAAGAAACGTGGTTGGATAAATTGTAGGTTGACCATTTATGTCAGATAAGCGGGTCCCAAATAGAATTGAGCAGATTATGGACATCCCAAACGTAAAGACTCTGTCTGACAAAGACCGTCCTTTGCGGACTCCCTTAACCGGCTGGTTCTTTTGCCTCACCAACCGATAGGCGGTCGAAATAGTCTCAAGTGGCGTTTGTAGGTCTGCGTGTATCCAGCCTGTCCAAAAGGTTTGAGACTCCTGAACGCCAGCAAGAATTCCAGCCCCATACCCATAATTTTCATCTAAATATAATATTTTGAAATCTTCATTTTCTTTTTGGTTCTGAAGAATTCTTCGACTTCCATCTCTTGACCCATTCTCAACAATAATAAATTTAATGTCCCCTTTTTGGGATGAGATTACTTCATTTATTGCGCCAAACAATCTGGGCAAATTTCCAGCTTCATTAAAGCAAGGAACTATAATTGTTAGGCTGTCTGCGTGGCTACTATCAGAATTCATCCCCATGAAAGCATTTCCTTTTTTTTGCACTCCAACCAATATTCATAGGTTTGAATTTCATTGCTCGTTCCAATAGCCCTAAATTTATCAACATAAATTGGTTCTATTATTATTTCATTCAGTAAAGCGTATTCTATTGCTTTATCTAAATATGCTTCATTGTTGATCCAATTTTCTTCTTGCAAGCAGTAATGAATCGCTCGAGATGCCAAAGCGAAAGATGAGAATGTAAAATTTCCGATAATTACTGCAACTCGACCCAGACCTGGCTTTTGTTTTGGGAAAAAACCATTGACCTGCCCTGTCTCTGCAATCGAAATCCAAGAAAAGTGTTCCGGTTGATTACTCGCATTTTCATAATTCTTGGAGACCCAAACATAGAGCTTATCCTCGCCTGAATCAGAGATTTGTGAAAAAACATTTTCGTCAAGGATTAGATTGTCACAAGATAGAAAGTTGATAATTCCTAAACCACTTTGGGATCTCTCTAATCCAATAAGTGCAGTCGCTGCCTGGCCTCTTGTGTCCCCTTGAATGGGAATCGTATCCACGCGCACATCATTTCCTGCCTCTATCAAGTCTTCGTACTCTTCACGGATTAAGAGATAATTTCTGCATTGTTTACCTTTAACAAGAGAGTGCCGCCATAACTGTTTCTCTTCGACTGAGTACAGGGCCTTTGGAACAGATGTCGCACTTTTGAGTCGGCTTCCCTTGCCTCCTGCGAGAATTATGGAATTAACATTCAGATTTCCACTTTTCAAACCGTCAAAACTCTCGAGAGTATCTAGAAAATCATGCCAAGACTTCCATTCCTCTAAATCTTCAGGGGTTCCCCACTGATAAAATTTCTGCATTAATAATGTAACGACCGACATTGAATCTTCAATAATCGGAACAAATGTGAGTGATGTATAAAACTCAGTGTTCAAAGTTAATTTCTGTTCAATCTGCTTTGCAATTGCGTTCAAGAGAATTTTGCCACTTTGGAAACCATATGCTCCGGCAGATGCTTCTTCTAGCATGGGTTGATCTGTAAATGGTTGCTTCTCTTGGATGCCGATAACTCGATCTTTCAGTTTTTTAACATAAGCGTATTTAGTGTTTCGAAGCATATGTGGGTGAAATCCCGTATATGTCAGTACGCACGCATGGTTCGTTTTCAAAAGTTCGAGGAGCTCACTCTCAGACCACACGCCAGCAAAATCTGCATAATTCACAACTACAGGCCCATCGGTTGAGATGAAGCTAGAGGCCTTTTGAATAGCATAAGACGGTCCTAGATTATGGTCCTCAATCTCAGCGATCGCGCATCCTGGAGAAAGCGTCTGCAAGAGAGTTTTGTGATTTTCTAAATCTGGATCTGAGAGGTTCACGATGAATAGAGTTTGAGTACGATTTGGATACATTCCGAGAATGTGCTCAATTATTGTTTTCCCTGCTACTGGAATAAACGGCTTTAGTTCGGAGTACCCAGCAGCTTTGAATCTGGTTCCTTTTCCAGTCATGGGAATAACTAGTTGATAGTTCATAGCTGATTCAATGACTTCCTATACTTTTCGGCTTCCCAGTCCTTTAAAGAATTGACTTCGTTATCTTCTAGATAAGTTAACCCGACTTTTGCAGGAATGTAGCTCAGGGCTGAGTCAATGGCATTCAGCACGTCATCTTCAAAACTTCCGGATTTGATATTAGTGCTACTTGAAAAAACTGCATGATCGGGGGTGAAAATTTTTGACAAATCTTCTCGATTTAATCGATGAGTGCCCTCTTTATAGGCCAGCTTCGTGGTTGCCAATTTCAATAAGAAATTTTCGATTTTTAGGAGCTTAGACAAAGCAGTGCTCGGATTGTTGTCCCAAGTGATCAAACCGTGGTTCTGCAACAAGACAGCCTCAAAGGTATAGAGATTTCGGTGGTTGGCTAAAAACTCCGTTATTGCATCTCCGGGTCTAAGGTAGGGGGCAAGCAAAATCCCATTTTCTTTAAGAATGTCATCTTCGTTTTGAGAACGGGTCCGGCAAGCCCAAGTTAAAGAACCCACAGAATGAACGTGTATCACGCAAGCAGCTTTGATTTCCCTGTGAAATCCAGCCTCAATTGAAGGTCTCAAGGCTGGAGTTAGATTGGTCCAATCATCCAGACTCATTTGACAGAAAATATCCTCGTTAAGAGCGGATTCCAGTCTGGTACCACTGGCCTTAAGCGCAATCAAATTACCGGATTTCAAAGAGGTGTTTCCACCCGGCCCCTGCACGAGATTTCTTTGTTTCCCAACCAAAAAAGAAATCTCTTGTAAGTCGCGTAAGTCCATGCCCTTAGCTTAAAGCATAGACCCAACGATTCTTGAGCAAATTGATGAAATCAACTGGATTTAACCCATACCTCAGTTCGAGTTGTAAAAATCGATCCAGTAGCCTGATACACGTTTACAAAACCTTGCAATTCCAATAAAGATCGTAATTTTGACTTTGCCAGGTAATTATCAATAATCAGGCAACGATAAGCGTCAAGATTCAAATTGCTAGAAATACCTCGACCCCAATCGAGAGTTTGAGGGGAAACTAAACTCCGATTTTCAAGTTCCTCTAGACTTTTCAGAGAAATCCCCTGACTAATATCTGAAAAGTGACCGTAAGTGACACCAGCATTTACACACACTTTTTGCAGGTTGTTATCAGTAAGAAACTTAGATAGATCCGTCCTCTCAAGAGGGTAGTGAATTAAGCCTGGAACTTGATTCCACTCATCCAAGTCTTGATCTAAAGTTCGAAAATCCGTTAGGGAAGACGCGAGGGCTAGGCTTATGAAACCCAATATTCCAAAAAGGATTAGTATCCGCTTCCGCACTAAAGCAAAAAACTCTGACGTAGTAAAGATAAGGAGAGCAAAAAGAATGATCGGAATCATTCCCTCGAATGCGTACTTATTGTGCCCCAACACCGCAACCGGGATTTGAAATGCAAAAATAGTGAAGACTAATGTTAAATAAAGAAAAGTGATTTTTCTGGTAGAACGAATAAGTAAAAGAGATAAGAAACAAACGAATAGTGAAACTAATGAGATATAGTCAAATTCAGAAAACAAAGATTGAAATAGTGCAATAGTTGGATTTGTTGATTGTGCAAATGCAATACCGTCATTCGTTGTAGCCGGTGCAATTACCCCACGAATAAGATCCAATCCGCTGCCAATTAAAATCGGTACTATAGCTATCAGAGGGTAAGCGTTTACTAGGTATTCTTTTTGTATTTTTGAAGACAGGAAGATAAAAGCAAGGGTTATGAGCAACACTAGTGCGGAACTACGAGCCATAATTAAAAAGGAGAGAAATATCGAAGCTTTCCAAATATGAGGTGCGGATAACGAATTATTCGATATACGAACCTGTAAAAAGAGCGCAGCTCCCGCAAGAATACCGAAGTACACAGCCTGATCAATTACGACAACCCCTAATGAAACCACCGGCAAACTCAGAAAAATTGAGATAAGCAAAACTTGGGCAGTTAATCCGTGTTTCTTTCTAACCGATCGAGTTACGAAAACTAGCACTAGAGATAAAGCAAGCACTTGCAAAATGCGAAAAAAGGAGTCAGATATGAATAACGGGGAGCCCAAAAACTGTGGAATGATATAGCCAGAAGGATATTTGTATCCATACCCAATGAAAAGCAAATTACTGGCGAATAAAAGTAAAAAGACAAGTACCGCAAAAAGCCCTGACTTAAATCTCTCCAGCGCTTTGTAAAGCACAAACAAGGCAATAACCACAGATAACTGGATTAAACTTAATAATAGCCTTGCATCAGAACTCAGAAAAAACGCCGGTAACGATTCTGCAATTCCTGGAATTACACTTTTTGAAATCGCTACTGCTGATGCTGAGTGAAATAACTCATCTCCGGAAAGAATTAGGCTTATCTTCTCAAAATTGAAAAGAATATAGATTAATACAACCATGAGCGCGGCTTGTATATCTTGAACTTCTATCACAAAATTGATTTGCCATTTTTGGCTGAGTACCCGCAATATATAAATACAAAAAACACAAATTACAAGAAATATTAGTGCAGTAAAGTTTGCACGTGAAGAAAGCCCTAATTCACGCGCGAAGACAAGGTCAGGTCCCCAACCAAATAACCCATAGATTATTATGGCCATAAAGCACAACAGGTTGCCTATATCTACTTGGAAGCTTCTGTTTATTCTCACTCAGCCTCCGTGGATTAGCGATTCGGGAAGATGCGTTAAGGCTAAATTACTGTATCTTAAGCAGATGAGGGCACTCCACTCAGGACAATTACGAAAGTTTCTCATCGCAGCTGCATGTGTTCTGCCTCTAATTCTAATTTCGATAATCACAAGCCTTAATTGGCGACTTTGGAAGGTCTTTTTCCCTTTGTCGAGCCCAAATCGCTTCTTGGACCTTGAACTAATTACTTTCAACGCAGGGTGTTATTCCCGTAATCCAATGATCGATCCGAAAGATATAGCGTGTGATCCAACAGGTAGGGTGTTTAACTATCCGCGTACAATGTTGGAAGCTGCCTCTCGAATTGGGTTAGATAGTTCACATACTTTTCTCGCGGGGATCCTCTTCCAAGTTTCACTAATAGCGGTTTTTGTATATCTAATTTTTACTATTTTCTCAAATTTTGAGGTCTCATTTTCTACGAAAAATTTGATACTTACTTCTTTATTGATTACTTCGCCGCCCGTCTTCTTCGTTCTTGAAAGGGGGAATACTGACAGTGTTATGTTTGTTTTCGTTATCTTGGCATTGTCTTTAGCATTATTTAGTCAGCCAATTGCAATTTGTCTGATTTTTGTGGCTTTCACGATAAAGCTTTATCCCGTTGGAGTAATTGCCCCTTTCCTTATTACCCAAAGGCTTCGGATCAGTGGCTTGTTTGTTGTATTCATCGCAGGGGCATGGACCTTCGCTAATTTCAATGACTACTTGCGAGTTTGGAATTCGAGTCCGCTGTATGAGTGGTATTCATTTGGTTTAAGGTCGATACCATATCAGTTAACCTCTTATCTACCGTATGCGCTGACTGGTAAGAACGGGGTGATAGTTTCTCAATTTTTAGGTTTGCTTTTATTTTTATTTTCTAGCGCGGCCCTTTTTTGGTCGTTAATATCTTGGCAAGTCTTTAGGAAGTCATTTTCTGCTGATTTAGCGAAATTTGGTTCGTTAAAATCTAGAGAGTCTTTGCTTATTCAAGGAACTGTTTCTGTTTTTTTCTTAACCTACTTTATGGGACTTAACTGGGATACAAAAATGTTGTTTTTGATCCCATTTTCACTTTTTTTTATATTTGCCAATTCTGCCAGCCCACTAAAAGTAGCTATTCCGCTCTCAGTCTTTTGGTTATCTGGCTTCCCCAATTTCTTGCTTCTGCAGACAATTGGGGATCTAATCTTGACGATTTACATTGTCTATATCTTATTTCTCTTAATCGCTCTTCGATTGCCTGCTTTTAAGAGGGTTTTAGGCATAAGCACTTAGTGCATGATTAATCTCGGTTTGGCAGGCATTGAGAGGTTTCGCTTCGCCATCGAGCACAGATGCCCACCAAATAATTGATGCGTTTATGGCTTCTTCCTGGCTCCAAATATTCTTCCACCCTAATTCTTGCCGTGCTTTTTCAGAGTTTAGGTTTAGGAAAGTGGATTCTCTCTGCTCTTTATCTGAGTACTCCAATACAGGGGTTGGGATTTTCTTGTCGGCGTTTCGGGCTACTTGTACCAATTCTTGGACCGAAAGACTTTCATCATTCGGCCCAAAATTGAGCGAGCCAGGATCGTAAGCACCTCTAGATATTTTATTGACTGCCAATAAGTAGCCCATTACGGGATCCAATACATGCTGCCAAGGTCGCGTGCTTAATGGATTCCTGATTTTACAGCCGACCGAATTCATTCTAGAACGCACTAAATCAGGAATTATTCGGTCTTGAGCAAAGTCTCCGCCACCGATAACGTTTCCCGCTCGAACAGCAATGATTTTAGGGCCGTCTGAAATTGCACTTAAGTTGCGCCATGCGGCAACTGCGGATTCTGTCCCCACTTTGCTAGCGCTGTAAGGGTCCTTGCCTTCTAACGGATCACTTTCCACGAAAGACTGATTGTTCTCCAAGTTACGATAGACTTTATCTGTCGTTGCAACGCAAACAACACTTACATCTGAGTGTTTTTGAGCTGCCTCAAGGACATTGACGGTTCCCATTACATTTGTGCTAAAGGTCTCTCGAGGATTATCGTAGGAGCTCTTTACAAGCGCTGCTGCCGCAAGATGAATCACAAAGTTCGGGCTAACTCCGGATATCACATTATTCAATTCTTTAAAATCTCGTATATCTTGTGTGTACTCCTCGATTGCTCCCTTTCGCCCAAGTCGGTTGAAGAGTGAATCTTCTGTCGCCTCAAGAGAGAGTCCCACAACTTCAGTGCCCAGGGCCTCGAGCAACAAAGTCATCCATGTTCCTTTAAAACCCGTGTGTCCTGTAATAAGTACTTTCCCAGGAAGAAATAAACTAGAGCTCACAGCAGAATCGTACTAGGAGAAATCAGATAGGCTCAACAATATAGGTAATCCATCCCCCTAGACTGCATACCGTGAGCTTGACATTAAAAGATCGCCTTGTGGTGTCTGCGCTTGTTTTCCTCTCGCTATTCTCCATCTGTATCCGGATTCCCTCCTTGACTTTAGGGTTGCCACCTTACATTTTTGTTGATGAGATTTTTTTCTTCGATGATACTTATCGGTCGTTGAACAATAAATTTTTCTTTCCCCAAGCCTTCATTTCGGGGTCGTTGAATGAATTACCATTTTGGCTCCTTGGGAAGCTTTTCGTGTTGTTCGGATATGAGTTTTCATACAGTGGTTTCTTGGTGTTTGGACGTGCAATTGGCCCAGTTCTCTTGGCAGGACTCACTATCTTTCCTCTTTACCAGGCGACCAGGAATTTTACGGGTCGCCGAATATTCGGAATCTCGGCTGGATTGATTTTCGCTTCATCTGAATGGATTTTTTCAAACAGCCAGATCTGGTATCCGGATCATTACGTGTATTTCTTCGCAAGTGTTTTCTTATGGCAATTATCCAAATTTTGGATGAGAATCCCTCACAAGAATTCCGCAGTTAAACTCGGTATAAGTCTAGGCCTAGTAATCAGCGTGAAATATACGGCAATTCTATTTGTACTATTACTCATTGCAGCATTGCTTAAGAGACCCTTGTTGCCACGTGAAACAAAACTCGCAACAAGAAAATACTTTATTCAATCTCTTTCAATATCTATCTTGACTTATGTTATTTTAAACTATAGTTTGTTTAAATACTTCCACGGATTCTTAGCGGGGATGAATTCGAACCGAAAAAATTATCGTTTTTTAACCGATTTGCCGTTTGAAAATCTGCTCGCGTACTCACAACTCTTTATTCTTCATGGAATAGGATGGCTCGGCGTAGCTTCTCTGATTTTCAGTCTTAATTTTTGGTGGCGGACAAAAAGAAACCTATTTACGATTTTTTCATTTACAACCTTAACTTACCTTGTCGCACTGAGCACATCTCCTATCATGCTTCCAAGGAACATAAATGTTTTACTCCCGATTCTTATCATCGTTGCATCTCCTGGCTTAGCTTTGTTCGCTAATTCGATTAAGAATATTGACTTTAGAGCCATTGTCTGTGGGTTGTTCGTTGTATTAGCACTCATCGGGAGTGCGGTTCACCTTGGAAAGTCAATTGAAATTTCGTCGCGCATCCAAACTACAGAACTCTTAGAAAACTACTTAAAATCGAGATCAATAGGAGATCAAACTATTGGGATCAATTTCGGATCAAATGGCCCATCTCCAGTTGAAACCCTTGGTATTCCATTTATAAATGATCCGGACATGTCTAAAAATCTTGATCTGTATGTTTTTAACTCGTATTGGGAGAGTCCTGTTCGCAGTTTTTTTTACACCCGTGGATATTTCTCTAGTTTTAGCAGTAGAGATTTTCACTTCAACGAATCATCTCCAAAAAGTGCGATGGTAACACTCCCGCGGAAGGAGAAAATTGATTCCTTGCTACCGAATGGGTACCGAGTTGCTAAGATAATTGAGTCCGTTGGCCCTGTTTACATTGTGATAGAAAGAGCTCGGTGAACTGATGTTTCAAAGAAACAATCTGTTAAAAAGTAGAATCGCAGTTGACCTTGCATTAAGCATTTGGCAAAGAATTCCGGCACCTGTAATTCATAATCTGCAGAAGGCGCAAACAATCAAGCTTTTGTTTTGGCACTGTGCGGTAGATCAATTGGCGGGGAATTACCTGGAATTTGGCGTAGCCCACGGTCACTCTATGAAATCAGCAGTGCTGGCTGAGAAATATTCTTACTCTAGGGCTATTGGAGTCAAAAAGATCAAAAGAGACCTATTCGGGTTTGATACCTTTGAGAAGTTTGTTTCTGCATCAGAACTCGATACACATGACACTTGGGTCGGAGATTTATTCAATCTACCTCTTGAGAAGATCCAAAAGAGATTTAAGCGCAACAAAAATGTGTCGTTTATTCAATGTGACGCAAGCACTTTGTCCAATGGTCCAACAATTTTTACCCCTCAGTCCTCCCTTGGAGTTAGTGGGAAATCTGTGGTCATTCTCTTCGATATGGACTTATATGCACCTACTCTCTCCGCCTTAAGATGGGCAAAACAAACCATGCAGCAAGGTACCTTTCTCATGTTTGATGAATTTTTTAGTTTCGCTGGAGACTTTAACCGAGGAGAAGCATTGGCTTTAACTGAATTTTTGGAAGAAAATCCATCTATTCGAGTGCGCGAAGTAATGAACTACGGTTCAGGGGGTAAAGTATTTGTTGTGGCAACAATCTAAAATTTTCTAATTTTTTTTAGAATTGTGTTTATCAGACCCTTTTTTTGAGCGATTCGAAATCGAGTTCTTAGGTCCAACTTTTTTGAGTGAACCGAGGTATCAGTAGCAGCAATAGGAATTCGAGCAGTTTGGTTGTTTGCTTCGTTCAAGTATTTTCTCCACACGGGATCACTAAGAGATGATTCTGCCAAAAGAATTTTGCTATGAACGTGAAGATTGGCTAATATCCATTCATCTTCTTTCACCGTAAACTTCAGTTGAGCCCTACCCGATTCCTGTTCATCTAGCTGCCACTTTGCCAAAGATACATCAAAGTTAAAATGTGGATTTTGAAATCCTGAAATAATATTCCCGTCGGTGTGAAATGGATCTTGACCAAAAATGTATTGCCCGTAAGCCGCGCCATCAAAGACATATCTTTCTTTATTCCAATCCCAACCATCAGCGGGCAGGCTTGGAAGCTCAGATAACACTCCTGTATTCAACGCAATCCCCAGAAGTTCCATATCATCTCGAATTGTTGGATTATTTCCTAGAATTTGAGAGAAATCTGAGATCATTTTCTTTAGTGCCGGAAGAGACCGCACATAGACAACGCTCGCAATTCCGCGATTTTCGGAAAATCTAGGTATCGCAGTAGAATTGACGCGACAGCGAAGGCATTTAACCATTTCATTTGAAACAAATGAGTAAACGTCTGACTCAAAGTGCAACAGATCATCCCAGTCAATTGAGAAGTCCTGCATAACCTCGAGTACAAACAAACGTTTAAGAGTATTTAGCCAATAGCCTCCGGCGATCCGCTCCAGCTCCTTATTCTGTTTTCTGAAACCCAAGAAGCTACTATTTTCACTCCGTGAAGAAATATCAATAATCTGACCTGGGAACTCTTGCCATAATCCAGGATTGTCAGTTACCAGAAATAGCTTCGATTGAGGAAGTGCTTTTTTTGCCTGAGAAGCAAACAGGTAAAGTGTCTTGGCTGGGTTCTCACCAAGCTGGACGTAGACTATGGCTGTTGTCATGTTTCTATACTAAACCTAGAATCGGTTTACCTTAATTACATCCCGGATGGAGCACCGAAGTGACTGAATCATTTGAGTTAGAGTCACTTGCTAATCAACTCGCTTCTCGAGCTATGGAGCTACAGCACTTAGGTTCTGGTTTTATCCCTGGAATGTCAAGTGTTCCTGTTACCGGAAAGGTTTTTGGGAAGGAAGAGATTTCAGCCGCAATTCGAGCAAGCAGTGACTTTTGGTTAACCGCAGGCCCTTATACGGAGAAATTTGAGAGTCGGTTTGCGAAAACTGTAGGCATGCGTCATGCATTCATGGTCAATTCAGGTTCATCGGCGAATCTACTTGCAATTTCAGCACTTATGAGCCCGAAGCTTGGTGACCGTGCGCTTAAACCCGGTGATGAAGTTATCACGGTCGCCGCAGGTTTTCCAACGACGGTTACACCAATCCTTCAAAACAACTTGATTCCAGTATACGTCGATATTGACCTTGGAACATATGTTGCGAATGAGGCAGCGCTAGAAGCCGCCATCTCTCCAAAAACGCGTGCAATTATGATGGCTCACACACTCGGAAACCCATTTAATCTAGAGCTTGTACAAAAACTTGCACAGAGACATAACCTTTGGTTGATTGAAGACAGTTGTGACGGTCTCGGCGGAACCTACAAAGGGCAAAATCTTGGAACGTTTGGCGACTTCTCTACATTCAGTTTCTATCCAGCTCACCACATCACAACCGGTGAAGGTGGCGCAGTACTCGTTAAGAAAGCGGCGCACAAAACCATTGTTGAATCTATCCGCGACTGGGGAAGGGATTGCTGGTGCCCACCCGGTTGTGACAATACCTGCCTAAAGCGATACGAATGGACACTGGGCGAACTTCCTGAAGGATACGACCACAAATACACTTATTCACACTTGGGCTACAACCTGAAGTCTGGTGATATCCAAGCCGCTATTGGTCTTGCTCAACTAGATCGCTTGGACAGCTTTATCCAGCTACGAAAGAGAAACTGGAAGTATCTGAATGACGGACTGAAGGGGCTTGAAGAATTTCTTGCCCTCCCAGAGGTAGCAAAGGATAGTGATCCCTCTTGGTTTGGTTTTGCATTAACTGTTAAATTAGGAAGCCCAAAAACTCGAAATCAGGTTGTCCAGGAGCTCAACGAGTTAAAGATCGCTACACGCCTACTTTTCGGGGGCAATCTTCTTCGGCAGCCTGCATTTAAAGATACTCCACGTAGAGTTGTTGGAGATCTAACTAATACAGATATCGTAATGAACGATACTTTCTGGATCGGCGTTTGGCCTGGCTTGACCTTGCCAATGCTCGACTATGTTATTGGGGCGATCCACAAAATATTTGGTAAAAACAAATGAAAGCCATAATTCTTGCTGGTGGCTTGGGAACTAGAATTTCAGAGGAAACTGCCGACAAGCCAAAACCTATGGTGGAAATTGCTGGGAAGCCGATGTTGTGGCACATTATGAGCATCTTTGCACGTCAAGGCGTCACAGAATTTGTGATTGCTACCGGATATAAGAGTGAAGTTATCAATGATTGGATCAAGTCTGTTGGTGAACCATGGAAGATTAAGGTTTTAGACACGGGTTTAAATACCCAAACTGGTGGCCGCATACGTCAATGTATGCATTCAGTTAAAGGTGAGAGAGTTTTTGCTACTTATGGCGATGGACTCGGGAATGTAAATCTTACGAGATTGATCGATTTTCACGAGCACCAAGGAAAGTTAGCAACAGTGACAGCAGTAAGACCACCAGCACGTTTTGGAGTTTTAGAATCTGAAAATGGCGTAGTGACAAAATTTGGCGAGAAAAATCAAGCGGATTCTGGCTGGATAAATGGGGGATTTTTCGTGCTAGAGCCCGAGATTGCAAACTATATTCATGACCTATCCGAACCTTTTGAGACTGGCGCGCTTCCGCGACTGGTGTCACAGCGACAATTAGTTTCTTATCACCATAGCGGCTTTTGGCAACCGATGGATACTCTTAGAGAGAAGCAAGATTTGGAAAAACTGGCTAAGTTAAACCCCCCTTCATGGTTAGAAGAATTATGATTAAGTCAGCTATAGCTAGCCGATTAAGTTGCCTCTAAACCCCGATTTTAACCATTTCGCCCATTGTGAGATGCCATAGCTAAAATCTATTTCCAACATCGTTGGTACATCCTGCGGCACATAGTTATCTTTCCGAGATATCCGCGAATCCAAGATCTCAACACCAACTCCGAATTCATTTGCTACCAATTGTGCGACGTTTAAAATGGTCGTTGCTTTGGTGGACCCAATCTGTGAAAAGTGAGGTGTTGCCATCAAAGATTGTTTTAAAATTTGTTTGACTGCGTCAGTAGGATATAGATAGCTTCGCAAATTTCCTGGGTTTCCTTTAACGATTATCGGCTTTCCCTGAAGCGCGCAACGCATAAAATCAGCAATCGCAAAATGTCTATCTAATTGCAAACCTGGGCCATAAAAAGTGAAAAGCCTTGGATTTCTACCCACGCATTGTTTTTTCTCATTCTCAGAAATAGTCCAACGCTCAAGCGCCAGCTTTTCAAAAGTGTATGGGTCATTACTTTTAGTTTGAACCTCAAAATCTCCTGGAATCGCGTCTAACTGCCGAGCTTCTGGTAGATACACACCTCCGCTACTCAAGTGCACAAAAGTAACTGAGTTGGTAGATATTGACGTGAGAATTTCTCTAGCTAGTGACGTAACACTACCGGTTGAAGACTTACTAATTTGTTCGGTGATTGACGTACTGGTAGCTCCGTATATGACTACTACGCGCTTTAATCCAAGATGAGAAAAACTCGTTTTCGAAATTGAATTTGATAGAATTACTTTACACTTAGCAAGATTTGGAATATCTCCCAACTCTGCTAGTTTCCCAAGATCGCGAACAACCAAGGTGAGTGTCCCCTTAATCATGGAGTTACTTTGAAGGAAAGCAAGGTAAGTCGATAGCCACTTGCCGAGAAACCCTGTCGCCCCGACGATAATGAAATCGGTCTCTTCTAACTCTTGAAATTCCACCCTGAAGGAAGCCGCCAGATTTTCAATATCAGTAATTGGTAGTACGCCAAAATTTATCATTTACAAAGTTGACTCGCTAAAAAAATTTTTCCGGCAGATAATCCATATTGATCTCGCAGGTAGTTTTGCGATCCTGAAATTTCTGAATTTACTTTAGCAATTCCGAACCGCTCAAAATCACAGGAGTTCCAGTTAAGATTCTCAGCTACAAGAGACCCGAAGCCGCCACGCAAAATATGTTCCTCTATGGTTATAATTTTCGAGAATTTGTGTTGCGAAAGGTAGGATGCAATAATTGATAAATCATAAAAACTGAGAATTGTAGGATTTTCATCTCCGCATAATTCGCGGAGTTTAATGGCTTCATTCAGTATGCTCCCCGTTGTTATAATTGCAAAATCTGAATCACCTTTCAAAATCGACAGTCCAGGCAATGTGTTGTCAAAAGCTGAAATAAGGTCAGGTTCGCCGCCTTTCCCGAGTCTGACGTATTTAGGGCTTTCATTTTCAAGTATCAACTTGATCACCGATTTTGTCTCTAGGGAATCCGCAGGTGAATACGTCTTAATGTTCGGTAAACCAGTTAATGCACCAAGGTCTTCGATTAAGTGGTGGGAGTACCCTGCAGTACCGTATGAAAATCCCGCACCCAGCGCCACGATCGTGACGTTTAAGTTCATATAGGCGACATCATTACGAACTTGCTCTAAGCATCTAAATGTTGGGAAGTTCCCAATGCTATACACAAATGGTTTGTATCCACTCGCAGCAAGCCCTGCCGCGGCCCCCATCATTGATTGCTCATTAATCCCAAAATTAACGAATTGATCGGGTAGTTCGCGCTGAAATGTATCTACGACACCGTAACCCAAGTCTCCGGTAAGGAGAAGAATACTCTCATCAGTTTTTGCCTGCCTTAATAGTTCTCCAATAAAAGTGTTTCTCATTTGAGCCCACGTTCAATCTCCAAAGTTGCGTTGATCAATTCTGAGTCTGATGCAGATTTGTAGTGCCATTCGATAGTGTTTTCCATAAATGAAACGCCCTTACCTTTAACCGTTTCTGCAATCACACATATGGATTTGACTGATCTTGTATAAATCGCGTCATACAATTCGCCGAAATCATGTCCATTAACAATTCGCGTCTCCCACCCAAAAGAATTCCACTTAGCATCTATGGGTTCCATCCTTAAGGTTTCTTCTGTGAAACCTAAAGATTGAATATTGTTTCTATCAATAACAACAATAAGGTTGGTTAATTCTTGGTGTGCTGAAATTAGCGCGGACTCCCATGTTGTTCCCTCGTTTAGCTCACCATCAGACATAACGACGATTGTTAACTCATTCAACTTTTTTTTCTTTTTGGCAAGTGAGAGCCCTACTCCGAAAGGAAGGCCGTGTCCCAAAGAACCAGTTGACAGTGGAATGTAAGAGCTCGCATGATGATTCACATGGCCATAAATCTTCGATCCGTCTTCACAGAATGTGTCTGAGCGTGCATCAAGTACGTTGTGTGCCTCAAGTGTTGCATATAACGCTGCTGCAGCGTGGCCCTTGGAAAGAATTACATCGTCATTATTGTTTGACTTTGAATTGAACTTAACGCTAAACAAAAGTGCAAGAATGTCCATTACAGAGAAGCAAGACCCAATATGCGATGCTCGAGCTTTTGCCGTCATATTCAGGGCAGAAATTCTCGCGATGCGCGCAGCTTCTTCTGCTATTTTTATAAACTCTTGCTTAGAATCATTTCTTGAGGGCATTTTTAGTACACCTTCTCAGCTAAAAAAACAAAGGTGGGCTTGAAATTTTCCACATTATATGGATGCACGCGCTCATCGTATCCTATAAGGAATCTGGATGAATATTTTTAGTTGCTATTGAGTAAGTGGAGTAGGTGTCGAACTGGGTTTCTCTATCGTGGTCTGCGTCGCCTCTGAGATGAATTCGGGCGAGGCTTACGTGTTCCACGGTTGGGTCCCTTGTTTTCAACAATCGGGGCAACGTAAGGAATACCTGAAGGCTCCTGCGCCCCGGTGATTCGCATCAAGTCAGTGCTTAAGGAGGTAACAGATACTGACTTAGGTGTAACACCAGCACGAGATGTAAGGCCTGAGACTGACTTCTGTTGCTTCGATGTCGTCAGAGTTACTACAGCACCTGATTCTCCAGCACGAGCTGTGCGGCCTGAACGGTGGAGGTAATCCTTGTGATCTTGTGGAACATCAACGTGTACAACAAGAGAGATGCCATCTACGTGGATACCGCGTGCTGCAACATCTGTTGCAACAAGGGCTGCATTTGCTGAATCCTTAAACATTGCCAATGTGCGAGTACGGACAGCTTGTGATTTACCGCCGTGAAGAGCTCCAACTGGAACACCCGCATGGGCTAGCTTGTCGCAGAGACGATCTGCACCGCGTTGTGTTTTAACGAAAAGAATTGTTTTTCCATTGCGTGCTGCAATCTGTGCAGTAATGTCATCTTTATCGCCTGGGTTCATTACGAGGAGGTAATGCTCCATTGTTGATACAGAGGCACGATCGTTTTGAAGTGAGTGTGTCTTTGGGCTCTTCAGGTATTGCTTAACCAGTGAATCAACACCGCGGTCAAGAGTTGCTGAGAAGAGAAGACGCTGTCCATCAAGCTTTGCTTGATCAAGGATTTCCTTAACTACAGGAAGGAATCCCATATCTGCCATCTGATCTGCTTCATCAAGAACTGTGATCTGAAGTTGATCTAGTTGTACTTCACCCTTATCAAGTAAGTCGATGAGACGTCCTGGAGTTGCAACCAAGATTGCTGTTGCTTTACGCATTGCAGTGATCTGCTTGGCATAAGGCATTCCGCCTGCGATAACAACTGATTCGTGGCCGATAGCGCGAGCTAGTGGGCGTAGAACTTCATCGATCTGCTGGGCAAGCTCACGAGTAGGGGTCAGAACAAGTGCCAAAGGCTTATGTGGCTTTGCTTGTTGTCCGCTGATATTCGTAAGCAGGGCAAGGCTAAAAGCAAGGGTTTTACCTGATCCGGTCTGTCCGCGACCAAGGATGTCATGGCCAGCGAGAGCATCAGGAAGTGTTGCGATCTGGATTGGGAATGGGTGTGTGATTCCTTGGATGCTTAGAGCATTTGAAAGTGCTGGTGCAATACCAAGATCACGGAAGGTTGTTGTTACCTCTGTAAGAGGTGTTGCATCGATGAGGTTCGCGTCCGCTAGGTTTGTTGAGATGTAGTTGTCATCTGCACCAAAATCAACTGCAATATGTGAATGTGACTTCGAAGCGCGACGATCATCACGAGCAAATGCTGGTGAGTCATTGCGGCGATCGCGTGCGGGCTTCTGTGTTGAACGTGGCTTAGAACCTGGGATGAACTTCTCGCGCTTTTGTGGGACGAAGTTTGGACGACCATCGCTGCTGCGAGCTTCTTTTGCCTTGACAGCTTCGCGACGTGTTGTTGGACGACGATCTGATTCAACTGGGCGTTCGAATTCACGGGTGGTGCGAGTATCGCGATCTTTTACAAACTTTGCAGCACGTGATGGTGGCTTAGGTGAGGTGCGCTCTGGTCGCTCTGACTTTTCAGTCTTTGGCTTTGGCGCAATGGTTTTTTGGAAACGTGATGCGCGAAGCTTTGAACGCTCGAGGTTACGAGCTTCCTTCTTAGAAACTGTTGCTGGATCAATATCTGTGTAGCGACGTGTTGGACGCTCTGACTTTGGCTTTGTAGTTACTGCAGCTGCTGGCTTAGTTGTGCCGCGACCTGGTGACTTGGTAGGTGCAGCGCTCTTGCGGGCTGCCTTTTGCGCGGTTGTGTGGCGGGGCTTGCCCTTAGCTGCGCGACGCGCTTTTCCAGGGGCAGTCGAACGTGTTTGTAGAGTAGACATGAAAAATGACACCAATCGAGACGACAAGCGCGTCTCGGGTATGGCCACGAATGGGCCAGGGTCTTGATAAGACTCGCAAGTAAGTGGCCTATGTGGCTCACTTTGGGGGGAAGTGCATCGATGCGGGGTGCGTCGATGGGTTAAGGATACCAGCAAAAATGTGGACGAAAATCCACGGACTGGGGATTAATCCAGTACTACTGAACCGTTAGGAGTGCTCAAGTGCACTGCAACGATTCCATTGTCGCCATCATTTGTTGATGGATCGACCCAGTCGATGGTGACCTCAGCGAGCGCGCCGAGGATCTCTGACTTAAACCAAGATTCTGCCAATGGATCTTTATCTGCGATAACAATCTTTTCAATCTTTGATACTGCTGTGCCATCTTGTGATGGATGATCTGAAGTGAGCCATTGAATAAAGAATGGAAGTTCGCGTGAATCTGTTATCTCTTTTACGCCGATCTGCTTCCACTTAAGGTCAGAACCGTTAGGGCGTGTGCGGTGGCCATCGACTGCGTTACGGCCGAACTTTGCTTCGATGGGTGCAATATCTTCTGTGCTAAATACCCAAGTTAGCCATCCGCCGCCTTCTTGCGCCTTCTGTGAAACAGCCTTGCCCCATGGAGTTGCTTCCGTTGCTGGGTGATCAAGTGGGCAGACAACTTCGATGTACTGGCCACCTGCGAGAGGCGCGGTGAAGTTGCGTGTTCCAAAGCGTGGGTGAATTCCGCCATCGACAAATGTGCTGCCGATTCGTGAACCTAGTCGCTGAACTGTGTCAGCTAGTTGATCGTGGGAAGTCACATAAGAGATATGGTCTAAACGCATGAGGTAATTTTGCACCATCGCAGGGGGTGCTTCTTACCAAATTAAGCGCTAACGCCCTCGAGATCACAGGAGAGATTGGTGGTGGGTAGGCGGCCGGTGAGTAGATATTCATCGACGGCATCATCAACGCAGGCAGATCCGCGGCCATGGCCGGTGTGGCCATCGGCATCGAGTGAGATCAGGCGAGAGCCGGTGAAGATCTTTGCAAGGCTGACAGACCATGAATATGGCGTTGCGGGATCACGGATGGTGCCGATGACGATGATCGGTGCGGTTTTGATGTGGGTCAATGTGTCGGGTGCGCGTTGGGTAGATGGCTGCGGCAAGAATTGGCAGTGCACGCCAGAGAATGCGATGTATGGGCCGAAGATCGGAGCTTTGACTGCGAACTCTTTGGCATCAGCTTTGTATTGATCGACGGTGCGGCGATCTTTCCAATCAAGGCAATCGATAACCGCCCCTGAATCAAAGTCGTTGGACATAAATGTGCCATCGGGATTGCGGCCTGAGTATTCATCGGCGAGAAGTAAGAAGGTGTCGCCGTAGTTCTCTGTGGTCTCGGTAAATGCTTGGCGCAACTTTGGCCAGCCATCGACATCGTCATAGAGAGACGATGCCATACCGATGATGATGATTGATTCGGTGATGATGCGATCATCGCCATCTGCAGGGTTTTTCTGTGGCAGTGGTGCGGTGGCGGCAGCTTGTAGCGTTGTGATGATTGTTGCTTGGGCTTGTGCGGGTGTGCCGGAAAATGGGCAATCAGATTGTGTAGCGCAATCTTTTACAAATGCTGCGAGTGCGCGATCAAAACCAATTGCTTGCGAAAGGTTCTGTTCTTTCATTGGGATGTTGGGATCTACTGCGCCATCAAGAACGAAGCGGCCGACTTTATTGGGGAAGATGTCGGCGTATAAGGTGCCGAGATATGTTCCGTAGGATTTTCCTACGTAGTTAAGTTTGGTTTCACCCAGTGCTGCGCGCAAAATATCCATATCGCGGGCTGTTTCGATGGTGGTGAAGTGCTCTAAGTTCTCAGTGTTATCAGCGCACTTTTTGGCAAATATTTGCGATTCTTTGAGCATATCTGCGATTTCAGCTTCGTTATCGGGCTTGGAATCAGATGCCATGTTCTCATCGAGCTCTTCTGGAGTAAGGCATGAGATGGGTTCGCTCTGGGCGACTCCGCGGGGATCAAAGCCGACGATGTCATAAACATCGGTGATGTCGGGAGAGAAGATGTAATCGGCGTTATAGGCATAATCAACGCCAGATCCGCCGGGGCCGCCGGGGTTTACAACGATGGAGCCAAGCCGTTTATCTTGATCTTTTGCGGCGGCGCGTAAGACAGAGATGCGGAATGTTCCAACAGATAAATCTTTGTAATCGATCGGCACGCGAAGTTCGGCGCAATCAAAGTAGTCATAACACGAAGACCAATCGAGTTTCTGTTTTTCGTACTCGGCGAGCGCGGAGAAAGTTTCCTCGATGAATGGCACTTTGGTTGATGAGCAGCCAGAGAGAATGACGGCAAGTGCAGTCGCGGCTGCGACCAGTGCGGTAATGCGAGCGCGCATCAGTTAGCGATCTGGCACATGAGTGCCTCGCAGGTAAGAAGTGGTGCAGCGTTGTGACTCAAATGTGTACGTGCTTTCATGATCGCGTTGACTTTCCTCACCGTTGAATGTGGGGTGGTTTTATGCGCGTAGGCGGTGATCTGTTCAGTCATATCTGTATTGATCAATGAATCGGTGGAACCGGCTTGAACCATCATGACATCGCGGAAGAATGTGGCGATATCAAGGAGTGCGCCATCGATGCTGTCGCGAATCATGCGGGTGGCGCGGGACTTCTGATCTTTCTCGAGCTCTTTGACTGCCTTGGCGCCGCCTGTGGCCATGCCGCGACCTGTTGCACCTTTGCCGTATGCCTCTTGGAGCGCAGCGACTTCTTTCTCATCGCGGGCCTCGGATTGGGCGTTGGCTTGGGTTGTGGCGAGGTCGACCAAGGTCTGTGCGGCTTTGAAGGCATCTGCGATGGTGGCGAGGCGTAGTGGGAGGTTGAGGATTGTTGAGCGGTTGCTGCGTACTTCTTCGTTGGTGGCGATGTATCGGGCGCGACCGATGTGGCCTTGGCTTACGCGAGCTGCGAAATCAGCCATTGCTGGTGTGATTGCATCTTTGCGTTGCAGGTATCCGCTTACTGCAGCGGTTGTTGGTGTGCGCAGTTGAATGTGGCGACAGCGCGAACGAATTGTTGGCAAGAGGTCGTGAAGTGTTGGTGCGCATAACAACCAGACGGTGCGAGTGCCGGGTTCTTCGATCGCTTTGAGAAGTGCGTTTGCCGCCGATTCTGTAAGTCGATCGGCATCTTCCATCACAACAACGCGCCATCCGCCCATGGATGGTGTCCATGATGTGCGCGTTAAGAGTTCGCGAACATCTTCGATCTTGATCGATAAACCTTCGGTGGAAATAATTTCAACATCTGGGTGGGCACTTGATTTTGCGCTACGACATTCGTTGCAGCTTCCGCATCCACCGTTTGGACAGATGAGTGCTTGTGCGAATGCGATAGCAGCCGATGAGCGACCAGATCCTGGGGGACCAGTAAAGATCCAGGCGTGTGTCATCTCTTGTGATTCATCGCCATTGCGAGCAGCGACAGATGCGCCTTGCAAAATTGCTACAGAAGGTTCTTGTCCGACGAGATCATCAAAGACAGTCGCCATTACTTAGCCTTCTTCTTCAGTGTTGGCTTCTTTGGATGTGGAACTTTCTTTACACCTGTTGCTACCGCACTTGCTGCAAAGCGAATCGGCTTAAGGAAACGATTGCCTCCATCTTCCTTTGCGTTACGGATCAACGTTGGAATAAGGGCAACGCGTTCGATAATCTTTTCGTGGATCTCATCGATGGTTTCTGTGCCATCGACAACGAGATAACGCTCTGGATCTTGGGCGGCTAACTGTAAGAACTCTTGGCGGACGCGATCGTGGAAATCATTGGGTTCTGACTCAAGGCGATCGCGTGATTTAAGGCGTGCTAGGCCTACTTCAGCGCTCTGATCGATCAAGATCGTCAGTGTAGGAAAGAGTGATTCAGTAGCCCAGCGCGAGATACGTGCAACTTCGCCAGGCTCAAGAACGCGGCCAGCGCCTTGGTAGGCAATCGAAGAATCAAAGTAGCGATCGGTAATGACAACATCTCCGCGATCTAGTGCGGGGCGAATAGTTGAGAAGACGTGGTGCGCGCGATCGGCTGCATATAACAACGCTTCTGCGCGCGGGCTAATCACACCGGTTTCATGTCCGAGCAAAATCTTACGTAAATCTTTTCCTAAATCCGTTCCACCTGGTTCGCGAGAAAGTACAACGGTCTCACCCTCTTGTTCGAGCCACTCTTTAAGAAGATGTGATTGTGTTGATTTGCCGGTTCCTTCGCCACCTTCAAATGCGATGAAAATCCCTTTAACTGGTTCGCCAGTGATTGATCCGAGTTCGCCTTTAAAGGCGTTGACGATATCGCTCCATAGAGAAACGGTGGGGCGATCTTTCATCTGGCGGTAGGAGAGAGAACCGATCAAGACTGCGATGGCACCTGCGATAAGAAATGTTGCTTGTGATCCGTTGAAGATGTATTCGGTGGATGCAACGGTGTAGGTGTGAACGCCGAAGGTTGCAGCGATCAGTGGTGAGATCGCAAGAACTGCAACCAGGGTAATACGGATTAGTGATTGGACGAAGGCGAAGGTGCGACCGCGAACCTCATCTTTTACTTCCATCCCAAGCATCGTAAAGCCGGTAACCCAGGTAATTCCGGTGAATGCGCCGAGAATGATGGTGATAAAGATTGAGACGGTGAAGTTTGTAATCAATGAAAGGAAGATAAGGAAGAAGCCCGATGTTGCAAGGGATGCGCCGAATAAACGGCGGCGTGAGAACTGGGCAAAGACTTTGGGGCCAGCTGCAATTCCTAGTGCTAGGCCTGTGAAAACAGCGCCGAATAGGACTCCGTATGCGGCATCTCCTCCGCCGAGATCTCCTACGAATGTTCGCGCTAGGCCGATAACAGCACCTGCTGCAGAGAATGCACCGACCATTCCGATGATCAAGCCACGAATAACTTTAGATTCGCTGACAGATCTCCACCCGTGGGTAAGAGCTGCGAGCACACTTTCTTGTGATGCTTTATCTGCTGCTGCTCCACGTGGAATTTCTTTAAGGTTATAAACAGTCAATGCGGCAAAGAGAAAACTAATTGCGTTGATGTAGAGGGCGATATCTACGGAGTTGCCTTTAAATGCGGGGAAGGCAACAGTGATTGCCGATGAGAGAAGGGAAAGGATTGTAAATAAGATTGCTGCAATGGGGGCTGTGCCGTATGCGGCCAGCAACGAGACTTGGTTTGCGTTCTCTAATTTTTCGCGTGGAACAATGTTGGGAACTGTTGCCTCTTTAGCTGGTGACCAGAAGAGTGTCAGGCATTCAACCAAGATCATGGCCGCGTATAACCAGAAATATGTACCAACGATTGGAATAGATATGTAGAGCGCTGCGCGCAAGATATCTACGGTCACCATCAAGCGACGGCGATCGAAGCGATCTGCCAAGACGCCAGCAAGTGGGCCGAGGAATACCGCCGGTAGTAAACGTGCGATGAATACACCGGCGATAGCAAAGTTCGCGGTTGAGTACGATCCACCAGAGAGTTGTTGCGCTAGCGCAGTTGTTGCAAGAAGGCCGAGCCAATCGCCAAGGGATGAGAAGACCATTGAGCGCCAGAGCTTGCGAAATGGCTTTATAGAAAGAACGCTACGAGTGACATCTTGCGCCGGTGCGGCGGGACGAGGTAGCGATGAGGACATGGGTTAAGTCTATCGGGGCTTGTTTACGCGCAAAAAAGGGCCTAGAAGAGGCTCTCTACGCTCTCTTTGAGGCTATAGCGTGAGGTAAATCCCATTGCTGATTTTGCCAGTGATACATCGGCACATAAAAATGCTGGATCTCCCGCGCGACGATCTGCATCCACTGGTGTGATCTCTGTGCGATCCATTGCATCGATAACAAATTGCACAATCTCGCGCACTGATGCACCGTTACCGGTTCCGATATTCATAGTTGCTGGTAGTGCTGATGTGGCATCGGCTATCGCTAAATGTGCTGCTGCGATATCGCGTACATCAACATAGTCGCGAACGCATGTGCCATCTACGGTTGGATAATCGTTTCCGTAGATCACCGGTGCTTGTCCACCCTTGATTCGGTTGATTACAATCGGTACAAGGTTCTCTACTGAGTTATCGAGCAACGCTTTATTTGCGCTACCAACAACGTTAAAGAAGCGAAGTGAGGATCCGTGATTTCCTGGGATCGAGATAAATTCTGTGACTTTACTTTCAGCTAATAACTTTGAAGACCCGTACGGTGAAATCGGTGCGGTGGGTCCATCTTCACGGCAAGGATCCATTGAATCTGGGCTTCCATAAACGGCGGCAGTTGATGAGAAGATAAAGCGTGTGACACCGTGGCGCTTTGCCGCCTCTAGCAACTCAACGGTGGCGGTGTAGTTAACATCTAAATACTCATCGGGCTTCTCCATCGATTCACCAACTGCCTTGAGTGCTGCAGTGTGGATGATTCCAGTAAATGAGTGTGCGGCAAGGAGTGCGTCAACAGCTGCGTAATTTCGGATATCAATAACTTCTAGTGGGATATCGATTGCGTGCTTCGCGCGTAGGTAATCAACGCGTGATTGAAGACCTTGGTAGAGCGAATCTAGGAGAACTACATCTTTACCGGCTGTAATGAAGAGGTCAGCGATATGTGTGCCGATATATCCAGCACCGCCTGTAATTAACCACTTCTGCCTACTCACGGTGTGAGTCTATCGGTTGGCTACTTTTTCTTATAGCCGGCTGGGCACTGTGGTTTTACGGCCACAATTTGTTTGAGGACTTTTCCTTTTGCACAAATTAAGACGATTTTTTTAGCCCCCAATGGCTTAATTGGGATAGGGGCTTTCGCAGGACTGAAGTCACCTTCGCCCATTTTAATTCTGATTGTGGGTGAAGAGTAACCAAAACCAGAAATATTGAAACGTAGCATTCCATTTTCTTGCTTTGCTACAGCGGTTGTAATATTCGATGTTCCTGTTTGATTTAATATCTGTACTTGCGCTTGTGGAAGGGATGCATTGACTCCCCATAGACAGTTTGCATGCCTTATCGGGATATACAGTGTGTAAAAACCCTTATTCTCTTTTCCATCTTCATCTAAATGCGGTGCTGAAACCTTGAAGCTGAAAGTCTGATTCAAATCATCCCATTGCGGAGCTGTACGCTGATACATGGTGGCATTCGAACTCACAACCCCAAGAAATGAACTAGCGCCATCTAACGCACTCTGATTTAAGCATGCAGTGCTGTTTGACTTAACTGGATTTGTTGAAGCGAAGTAACTTGTTAACTTCCAGAACGTTAATGATGCTGCTGTTTTTACTCCACCGGGCACACTCTCGTACTCACTCAAGATGCCAGGTTCAGCGCCATCATCGGGTGCATATAGAGTGGCACGGTTAAAAGTGTTTGCAGTGTTACCGTCACAATTAAGGTCTGATGCGAGTTTTGCGCAAATATCCAATAGTCGTTGTGGGATCTCTGACTTTTTAATGACGTTGGTTACTCCGATGGGTACCTTCGCTGGTGAACCAACGACTTCTAGATAACCCTTCGATCCATTGAGGTCAATGGTTTGGTCACCTATACGGCCAAAGAACCAGCCCGACATCGACTTTGTAAAGGTCCCTAATTTAAGACGAAGTTTGTACTCATAACCTTCCGGGAATAATTCAATTTTGAAGTCGTTTTGTTTTACTTCATTTCCATTTATTGGGAAACTCACTGGCAGGATTTCAAATGAAAACTGCCTTGACGGAATGAAGCTCGAGTTTGGCTCTAAGCCGGCGGAGCTTCCATTTATTGTGGCTCGCACCATATATGTGTCACCCTTTGCGTGGCGCGAAGATGGCAAATTCCATATTGATGCAGCATCTCCGGCAGGACGGAACTTATCTCTATCTAGAGTCACTGGTTTTCCAACAACTAGATCACCGCCCTTCCCTTTTAATGTTTTCGACGGCTCTACGAGAGTGAATTTCGATTGTATTGCGGAGTTCCATTTATCTGAACCGATTTTTCGATAGCCAACCTCTTCAATGCATGCCTGATAATTTACGTCAACATCTATCGAAGTAGTACATGGGGATAAAAGAACTTGAAATAATTGATAAGGTTTTGTGTCGGTAAGGGAGACAGTCCAACTGAAGTCATCATTGATAGATTGCACAGGGTAATAACCGAAGACTGTTCGCATTAAGTTTGGATCACTTATTTCACTAAGTGAATTAATATCCCAAGGAGAGCGTTGATCAGAGGCGCTTGATTGTGACGCAGTACTGATCATCAACACACATGTGATTGCTAGAATTCCGAGATTCTTAATCTTCATACGGAAAGAGTAAGCGTTTGCACTCTTTTATCAAGAAAATTCTAGGTCAGAACTAGTCAGACTTTTTCTTAGCCTTGCCTGTTGCAGCTTTCTTGGCGACCTTCTTCTTCGCAGCTTTTTTAACGGTGTTCTTTGTCAAAGTTGGCGCAGTATCTCCAGCCTTAACTTTGGCTGCCTTCTTACGTGCCTTCTTCGGTGATGGGCCGTTTTCGGCCTCCCACGCGCGACGGCCTGCAAGTAGTTCTAGAGCGCGATCAAGTGTGAGTCCTTCGAGAGTATCTCCACGACGAAGCGTTGCATTGGTCTCGCCATCGGTGACGTACATGCCGAAGCGACCATCTTTAACAATGACTTCGCGTTCGCTACCTGGATCTTTACCAAGTTCTTTCAGCGGTGGCTTTGCAACACCGCGACGGCGTTCTTTTGGCTTTGAATAAATCTCGAGCGCTTCATCTAGTGAGAGTGTAAAGAGTTGTTCCTCAGATGTGAGCGTGCGTGAATCTGCGCCAGCTTTTAAGTATGGGCCATAGCGACCATTTTGAATCGTAATATCTTCACCGGCTGAGTTAGTGCCGAGAATGCGGGGAAGTGATAACAACTTAAGTGCATCGTCAATAGTGATGGTGTCGAGTGTCATTGTTGAGAGAAGGGAGGCAGTCTTTGGCTTTGGTGCATCTTTCTTCTTACGCTTCTTCTTTGGTTCGCCCTTGTCGTTAAGTTCGACAGGTTCTTCTGGGAAAATCTCAGTGATGTATGGGCCGAATCGTCCTGACTTTGCAATGACTTCAAATCCTGTGACTGGATCGATTCCGAGTTCGCGCTCACCAGATGGGGCTGCTAGCAGTTCAATTGCTTTTTCAAGAGTGAGTTCATCCGGTGCTAAGCCTTCAGGAATATTTGCAAGCTTGCGTTCTTCATCAGGCAAGTTCTGTTGTAGGTATGGACCGTAACGTCCGACGCGGATTTCAATATCGGCTGAAAGATTCATAGTGTTCGTGGCGCGTGCATCGATGACGCCAAGGTCTGCCGCTAATACTTCAAGGCCAGGTTGACCATCATGTCCGTAATAGAAATCGCGAAGCCAATCGATACGCGTGGCTTCACCGGCTGCGATCTTGTCGAGATCTTCTTCCATGCTTGCGGTGAATTCGTAGTCAACAAGTTTGGTGAAGTGGGTTTCTAGGAGGCCAGTTACTGAAAATGCGAGGAATGTTGGAACAAGTGCGCGGCCACGCTTATAGACATATCCTCGATCTTGAACTGTCTGCAAAATCGATGCAAATGTTGAAGGGCGACCGATACCGAGTTCTTCGAGTTTCTTCACAAGTGTTGGCTCGGTGTACCGTGCAGGAGGCTTTGTGTCGTGGCCTTCACAGCTGTATTCGCTGACCTTTATTGATTGACCAATTGTCATTGCAGGAAGACGCTTATCGGTTGATTCTTCATCAACCTTTGCATTCTCATCTGGAATATCGTCATAGGCAGCTAAGAAACCTGGAAATGTAATCACGCTGCCGTTGGCACGGAAGATTGCATCTTGCTTATCTGCGGTGGTGACATCAAAGTCAACGCGCATCTGTAACTTCTTGGCATCTGCCATTTGGGATGCGACGGTGCGCTTCCAAATAAGGTCGTACAACGCGAACTCATCGCGTGAAAGTTCTGGTGCTAGCTCACCTGGAGTCTTAAATGAATCTCCTGCTGGGCGAATAGCTTCGTGCGCTTCTTGCGCGTTCTTTGATTTACCTTGATAGACACGTGGCTCTGATGCGACATGGTCTGCTCCGTACAAAGACTTTGCGGCGGCGCGTGCAGCGCCGATGGCTTGGCCAGAAAGGTTTACTGAATCGGTACGCATATATGTGATGTAGCCGTTTTCATATAAACGTTGTGCAATGCGCATGGTGATCTGTGCGCCCCAACCAAGACGCGATCCAGCATCTTGCTGCATCGTCGATGTTGTAAATGGTGGCTTAGGGCGTTCGGTGCGTGGAGATTCCTCCATTGATTTAACGACCAATGGCTGGCCCTTAAGAGATTCAACGAGTGAACGTGCGCCTTTTTCATCCAGGAGCAGAATGTTTTCAAGTGACTTTTCTTTGACTGCGCCATCTGCACCGAAGTCGCTGGTGGCAGCTACTTTCTTGCCTTCAACACTCAAGAGGCGCGCATTAAATCCAAGATCACAGGTGGCGTTGAGATCCCACCATGAGCTAGAGATAAAGGCCATGCGTTCGCGTTCTTTTTCAACAATCAACTTTGTTGCAACAGATTGCACACGACCGGCAGAGATGCGTGGCATGACTTTCTTCCACAAGACTGGTGACAAGCGATATCCGTAGAGACGATCGAGTACGCGACGTGTTTCTTGGGCGTCGATCAAGTGATAATCAAGATCGCGCGTATTTTCTACCGCTTCTTGAATTGCCTCTTTTGTAATTTCATTAAAGACCATGCGCTTAATTGGAATCTTCGGTTGCAAGACCTCAACTAAATGCCAGGCAATTGCTTCACCTTCGCGGTCTTCATCGGTTGCGAGAATGAGTTCGTCGGCGCCCTTCATCAACTCTTTAAGTTCGGCAACTTTCGCCCTCTTATCGGGATTGATGACATATAAAGGTGCGAAATCATTTTCGATATCGACGCCCTCTTTAGACCAAGGGAACTTCTTTACCTCTTTAGGAATATCGGCTGCGCGCTGTGGCAGATCTCGAATATGGCCGACGCTAGCCTCGACGATGTAGTCATCGCCAAGGTAGCCGCCAATTTTGCGCGCCTTCGCTGGTGATTCAACGATGACGAGCTTTTTAAGATCTTTTGCCATGAATACCTAAGTGGGGAAGCCTTTTCTAAAGGTTCTTAGTATTCGATAGACGTTGATTGACGACGGTTGCGAATCAGCGCGGCGACGATAAATGCTGTTGCAACGAGTGCAATAACAGTTGATGCCGATGATTGTGTTGGGAGTGCAAATCCAACAATCGCAGGTGTAATCAAGAGACCAACAAGGTTCATCACCTTGATGAGTGGGTTAATTGCAGGGCCGGCAGTATCTTTAAATGGATCTCCGACTGTGTCTCCGATGATTGTTGCAGCGTGGGCATCTGAGCCCTTACCGCCGTAATGTCCGTCTTCAACCATCTTCTTAGCGTTATCCCATGCTCCACCTGAGTTAGATAGGAATACAGCCATAAGTGTTCCGGTTCCGATTGCACCAGCAAGGTATGCACCGAGTGCGCCAACACCGAGACCGAAGCCAACAGCAATTGGTGCCATCACAGCAAGAACACCTGGTGTAACAAGTTCGCGTAGTGAATCGCGAGTACAGATATCGACAACGCGACCGTACTCAGGCTTTTCAGTTCCGTTCATAATTCCTGGGTGCATCTTGAACTGGTTACGTACTTCCATCACAACTGCGCCAGCTGCACGTGATACAGCGTTGATTGCAAGTCCTGAGAAGAGGAATACAACTGCTGCACCGATGATCAGGCCAACAAGGTTACGTGGGTCTGCAACGTCTAGAACACCTTGGAACTGTGGTGCAACTTCTGTACCGGCTGCAACAGCTTCCTTAACAGCGTTCTTGATTGCATCTGTAAAGGCACCGAAGAGCGCAGTCGCTGCCAAAACAGCGGTTGCGATTGCGATTCCCTTTGTAATTGCCTTTGTTGTGTTTCCAACAGCATCAAGGCTTGTAAGAATCTTTGCGCCTTCACCCTTTACATCTCCTGACATTTCAGCAATGCCTTGAGCGTTATCTGAGATAGGACCGAATGTATCCATCGCAACGATCACACCTACTGTTGTAAGAAGACCAGTACCTGCGATTGCAATTGCGAAGAGTGACAAGACGATTGATCCGCCACCGAGCAAGAATGCGCCAAATACTGCTGCTGCGATCAAGAGTGCAGAGTAGACAGCTGATTCAAATCCGATTGAAATACCAGCCAAAATCACTGTTGCAGCACCTGTCTGTGATGATGCAGAAACATCATTTACTGGACGGCGGCCAACTTCGGTAAAGAAGCCGGTAAGCAACTGGATTGATGCAGCAAGTGCGATACCGATCAGAACTGCACCGAATGTAAGAACGCGTGGATTGATATCAGCGGCTTCAGCCAGGATATCTTGGTTAGGAGCGATGAGCTCTGTGAGGGACGCAGGTAGATATGTAAATGTTGCAAGGCCTACAAGTACTGCAGAGATGATTGCAGATGAGAAGAATGAGCGGTTAATAGCGGTCATTGCTGACTTATCTGTACTGCGCATACGTGTAATGAAGATACCAATTACTGCGGTAACGATTCCGATTGCAGGAACGATCAATGGATAGATCAAACCTTCAACACCGAAAGCTGCCTTACCCAAGATGAGTGCTGCAACAAGTGTTACTGCATATGACTCGAACAAATCTGCAGCCATACCAGCACAGTCACCGACGTTATCTCCTACGTTATCTGCAATTGTTGCAGCGTTACGTGGGTCATCTTCTGGAATGTTCTTCTCAACTTTACCGACGAGGTCAGCTCCGACATCTGCTGCCTTTGTAAAGATACCGCCGCCCACGCGCATAAACATCGCGAGCATTGCAGCACCGAAACCAAAACCTTCAAGAACTGTTGGGGCATCTGATTTAAAGATAACGACTGCGCCGGCTGCGCCAATAAGTCCGAGACCAACTGTTGTCATACCAACAACGCCACCTGTGCGAAATGCGATCTGAACCGCATTTGTCGCATCTCCTTGACGGGCAGCTTCTGCAACGCGAACATTTGCGCGCACAGCCAACCACATACCGTTGTAACCAACGAGTGCTGAGAACGCTGCACCCATAAGGAAGAAGAGCGAGCGCCCGATCTTGATGCCGAGGGATTCAGCAGGGAGTGCGAAAAGTAAAAAGAAAACGATTCCAACAAAGTAGGACAAGGTGGTGAACTGGCGCTTTAAGTAAGCGGCGGCACCTTCCTGAACTGCCTCAGCGATCTCAATCATCTTGGCTGTTCCTTCACTTGCTGCCAAGACCTGGCCACGCAAGAACCAGGCGATGGCAAGGGCTGCCAGCGAGATTCCTAGGACCACGTACGTGATGTTGAGTTCTTTACCTACTACTTCGACTGCATTGGCAGCTGCGGCGTTAAAGCGCATCGGTTCTCCTCCGTTGGAGATTTAGGGCCCGCCTGTATGCGGGCACGAGATGTCGGGAATTGTAGGCGTATACCTATTTATTACGCCAACTCCGCAGCACGTATACGCTCAAAAAGGTTGGAGTGAGACGAGCTCCCTGACTACTTGACGGCTCCTTGGGAAATACCCGAAATGAACTGCTTCTGCAGGATGAGGTAGAAAATCACGATAGGAAGGACGGCAAGAACCAGACCGGCCATCGCTTGCCCGTACTCAATCGAGTACTGACCATAGAAGAGGTATGTAGAAAGTGGGAGCGTCTGCGTCTCCTCTGTAAGAACCAGCCGCGGAAGCAGAAAGTCGTTCCAGATCCAGAGAGCGTTGATGATTGCAACCGTTGCAGTAATCGGACGCATCATTGGAAAGATGATCTTCCAGAATGCCACCATGTCGGAGGCGCCATCGATTGAAGCTGCCTCATCGATTTCTGTCGGAATAGTTGAAATGAAGCCGTGATACAAGAACGTAGATAGAGCTACGCCGAAACCAATATAGAAAAAGATTAGCGCTGCACGGTTATTCCACGAAACAAATGGGGCGAAGCGCGCCATAAAAGGAATCATCAGGGCCTGGAAGGGGACAATCATTGAGGTGACAAGAATAAGAAAAATATACTTAGTTGACTTAGTTTTAGTGCGTGCTAAGTAATACGCCAACATTGATGAGAAGATAATAAGTAATGAAACGCTCGACACTGAAATAATGATTGAGTTGGTAAGTGAGCGGAAGAAGTTCATCTTCGTAAGTGCTTCTTGGAAGTTTTCCCACGTAATAGTTACAGGGAGTGCGAGTGGATTCTCAAGAATCTCAGGCTTTAGCTTTACTGAATTGAGGAAGACTAAGAGAAACGGTGTGACATAAGCGAAGGCTAAGATCGATCCAACAATAAAGGTGGCTCGCTTTGCTAAGCGTGCGCGTGAGTTCATCGCTGGACCTCATATCTCTTAGAGATACTGACTTGGACCAATGCGGCGATGGCAACCATCAAAAACATGATTACCGCCTTGGATTGTCCTGTTCCGAAGTTTCCATTGAGAAAGGCATCTTGGAAGATATGCATCGAGATTAATTCGGTGGTCCGGAATGGCCCTCCGCCAGTTAACGCGACGTTGACGTCATAGGCCATAAAACCCGCACGTAGCGTTAAGAAGAGTGCAATTGTGAAAGCCTGCGCCATCAGCGGAACTTTGATTGCAAGCAAGGTGCGCATGGGTGAAGCGCCATCAATTTGAGATGCTTCAAGTACCTCGGTCTCAATTGAGACAAGGCCTGTGATGTAAACAATCATCATGTAACCAGAGGATTGCCACACGGTCACAATAATGAGGGCCCAGAAAGCCTTATTAGTATCTTGCAACCACGATTCCTTGAAGAGCGCCCAGTCATATTTATTGGCTAGGGATACCAGTGCGCTGTTAAAGATAAATTGCCAGATAACACCGAGGATTACACCACCGATGAGGTTTGGCACGAAGAAGAAAGTGCGCAGAATATTTTTACTGCGAAGCTTCGAAGTAACTATAAGTGCTAATCCAAATGCAACAACATTCACTGCGATCAGTGAGACAACCACAAAGAGTGATGTGAATCGAAGAGTGCTCCAGAATGTTGGATCTTGGAATGACTTTGTGTAATTTGAGATTCCAACAAATTTTGTTGCCTCAAACCCATCCCAATCCGTAAAGGTGTAATAAAAACCATTGAGGAAAGGAACCACAAGGACAACTATGAAGATTGAAAGAGGCACGGCTGCGAATTTTAAAAACTTTTTCGTAGTTCGCTTAGATTTCAATTAATCGCCTCCAATCCAGAATTGCTAGGAAAATCCTATGATGAGAAAAATCATCCTGGGGCGAGGTAACTCGCCCCAGGATGATTCTATTTACTCTTTTTTTGACGTGAAAGTGGTTCTAAGAAATTACTTCTTAGCTCCGCGCCATGTCTTTACTGAGCCCTTCCATGCAGCTTGGATTGCCGCTGCAAGGTCAGCTGAACTGATCTTGTCAGTGAAGTACTGCTGCATAGATACCTTTCCAACTGTCTCTTGGAGACCTGCTGGGTAGTAGGTATTGATCCACTCAAGTGTCTTTCCAGCGCCAACATACTTAGCGATTTCACGCGCCATGTTTGTAGCTGGTTCAACCTTGAAGCCACTGTAGACAGGGATGAAGCCCATGCCACCCTTTGAAGCTGGGTTAGCAACAAAGCCTTGTCCAGCTGGTGATGTGTAGAGCCATGTGAGGAAGTCGATAGCTCCATCGCGCTCTGCCTTTGTTGACTGCTTTGCGTCAATCATGAAGTAGCCAGGTACGCCGACAGGAATCGAATCATTTCCATACGCCTTTGCATCTGTGCTCACTGGAACAGGCATGATGCCGAAATCAGTTCCGGCGGCACCCTTAATGAGGTCAGGTTCAGTCCAGTTACCTTGGAACAAGAATCCGTAATCTCCGCTTGCAAGGCTTGCAATTGAAGCTGGGTATTCAGTGTCGGTGAGGTTTGTAGTTGAACCGTTGTACTTCTTAAGAAGATCAAATGTTGCAAGCCAGTTCTTGAAGACAGGATCTGATGCGAGATCCTTCTTTCCATCTGACAATGCATCAAGAGCAGCCAAGCGGCCTTCATGAGTTGTTGCTGCATTTGTGTGGTAAATGTTTGTGAAGTGTGCACCAAGTGACCACCAGATAGCTGAGAAGTGAACTGCCTTCTTGCCCTTTGCCTGAAGAGTCTTGAATGCTGCTTCTAGTTCTGTGCGAGTTGTGATCTTCTTTGGATCAATTCCTGCATCAGCAAGAACCTTCTTGTTGT
>Ga0209191_1000120_pt1 | contig 62723 bp, 112 predicted proteins | sample S_130626_EF_Meta_FD_187320 | JGI IMG/M metagenome (GOLD analysis project Ga0209191, IMG submission 187320) | Freshwater microbial communities from Lake Simoncouche, Canada to study carbon cycling - S_130626_EF_MetaG (SPAdes) (version 2) | ecosystem: Environmental > Aquatic > Freshwater > Lake ...
GTATGGGCCTCAGAAAACAATTTTGATGGTAACTATCAAGTCGAACCTGTTGGATATAACGATTCTGCACCAAATGCACGTGAACCTTTACCTAGTAGACTTATGTCACCTTTTATTTGGAATGTTATTGGCTCAAGTGATTCTCCATATCAACGGCAGGGCACAGAAGTTATTGCTTTTGATGAATTTGGAGCAATGCAAAGTGCTAGACGTGAATGGAATTTAAACACAAGCGGAGCCACTGAAGAAGAATTCTTTAGAACCAACGGCTGGACTGCGACCCCAGTTCGTCCTGCTAATTCTCCAAGGCCTAGGCAAACTAGACAGTCTAGTCCTGTTCCAGGTAGTACCACAGACTTACAACAGCAACGTGCTGCCGGAGGCTTTACCGGTGCTTGGCAAGTATTAGATGCCGACACTGGACAAGAATTGTATAGATTCAGCGGTGTAGGTAACGTACAAGCAGATGCTAATCGTGTTGCCGCAGAATGGTTAAGACGTAATGGTCCAGAAGATGCAGACATGACACAAATCGAAGTTGTACCTATAATGGGTTGACAATAAATAAACAATACCATGAGACTAAATGATTTTATCGAAGAGCAAACTATAGTAGAGGTTCCTATGAATCCCTCTGCATTTGCCGCGGCTATAGACACTGGTCAAGAACAGGGTGTTCGTGTTGGCTTTGAATTTGAAGTCTACGTCCCCGAATCATTGTATGTCGGCACTGATACTAAAACAGTTCCTACTACAACAGAAGAATTCATTAAAAAATTCAACGAGTTAGACTATTTAGATAATAGAACGCCGAATCAGTTTAGCCCAGAAAATTTTGACACATATTTTAAATTTAAACAACCTATAAATGGTTTTAACAATACACAACAAGCATACGATGTATTACTTAAAAAAAATATAGTCAAAGCCAAGAAATTATTTAATAAGATTGACGAATCTGAAAGAATAAAGTTGATTCGACGAGCAAAAAGACAGGGTTTTCTTAGTGGGAATAGTGCCAGTATACAACTAAAGTTTATTTTATGGGTAGGGAATGAGCTAACTCGTCCCAGTAACTGGGATAATGGATCTGAATATGATATTGGCAGAAATCTTATAAGGCTGGGTTCAATTAACTGGAGAGACATTTCTGATGTGATATTTGCAACGGATGGACGTATTAGTTATATGTCTTTCCTTCACCTTAAAAGAAATTTTAATAATCTATTTGAATTGACAAAAACACCCGAAGAAACATATCATGCATTGAACATGCCCGAAGTAGAAGCCGAAGCAGACTATGACTCAGATGAGGACAACGAAAATTATCCCGCGGCAACAGAAAAATTAAAACCATTGATAGCCAGTGTCATGGGAGCAAAAGTAACAGTATTCAATGATTATCATGAACGAAAGAAAAATACAACAAATTGGTACATTGAACCCGATGGTAGTTTATCTATGCAAGAAGAATCGGGAGATGTTGGGCTGGAAATTGTCAGTCCACCACTGCCAGCTATTACTGCCATAGATGCACTTAATAAGTTTTTTGCAATGGCACAAGAAAATAAATTTTATACTAACAAGTCAACGGGATTGCACATTAACGTAAGTATTCCACAAAAGTTGGATATATTAAAATTAGCAGTATTCTTGGGTGATCAATATGTGATGAAATATTTTAATAGAGAAAATAACAAGTATGTTTCTGGTGCTATACGAGGAATGAATAGAGAAATTCGACGTAATGCAGATCCACTGCCATATGTCGATGTAAAAACATCAAGAGAACCCAGCGTATTAAATCAACCAAATCAAACTAGTAATTTTAATATGAGTGCATTGCAAATACTGGCAAAGAATAACAGCGGAGACCATAATGCTAGTATTAGTAACAATGGCAAATACATTAGTTTTCGTCATGCTGGCGGCAACTATCTAGCAGATTACTCAGGTATTTACAATACAGTGGGACGTTTTATTCGTGCAATGATTATTGCCAGCACTCCTGAATTATATGCACAAGAGTATAAAACTAAAATAGCTAAATTATTAGCACAAGCACAACCAGAAATTCAACGATATGGTCCCATTGATAAAGTTATTGCTTATCTACGAAAAAACGGATTGCCTATTATAGAACTTGATATCATGAAAATCAGTGCTAAAAAAAGTATGAATATTGCCATTAAAGATGCACTATTTGAAATATTAGACACAGCTCCGGGAAATAGTATCACAGTTCAACAAAATAATCAAGACAGTAAAAATAAGATTGTAAATTTGACTCGCGGTGAAGTAGTCAAAGAAAAAATAAGTAAAGCACCATTGACAGAGTTTGCAAAAATTACAGTACTCCCAGAAGAACTAAGAGATCTCGTTCATTTTGTTAATCAGACAACTTCAACTGGTGTGAATACTTTTAAAAATCTTAGAAGATCCTACGAAGTAAGTGGTTATTATTATTTAGATAAAATTATGTTACCGCCAAATGATCTACGAACGCAGGCATTTATTAAAAAGATGCTAAAACAACAATATACACGACGATGAGAGCTTATGAATTTTTAAAATCCAACAACTCAGTTTTAAAAATTGATCAGCAAACCTACGAATCTAATATTTCTTTCAGCGACTATGAACGTGCAGTCATGGAAGGCGGACATAGTTTAGATAAACCTAAAAGTGCATTACATCAAGTAGTAAGTGAAATAGTTAACACCAGTATAATGAAGAATGGTTGGAAGAAACAAGAACATAGAGATGGCTTAGATCTTCGAGCAACTGCCAATGAGGAAGGCCTAAGTATATTTGCCTATGATGTCGGAGGTAGAGAAATAGGATTTGTTCACTTTGAAATTATCAACAATAAATTAGAAAGTTTTGATACTTGGGTTGATCCTAGAATGAGAAGACAGGGCATTGCCACAGTTATGTATAATTATGCCAAAGAATTAGGCAATGATCTAGCACCAAGTACAGCACAAACTCCTGATGGTAAAAAATTCTGGAAGTCTATAAAAAAACAACAAACTATAGACAATGAGCAAGGTGTGGCGGAAGGTAAAGACTTTGATCGATGCTTTGACCAAGCCTGCAAACTGTATGACCGAGCTGTGAGCAAAAATCTCGAACCAAAATTGGTACAAGTAGCAGACTTTCAGGGTGATGGTAACGGAGCAGATCCTCGTTGGATGAAACTACCACAACATGTATGGCAACACTATGTGGTCATCGTGGGTGACCAAGTGTTAGACCCTACTGCAAAACAGTTTGGAGATTCCATGCCCACACAATATCAGGTATCGGACCTGGATAGATTATGGGGTCAGCAATATCAGATTCGTCCTAGACAAGGCGTGGCGGAAAACGAATCCGAAATACTAGACGATTTAGAAGAAGGTTGGAAAGACTGGGTAGCAGGTGCTGCCTTAGGTGCTGCCGCATTATCTCCACAGGCTGCTGATGCTAAATCAACACCACAACAAAAGCCAGCTATAACACAACAAGTTCAAGGTGATGCTAACTACGCCACTAAACTTATATTAAAGCCCGAAGCAAAGATATTAATACAAACAGCCCGTGCCGCTGGTATGCGCGGTAAAGAACTAGCACAGTTTGTAGCACAATGCGCTCACGAAACTGCTAATTTCTCTAGCTTAAAGGAATTTGGCGGTAGACTAGACTTTAAGAAATACGATCCTAAACACAATCCACGCAAAGCAAAGATATTAGGCAACAAACAAATAGGCGACGGTGCCAAGTATCACGGCAGAGGTTACATACAACTTACTGGTCGTGACAATTACAAACGTGCAGGACAAGCATTGGGCTTACCATTAGAAGCGCAACCAGAATTAGTTGAACGCCCAGAAGTTGCTGCCAAAGTAGCAGTATGGTTTTGGCAAAATCAAGTAGCACCAATGGTCAATAACTTCAATGACACAGCACAAGTAACCAAACCAATTAACAGTGGATTAAAAGGTTTAGAAGATAGACATACCAAATATGCTAGTATTATGGCATTGATGGGATCTAAGTCTTGACAAGACTTAACAATAAATATATAATGTAAGTTATTGCTGTATGAAGCAGAGAAAAAAGTGTTCTGGACGCGGGTTCGACTCCCGCCAGGTCCACCATAAACATACTCTAGCCGCAAGGTGACAAGTGGGTTCATCCATGAAGTGTGTTTATGCCGGGCCTGCCATGGTTTCGACAGGGCAAAGAGTATTGAAGTGGACAGCTCGGGAAAGCAGAACCCGTTAGGATTGGGGTAACCCGGTCGTAGAAGCAAAACCTATAAATGCAAACGATGAAGTTTACGCATTGGCCGCCTAAACGCAGCCTGGGGTAAGACATACCTCGCAACAGAAACTCAGAAAGGCTCTTCGGAGCCTTTTCTATTATTAATTTTTCCTATTAGCGTCATAAAAATATATTAGCGAAAAACTCCTTGACTTTGTCGATTATAAGGATATATAATATACAACTTAGTGAAAACACTAATACGAATTTTAACTTAAAGGAAATCAAAAATGAAAACAGTTGGCGACAAATTAGCCCCATTCGCAGTCACAGGCGTTAAGCCCGGACAACCAGAAGATGCATTCTATACTATTACAGACACTAGCTTTGAAGGCAAGTGGAAAGTAATCGTTTATTATCCAAAGGACTTTACATTCGTATGTCCAACAGAAATCGTAGCATATGACAAGCTGACAGGCGACTTTGCTGACCGTGACGCTGTATTGCTAACAGGTTCAACAGACAATGAGTTCTGTAAAGTAGCATGGCAGACGGCACACGCTGATTTGAAGAAAATTACACATCACCAGTTTGCTGATACACAGCGCAGTGAATTGAGCTTGATTGAACAGCTTGGTGTATTCTATGCTCCAGCAGGTGCCGCACTTCGCGCAACATTTATCGTTGATCCAGAGAACGTTATCCAACATGTGACTGTCAACAACTTGAACGTTGGTCGTAGCCCAGAAGAAACACTTCGTGTATTGGATGCGCTACAAACTGGCGAGCTATGTGCTTGTAACCGTACAGTTGGTGGTGAGACTTTATAATGGCATTCATTGACGCAATTAAAGGTGCGTTGCCAGACTACGCAAAAGACACTAAGTTAAATCTTGATGCTGTCTTATTGCGTAGTACACTAGATGATGATGTGGCCATGGGTTGTGCAGTAGCCGCACTGGCCGCAACAGGCAACGGCAAGGTACTTGCTGTCTTGTTAGCAGATGCTCCAGTCTTTGCTGACTCGGCCATGACAGCCGCAAGTATTATGGCACAAAACAATGTATGGTATCCATATGTTGAGATGGCCGACGATCCGCAACTAAAAGGTCTGCCAGCACAGTTACGCATGAATGCCATCGCCAGTCATGGCGGAACCACCAAATCAAACTTTGAAGCATTCTCGTTAGCCGCAAGCATTGTGGGCAAGTGCCATTTCTGTGTTAAGGCACACTACGAAACATTAAAGCAAGAAGGCTACACAGTGGAACAACTTCGTGACATTGGTCGTATTGCCAGTGTTATGAACAGCGTAGCCAAAGTTTTGAATTCATAATTAGTAAATTTACTAACTTTTTAGTCGAACATGTGCGTGTACGCACATGTTTTGTTTGGTTTATAGTGTATAATTGTAGATTATTAAACTAATTAGTTTATGAATCATTAATAAAGGAAAAATTATGACAACAACAATTACAATCAAAGACAAAGCAGTAAACACTACATACCAAAATGTTACTGGTTTGACAGGCGGCACCGGTGATGGTGCTACATTTGATGTTACAAAAACCAACGGAGTTTATTCTGTTGTATTAGACTCATTAGCGGCCAGTGCAGGCACAGGTTATGTTGCCGGAGACACAATTACTCTCGCTGGCACAGCACTAGGTGGTACTATTGCCAACAACCTAATCGTTACAGTTGCCACAGTTGGTACACTAGGTAAGATTGCTACATTTGGTGTAGTAGGTACAGGTCGTGTTGGTGATGGCACAGTTGATGTTACTGTAGATGTTACAGGAACAGCGGGTGTTGATACTTACACAGTCGGTGGAGCCAGTACAGAATATACTATTACCAAAACTGCTAGTAAGATTGAGTTAGACAGCACGTTGGCTACCAACGTTGAATTCAACCTTGCTGACCACGAGCGGGTTGTGTTCACAGACAAGGCCATTGCCTATGATGCCACTGGCCGTGCTGGTGATGTATATGCATTGCTAGCAGCCGCACTTGGCACAGCTGATGTTACCAACGCATACAAAGGTATTGGTATTAAACTTGCTGACTCGGGTTGGACCAACAAACAATTAGCAGAAGCATTGTTGGCAACAGATGTTTACAAAACAGATGCCGGTGGTGTCAGTAATGAAACATTTATCAAGCACGTTTACAAAAACGTATATGGCACAAATGCTTCATTATCGGATGTGACAGCATTGACAACTTGGATGACTACTAATAACTACAGCCAAGCTGATGTATTAGTTACTGCTAGCGAATTGACTAGTTTTGAAACAGCTATTGGTTTAGTTGGTTTAGCAACAACTGGTATTGAATATACTCTAGTGGTATAAAAATGCGATACTTGCCCTTTCAAAGGGCAAGTATTATTCTTGATAATATCGTGTAACCGATCCTGCAGGTTTACTTAAATCACTGATAAACTGACCCAATGGTATTGTAATGTATTGCCTGCGCCACTGATTCTCTGGTCCATTCATTATGTAATCAATGCCTTCTGGACCCATATATTTCTTAAAATAAAATAGCTCGTCTTTCCAGAGATGACCATACATTATTGGTTTAATATAAAAATCCCACCAGTCTATTCTTTTAACAACTTCACCATGTTGTTCTAAAGCATTATCTTCAAAGAACTTATATGAATGCATAAATCCCTTCATAACAGTATCGTTTAAAATGCTTAAAACACATTCGCTACTTCTATCAAATATAATATTGCGGCCCGTTCTGTTGAGAATATTAAAAGCGCGATGTCTACTTACTTCGTAGCTATTGTATCCTTCGTAATAATAGGGTTTATTATTTTTATATGAAATAAAGGGACCGTCTATGCCCTGTAAAAAGTCGCAGTTATTAGGCAACATACTTAGAAACTTTTTATGCATTAATTGGTAAGGAGGTATATCTGTTTCTAGATACTCCGCCATGAGTTCATCTTTTATCTTCATTGGATCAATGTCGATGATCAGTGATTTAAATCCCCAAGCTTTTTCCAATACTTTTAGGTTTTTATATTCATATTCGTTATAGCCTGGCAAATACATAAATGCTGATTCAATGGGAATACCTTGTTCCAAAAAACTCAATAAAACTATTTGACTATCTAGACCAGTACTCATACCAAGTACAATAGGATTGCCGTGTTCAGCAATATCTATAGCTCTACGATTACATTCAGTTCGAAAGTCTGACACTTCCCATCTACATGATTCGTAGTCAGAATAAAATACGCCGTTGTCTAGTCCTATTTGCATATCGCCTCAATAAATATGTATTTAATACTATGATGAACAAAAAACTAGGTTATTACACATGTGCCGGTATAGAATTTGAATCTAAAATTCAAGCGTGTTTGCATGCCGTTACTACTGGAAAAGAAGTCCAATGGCATTTCAATGATGAAATCTTTTCAAAACATAATTGGAGTATAGAGCCTGAATTAAGTTTAGATGTATTGTACAATATAAGAAGCCGTCAGATTAGAGAAAAGTATGATTACGTTGTATTAAGTTATAGCGGCGGAGCAGACAGTCATAATATACTAATGAGTTTCATCCGACAAGGTCTACACATAGACGAAATTGTTGTAAACAACATGGAAAAGGCCAACAAGCAATTTACGGATCTCAATGTAAACAATACAAATCCAACTAATACTCCTGCTGAGTTTAGATTACAGACTGTGCCTAGATTAAAAGAAATCGCTGTACAGATTCCTAGAACAAAAATCACAGTCTGTGATCTCAGTGATCATTTATTTGACTATATGAATTCAGCCAAAGATGCTAGTTGGGTGCTGGGTCGCAAGGAAGGTCTTAACGCTGCCAATGCTACTCGATATAATTATTTGGCAATGACTGAAATTAGAAAACAATTTGATAAAAATAAATCAATGGTTATTATTGTAGGAGTTGACAAACCACGTTGCTTTGTACGTAATGGCGACTTTTATATTAGGTTTGCGGATCGAGCAGCCAACATTGTTCCTATACCAAATCATTTAAATGAATACACAAACAGTACAGTGGAACTATATTATTGGAGTCCAGATAGTATAGATATTTTAACCAAACAGGCTCATGTTGTTCGACGATGGTTACAATTTAAACCAGAGATGCAAAAGTTATTTGACAGTGAAGTAATGGCTGATCCTAAGATATTTAGAATTTATCATGAAAGATTGTTAAGGAACATTGTATATACAACTTGGGATGAACATTGGTTCCAAACAGACAAAGCCGTTAAAGATTGGACCAGCGAATTCGATCAATGGTTTGAAGATGGATACAGTGATACTAGAGCATATGGTATCTGGCTTGAGGGTGTTAATTTTGTCAAGGACAAACTACACACATTCGCTAATCACCGTAACGGCGACCTCGATGGCTTAAAATTATTTGGTAAAAATTATAAAATTGGACCTGCCAATTTTATTGTTTAATTTCTAGTTTATTGTTTTGAATAAATCTAGTCAGTGCTTTATTTGATTTTAGCACAGAATTTATCATCCACTGTTCAATTGATCCTATGGGTAATAAACCTACATCAAATGTAGTGTCTTTGAATTCCTTACTAGAGAATACTTTTGAAATATCGTTGATAATCTTAAATTTATTATCAGCTTCCATAGATTTAGAAACTACCAATGCTACATAACTTTGGTATGGAAAAGGTTCTTTAAAATATTGTTCCCACGTAAGTATTTTATCTCCCATGTCATGGCTAGCAAATAATACGGTTATTCTTGGATCAGTTATTATTGCTTTGATACCAGCATAGTTACCAAACGTACAATCTACATTTCCAGCCAATACATCCAACGCACCTTTGTTACCGCCTATGGGATACGGTACTACTAGATGTTTTCCTTTAGCATGAACAAACAGCGATTCAGATGCAATATGCTCCGAGCTACCATAACCATTAATGGCAAAGCTCAATGATCTTGTTGTTGATAAAAAATCATTAAATGTTTTAATTCCTAGTTTTGAATTACATATTAATAAATTTGGAAGAACAGCAACCACGCCTAATATTTCTAAGTCTGATTCTGGATTGTATTCCAAATCCTTAAACATCAATGGATTGGTTACATATATTTGTGGTACCGTGGCCATCAATACACTATTGCCTTGTAAGACATGTTTGACGGCAATTCTACCAGCCGCCCCAGGTCGATTTTGTACAGTATAGCCCGCCGGCACTGGTAAGTTTTTTATGATCAGTCTGGTGATCCTATCGCTGGGCCCGCCTGGTGAATGATGTACAGTGAACTCTGTGGCATGAGCAGATGAACATAACCATAGCACTAACATTATTTTTTTAAGTATATACATAATGAAATATTTAGTCATCTAATAATGTATGTTAGTAGGATATATAGTAGTATGGGAAAACAAACAGACTATTTTGAAAGTATAGGATATAAGCCAGAGTACTGGATTGGCGATAGAGTTTTTGGCAAGTGGAATAAAATTCCATTTATTGGCACAGTGGGCAATGATACATTGATCAATGAAATTGAAGGCCCACGCATCAGCATACACTTGGATTTACCTATTAAACACAACGGAATAGTACGTAATATTATTATTGTCAAGCACAAAGATATCAAAAAACTAACTGTATTCTAAGGTGATTCAATCATTCAACTGTGTTATCAATTAGGAGATACACATGGCATTAGTAGACAAAAACGGAGTTGCAGTACAACCAGGAGCATTGGCAGTATGGATTGAAACTTTGCCTGAACCAAAGAAGTCAGAGTATGAAGATTTAAGACAAGCTGGTGTTGCTGCAGGCCATAACACAGAAGGCTTTACAAGAATCTTTCAAGAATTCTGTGCGGCAAATGGTCTAGTAGACAATACACCACAGTAGTTTTATTACGAACAACCTTGTTGTTGATTTGTGAGTTATAAGACTATATAATAGTGTACAGACAATAGTTTGTACATTACACACATAGAGAGAAAATATTATGAGCACAAATGGCTATGAAATTCGTCTTGAACTACTCAAGATGGCAAAAGAAATGATGGAACAAGACTGGCATGCACAGCGTGATGCTGTTATGACAGACTACAGTACCAAAGTCAGCTTGGCACACGGCAAGGCAGAATCCCAAGGTTTTGCATCTGCTGATTATCCTTCAGCACCAACCTTCCGACCTTTCCCTTCTGAGGAAGAGATCATTAAGAAGGCCAAAGTGTTGAACGAGTTTGTTGCCCAAAAAGCATAAACGGTTAAATTAACCACTAAAACGGTAAGATGCGCTATTGCTCTTACCGTTTTTTTGTTGTATAATAGTCATACGTTGTTAAAGTTAACAGCGACGATTTAACATTTAAAGGAAAATTTAAAATGAACGTAACTACTACAAAATCAGGCAAACTCTTAGAAGCTTTTCGCAAGGGCGAAGAACTAACTGCCGGCCAAATCACACACCGTTTTGGTATTAAGAACCCACGTGCAACAGTTAGCGATCTTCGCTTCCAAGGTTTTGCAATCTATGCAAACGCTCGCACAAACACTCGTGGCGAAACTTATACTAAGTATCGTTTGGGTACTCCAACTCGCGCAGTTATTGCCGCAGGTTACAAAGCATTGGCTATGGGCACAGTCTAATAGACTTTTGGTTGTAAATAAAAGGACACAGTGATGTGTCCTTTTTTTATGAGTATAGTATGGACCTAAAGCAAGTAATCAGAACAGTTGACGATTTTCCAAAACCCGGAGTTAAATTTTTAGATGTAACAAGTATTTTAGAAGATCCTGCGGCATTTAGAAAAACTGTTAATTGGCTAGTTAAACAAAGTGCCATCTATAACATAGACTGTATCGTTGCTGTAGATGCTCGAGGATTTATTTGGGGATCTGCACTAGCATCTGAAATACAAGTACCTTTATTCTTAGCACGTAAACCAGGTAAGCTTCCAGGCAATGTAGTTACCAAAGAATACGATACTGAATACAGCACAGCAAGTTTGAGTATGCTAAAAGATAGTGATATCAAAGGCACAGTAATGATTGTGGATGATATATTAGCCACCGGCGGTACATTAAATGCCGTTGGGGAATTGTTAACAGAACATTGGGACATTAAACCAAACAAACAGGTTCATGCTACGTTAGTTTGTTTGGATTTTTTACCTGGCAGGGAAATGCTAGAAAATAAAAAATATAAATTGGCGTATATGGAATCTTATTAATGGATATATCTAAATTTTATACTACAGTACCTGACTGGATCTGGAAGGGAAATGCGGCATCCGATATATCTCAACTACTAGCTAACCCTGATGTTTTTTCTTATTCAGTCGAATGTTTAACAGAATTAACAAAAAAATACAATATAGATAATATAGTTGCTATAGAGACTAGAGGATTTATATGGGCATCAGCATTGGCATTTTCAGCAAAATTACCATTACATCTTGCAAGAAAACCATTAAGAATTCCACGCCCAGTAGTTGAAAGTAGATTTATGAGTAGAAACCGGCATTATTCATTGAGCATTCAAAAAGATGCTAACATATATGGAAATGTCATGGTAGTTGATGACATATTAGTATCTGGTTCTACACTCAATAGTGTAGGAGAATTACTAAAAGAACATTTCGACATTTTGCCAGTCAATCAATTACATACATCTATAATTGCAATTAAGGATTGGCAAGGTAAAAAAATGTTATTGGATAAAGGTTATTTAGTAGAAAACTTAGCAACAATTTAAATGGTAACGCCAACCCGTAAACGTTTGTGATCATTGTCACTGCGACAATAATTCATATTACAAGAAAATATTTCGCTAGGTGCTTTCCAATTCTCATCAAATACGTTTCCAATATCCCTGCCACCGCAGTCACTGCCTGAGGTGTAGCCTTTGTGACTGATATACAAATAATCTATTCCAGCATAACATCCTAGGCCAGTGTAACTAGGGGTATCGTCGACTGGAGGTATTCTAGGATCATTATAAACTGGCTCCTCGTGAGGTGTCGGGACAGGCTCCCAATCATCTGCTCTGCCATTAATCCTATTAATATCTATCTTAGAATAACCAACCCAATAGTCTCCTACTTTAACATCATTATATAAAATTTGTTCTTTGACAGAAATTCCATCTTCCCTTAGAGTTTCAATGAGTTCTCTCTTTTCAAATATTTTCCCCGGAGTCAATGGAACTATTATTTGTAACTGTTTGTTGTTTTCTTTACAAAAGTCTATTATAAAATTTAATACACTGACGTTTTGCCAATCATGATGCGTGATTTTATATTGATCAACATAGTCTTTTGTTTCTATCAAATTAAACCAAGTTTCTCCGCCATTGGTATCCAAACGCACAATACTAGGCTTAGACTTGATTTGTCTTAATAGTATATTTAGGTTTGTAAAATGAAGAGGTTCGCCTCCGCCTATTTTCCATTTAATACTTTCGGCGTGCTTGTATCTACTTGTTTGTAATTTTTCAATCACTGCCAAATATTCATCCGTGGTTCTCTTATTGGTACCAGCACGATATCTACTAGGACAATACTCACAGCCTGTATTACACTTATCAGTTAAGTGCCAATGTATTTCTGCTTGTTCAATCATGCAAATATTTATCGAAATACTTGACAAACTAACAATTAAAGTGTATTATAACTCATTATAAAGCAGTATAAAAGATTCACTACTGTTCTATAAATAAACTACATGGCATTTTTATTATTTTTTACAGCATTTGTCCTTAGCGGCATTGCGGCATATTACAGCGTTATTGGTCTTATAGCAATCTTTTCTGCGGCAGTAATACCTGTTGCGATTATGGGCGGCAGTTTAGAAATGGCCAAACTAGTTGTTGCTAGTTGGCTATACCGATACTGGAAGAGTGTTCCTTTCTTAATGAAAGCATACTTTACATCAGCATTGGTTATCCTTATGCTGATTACCAGCATGGGCATCTTTGGTTTCTTGAGTAAAGCACACAGTGATCAAAGTTTAGTCAGTGGCGATGTAACTGCAAAAATTGCAGTCTACGATGAGAAAATTAAAACAGCAAAGGAAAACATAGATGCAAATCGCAAAGCACTCAAACAGATGGATGAATCGGTGGACCAAGTTATGGGTAGAAGTACTGATGAAAAAGGTGCCGATAAAGCCGTGGCTCTCCGTAGGGCTCAACAAAAGGAACGTGGGCGTCTCATTGCTGAAATTGAAACCTACCAGAAAACAGTTAGCGTACTTGCTGAAGAGCGAGCGCCGATTGCCGCTGAGGTAAGAAAAGTCGAAGCTGAAGTAGGTCCAATAAGATATATTGCCGCATTAATCTATGGCGATAATCCCGACGAGAATATGCTTGAGCGTAGTGTACGTTGGTTGATTATTTTATTAATTATAGTATTTGATCCCTTGGCTGTGCTTATGCTTATAGCCGCTAACTTAACACAGATGAAACAAAAAGAGTGGCAAGAAGAAAAAGAAAAAGCACAACCAGCATACGAACCAGATGATGGTCCGCTAACTGATAAACAAATGAATCAGATTAAAGAACAAGCAGAGGAGTTAAAAACTGATGAATCGACTAAAATTATACCTAACGAAATTGAGTTGTCTATGGTTACTGAAACTACAGAACAACAAAAAACACAACCAATTGATGCAGCATTATTTGAGCCCGGTATTCAACCAGACGCCCCAATGGAAACAATGGGAGAGCCAGTAAGTACAGATCCACATCCAATTGGTTGGATGTACTCAACATCAATTGCAGAGACCGTAGTTGAATCTAAAAAGAAAAAGCTGCCTACTAAAAAAGTTGTAGCAAAGAAAACTATTTCTAAAAAAAAGGTAGTAGCACCAGAACCAATAGTAAGCCCAAACGCACCTGATCTAGATGCCAGTATAGAACGTCCAGGTGACTATCTAACATTAACACCGTCAGTAGATCAGAATGTCGAAGATAAATCTATAGTGCAAGGCTTTATTCCACAACCCATTACAACAGAGAATCAAATACAAACAATGATTAATAATAATGACACAACTGGTTTAGAGGAAGCATACAAACGCATAGTTAAGGAACTAGGTAAGAAAAACAGATCCAAGTCAACACACTGGGGTCCTATCAAAAACAACAAGAAGTAACATGGAAGAAGACACGCAAAATTATTATATAACACCACCTACGATTTTTTTACCCGAAACCGGATTAAGAATAACAGTATTTGGCACAGATGAAGATTGGGCAGAACAGTTATCAGACGAACTAGAAGATACATTTCCTTCAATTCCAATGACATTTTATTTATTGGATGAAGCTACATCAGATAATTGGCAATGGCTATATATGATGTCCGAAACCAGTGATTTGGTGATGGTTAATGTGAGTAAAGCCAGTCAAGTTGAACTGATATTATCATGTATGGACATGGGAAATAAATTTTGGTTCTTTGTGGACAATGAAGTGGTTGACAAAGACCTTAAAATATTGTTTAATACTATTAACGCAAATGTTTTTAACAACAGCGAACAACTACACGCAATGCTTAGAAATTTTGTTGGCGAATGAACGATAAAACTAAACCTTTAATGAAATGCTCTTTCTGCGAAAAGAGCCAAAACGAAGTCAAAAAACTTGTAGCAGGTAATAGCGGTTACATCTGCGATGAGTGCATCGTGTTGTGTAATGAAGTTATAAAAGATGATAAACATCAATCTTCTACCAAAGATAAACTTCCTACCCCCAAAGAAATATTCCAACACCTGGAACAATATGTCATTGGCCAAGACTATCCCAAGTTAGCTCTTAGTGTGGCAGTTTATAATCACTATAAACGATTGTTCAATAAAAGTGATGTTGAAATTGAAAAGAGCAATGTACTGTTTATTGGACCAACAGGCTCTGGTAAGACATTATTGGCAAAAACTATTGCTAAATTCCTAGATGTTCCATTTGCTATTACAGATGCTACAAGTTTAACTGAAGCCGGCTACGTAGGAGAAGATGTAGAGAATGTCATTCACAAACTATATCAAGCCGCAGATCAAAACATTGAAAAGACCGAGCAAGGTATTATCTATATTGACGAGATAGATAAAAAAGGCCGTAAAAGCGAAGGCACAAGCATTACACGTGATGTCAGCGGTGAAGGGGTACAGCAAGCATTGTTAAAAATCATTGAAGGCACTGAATGCCGTGTACCTCAAGCAGGTGGCCGCAAACATCCTGGCAATGAAATGTTAACAATCAATACTAAGAATATTTTGTTTATTCTCGGCGGCGCCTTTGTTGGCTTAGAAGAGATAATGAATAAGAGACTTAACAACAAGTCTACAATGGGCTTCAATGGTAATCCTGATAAAGTTAAAACTGACCTAACTAAGGTCATACATGACGATATTATCAAATGGGGCATTATACCTGAGTTAGCAGGCCGTATGCCAAAGATTGCTGTACTTGAAGAATTAACAGAAGAACAAATGGTTAGGGCTATGTCAGAACCTAAAAACAGTATCATTAGTCAATACCAATCATTGTTTAAAATGGATGGTATTGATTTGGAGATAGAATCATCTGCTTGTATTGCAATCGCAAATAAATGCATCACAATGAAACTCGGAGCACGGGGCTTACGAGCAGAGCTTGAGAACGTGCTACTTAAAACACAGTTCGTGTTACCTGACTTGGCTACAGAGAATGTAGTCAAGGTCACAATAACTGAAGAAACCGTGACACAAGGTAAAGAACCACTACTAGTATATGGCAATAAACGAAAAAAGACAAGAGAACAGAATTCTCAGTAATAAAGAAATCAGAGCACGTGATGTTCGATTAATCGATTCTGATGGATCCAATCTGGGAATATATCAATATTTCAAAGCATTAAATTTAGCACAAGATCAAGGACTTGACCTTATACTAATTAATCCAGCATCAAACCCTCCAATTTGCAAAGTTGGAGATGTAGGTAAGTACAAATACGAGATGCAAAAGCGGGCAAAAGAGCAGAGCAAAAAGAGCAGAGAAACTCGCGTTGAAATCAAAGAGGTTCAACTTAGACCTGGAATTGATAAGCACGACTTAGATACTAAGATCAAGCATATTAAAGAATGGTTAGTTGAAGGCGACAAAGTTAAAATTGTTGTTAAATTTAGAGGCCGTGAAATGGCTAATACTGGCGCAGGCGCTGTATTAATTGATAACATTTTAACTGAAGTTCCAGAAGCAAAGGTTGAAGGCAATCGTGAAATGCAGGGCAATAGACTAACTGCAATATTATTTCAAGGTAAGCAAAAATGAGTAAAAAGGCAGGCCCATTAATGGGCAGTAAAGTTATAGTACAGAACGACAACTGGGACAAAGCATTAAGACTATTCAAGAAAAAGATTCTTGAAAGCGGCAAGCTAATTGAACTTAAAGAAAAAGAGTTCTATGAAAAGCCCAGCATGACTAAACGTAAGACAAAGAATCAACAAGCTCGCAGAGCACAAAAGAAACGCGAAGCAGATTCGCTACCAAAAAAACTATATTGATATGAGCAACGATACCATCACCATTGATTTAAGTGATGTAGAGCCAGTGGAATTTTCTTGGAACGAAAGTGATCAGCCTGGTCTTATAACACAAGATGTTAGCACTTATACTACAATGAATTCTAGTACAAATACTGTTACTCTCGGATCAGGTATTACTATTACAAACGCTAGTCTTGCAGCCAGCGGCAGCTATACTATATCAACACCCTATGATGATATGGAACAACGATTGAGTAAATTAGAAAAGATTATTGCCCAAGAGGAAGAGGTTCGCAGAACTCATCCTGCTGTCCAAATGGCCTATGACGAGTATCGTTTATTGTATATTTTGGCAAAGAAAAATCCCGGCGATGTCTTGACAGATGAATAAATTTCCTGTATAAATATATATTGTAAAACGCCAATAGGGTTTTACATTGGACACGTTGTCCTAAACGTTCTTGCTTATTAAAGGAGAAAATTATGAACGCATTAACACGATTTGACACTACCGCTCTAAATCAACTAAACAGAGCACTTGTTGGTTTTGATAGAATGTTTGCTGAAAAGCTTGCACAAAATCAACCATACCCTCCCTACAACATTGTTAAGAAAAGCGAAAACGACTACGAGATTGAAATCGCAGTTGCCGGCTTTACTCTTGACGAAATTGATGTGGAAGTTACTCAAAATCTTTTAGTTATTAGAGGCGAACGCAAACGAGAAGAAGACACAGATGTAGAATATATACATCGTGGACTTGCTTTTCGAAACTTTGAAAAGAGTCTTACACTGGCAGAGAATATGCAAGTAGGCACTGCTACTATCAATGAAGGTATTTTGCGTATTGCAATTACACGCATTGTCCCTGACGCACTAAAGCCACGCAAAGTGCAGATCATTAGCATAGACAAGTAATGCGAAATATGGGGAGTACCCACTCCCCATTTGATAAATATTATTGAAGGAATAAAATGACCATAATGGCAACAGAAACAAGTCAATCAAATAAACAAGACGTGGTAATTAAAAAACCTAATATGTACAAAGTTATTTTTAATAACGATGATGCTACACCAATGAACTTTGTCATTGAACTGCTAAAAGTAGTATTCCATCACAACGACGATAGAGCTGCAAAAACCACTGTGGAAATTCATGAACACGGCAAAGGTGTTGCTGGCGTATATACGTTTGAAGTTGCTGAACAAAAACACAATGAAGCAACACACATTGCCCGCAGTAATGGGCACCCTTTAAACATCAACATAGAGTCGGAATAAATGAACCCCAAAGAAAAAGAAACATTGGACATTCTCCAAGAGGAATGTGCTGAGGTAATTCAAGCCGTGAGTAAAATCAGCCGCTTTGGATTAGATAACTTGAAACCAGGCAAACCTAAAACTAATAGAGAACACTTAGAAGAAGAACTAGGCGACATGCTTGCCATGATTGACATTCTGTGTAACATGGGTGTAGTTGAGTTAGACAACCTGCGTGTCGCCAAATTAGCAAAAATTGAAAAGCTCAAAAAGTGGAGCACCATCTATAATACTGAAACACAATAATCAGTGTTTATACTGAGTAAATGTTGCTTCGCCGCATAAATAATATTAGTAGAAACACTGAGTTTCTAATACTAAAGGAAAGCGCAATGACAGCAACAATAGCAAAACTAGTTGAGCGTCTAGCTGAAATGTTCCCAAAACAGAACTATCAAAGTAGATTAGACGCTTACCTTACAAATAAAAACGTAAAAGACATCTGTGATGTAGAACACTGGACCAAAGAATTTGACCGCAAAGGGAGTTATCTATGAAAAATATTTTAAACACAATGTACGAAGGCTTGATTAATTTTGCCGAGATGATTCACGAATACCGTCAAGGTCCCGCCAGCAAATACAATTATTGGAAGTAATCATGGACATAGAATTAGCGGCAATTCAAATTATAATATTTGGGGTAATAATTCTAACGTATATGGCCCAGGAGTTTAATAAATGAACTATTTAGATATTTTATGGACATTACTACGTTGGAAAAATGACGGTTGGGAAGTTCATCCTATTAATTTAGATAGTGAATTTCTCGGCTGGATTTAGATATACTAAAGTATAATTATTTGATAACTTAGATATATACAATATCCCACCCAAGGAGACTGTATGGCCAAGAAGAAGGACATTACCAGAACCAAATTGTTTAAAATGGTTCAGAGTTTCGATGAGCACGACGCTAAGTTTAGACCCACGATATCTGATTGTAGGGAAATTTGGCGTCATATTAATCGCAATGTCTTTAATAATGAACTTAAAATGCCAAGTTTTAGGTTAGTTTATACAAAAGCATTTTGGGGTGAATGCCAAGGTGTTTTAGAAGATCAAACTCGAGTTAAAATGAAAATTAATAAGAGTTTTCTAAGTAAACGATTATTCATTAATACTATGGCACATGAAATGGTTCACCAATGGGAATGGTTAACTAATGAGAATATGACACATGGCCCGCAATTCTTTTTATGGCGAGACCAATTAGAAAACTATAATATCACATTAAGCAGATGTTATAGAATGAAGCATTATAGATTAAAATGAAAATAGCAATTTACGGTGATAGCTATGGCAGTCACTGGATTAATAATATCCCTGGGGATAAGATTGATAGAGGATTATCTTGGCCAGAGTTATTAGCTAAAGAACATCAAGTAACTAATTTTAGTCAAGGTGCCAGTTCTTTATTCTTTAGTTACCAACATTTTATTAAAAATCATCATAATTATGATTATAATATATTTCTAGTAACGCAGTTACATAGGTTAATTGTTCCTAGAAATTATCACGGAGAAGTATATCAGCATGTGATTCCGGAAAAATACAAAGATGAAATGAATAGCAAATATCATCGCGACGATGCATTTTTAGAAAATCAAGAACATGATACTATATTCCATAATCTGATGGTAGATAATATTCTGAGATTAAATCCAAATACATTATTAATACCCACGTTTCCTAGTTCATTAGATAATGCTCCAGGATGCTCACTGTTTGACATATACATTCGCAGTCTAAATAAAATACCAATGTCTGAACAAATATTTAAAAATTATTTTCCTTTAAATAGAATAATAAAGGGTACCGTCGGTGAATTTTTATTCGAAGATTATACAAAATGTCATTTACATGACGTTAATCACATTATATTACATAAGCATATTGTTGGCGCTATTGACAATAAACAAAATATTTTAAATATTAATATTAATGATTTTGAAACACCCGATAAACCATTTGAATATTATTTTATAAAACGTTATACAAATGTTCTCAGAGGTGAAAAGCCACGAGACAGGCGAATGATTAGACTTGATTTATACAAGTATATTCATACTAAATTAACAGAGTATGAATAACAAATAATATTATAATGATTATAGGAATAGGCACGGATATTATCCATATAATACCCTATAATACTTTAGTGCTACTTTTAGTACAGAAATAAATTGGCACAAATTGGTGATCATGCTATAATACATACATGATGAAACGCAAAACACGCACAGATAGAAACCATGCAATTTATGTTATCACTAATACAGTGACAGCAGAGCAGTATGTTGGTGTTACAGTTTGTAGCGGTAACATCAAAAAAGCACTTAAAGTTCGTATTCAAAAACACGTTCGTCGTGCTTTAACAGAGAACAAAGATTGGACATTATGTAAGAGCATTCGTGCTCATGGTGTTAATGCTTTTACATATGGCTTGGTAGAGACACTTCGTGGCAAGGCACCGGCCCACGCACGTGAACGTGAACTTACTAAACTATACAATCCTACATTGAACACACTCTGATAATCATTGTTCTATTATAAATAGAACAATGACACAAAATTTAACAGAAAAGCGTTGGACAGAAAACAAAGAAAATCTCTCCAAAATACGCAATAAAGAAGCATTAGGCAATTTCATGAAAGGCGCCACTGCCTACACTGAATTTGAACGTGCTTATGGAAAATATCTATACCTACCCTATGATATTCCTAAAATTGAATTAAACGACATAGAACAGTACACTTCTTGGTTTTATTCTAATGCAGTACATTCAGAAAAAGTCCTCACTGATTTTTCACATGAAAAGCTACCGGCATCTGATAATACATATCTTACTATAGATAGTTCTGTATGGAGAACTGTTTGGTCTAAAAACCCAAGACCAGAAGTATTTGATTTATTTCCAGAATTATTTGAACAGATACACGAATATATGCCCTGGGTCGGCAACAAAGATTTTCTTTGGAGCATGTGGTCTAGTCGTGAAAATATACCAGAGCATCGTGATTGGACGAGTTGTGTTGATGTTCCTCACAGTATGCGTATTAAACTATTTGACACCAACCCCTCAGAGACACTTAGTCTACGCTGTGATCCTCCTATGATGGATCATACAAACGAATATGCCCCAATACCTATTCCAGAAGATTCAAACACATTTGGATGGAATAATCTAAGAACCAAACATAAAAGTGTTTACAATGGCGGTGATCTAGAAAAGATATTGTTTATATGGCGCGGCCAATTGATCACTGATAAACAAGTAACACAAATGGCTGACTTACTTGATAAAAGTATAGCAAAATACTTGGACCAACCAGGCATGGTTTGGGTTGATACAAATACAGAAACAGACTATTTAAGTCTTTAATGCTTCCGGGCAATGCCTATTTAATAGGTCGTATATATCGGTTAATGTTGTGCGCCAGTCTGTACCTCTGATCTCATCAAATTTATCCATAGTTCTTACAAATTTTTGTATACGATCTGGTCGTTCGTAGTCCATGTATTTTTCTAATAGTTTGACTACAGTCCTATACCATTTTGTTTTTTTCTTACTGTGATGCATTAAACTATTATAGTAATCAATTATTTCTTGTTTGGCAGATCTAGGCAATGATCTGATATCAAGCCAATCAGGACCTTCTAATATTCTAAAAAAATTAGTATCAATACCCAACTGTTCAGTCAACTCAGCAACTCGCACTGGTGAATAAATGGATGCAAGTCCAACGCAACAAGACAGATAATGTATATCTAATCCATTGGTTTGTAGTTTTTTTATGTTATCAACGATGGTATTGTATTTTCCTGGAAAACGAATAAGCTCATATCTTTCACCCACATCATCCATGCTCACACAAAAATCTACTCTTCTAAAGTGTTTGAATTTTTCTATCACCTTGTTATTGACAGCACTTAAATTGGTATCAAATCTAAGAACGATATTTTTGGCACAGTCCCTGGCAATTAGCCTGTCTAGAATTTCTTGCATGGCAGGAACAATCAGTGGTTCTCCTCCAGACATGTATATATGCCTAAGATCGGGCGCGATTTCTTCCAAACGTTCCCACCATATATCCTGTTCCCACCACTTGATGAAATCTAACGTATTTCTGCCGTGCCGGTCTTTAACTATGTTATATTTTTTATATCCACCAAAACCAACAGCATCTGTGCCGTAAATTGACTCATAGTCATCATACCATAGGGTACTGAATTCGGGACTACACATAATACATTTTTGATTACACGAATTACCGAGACGTATTCCTAAACTAACCACCTTTGAGGTAACCGATCCATCTGGTAATGTAAATTCGTCGGCTTGATCACAGCTTACATATTCTGGTATATCTTTCATAGTAACACTGATAATTCTCTGGCGTTTACTATTGCCCCAGGTCTTGAGATTATCATCATCCCAATCATCAGTGCTTTTTGAACTGTGTTCAGAATCATAACAGTTTCGGCAGCGTTCTACTTTAATATTATCTTTTAACTGAAGTCTGTGGTCTTTATGAGTTTCGCTGTTTATGGCTTCTTGTATAGAATGAGTCATGACATTCATGACTTTGCCATTTTTATCATAGGCCATGCCATAGTCTTTGGCATAATTGGCTAGACAACATATTTTATAGTCACCCAATGGACTGATTTCTATTTGGCTCCACAGCTCGCCACAAAAGCTTTCTAAATTAAACATAACATTATTTATATACATAGCACTAAAAATTTAATTGACACAAATTCGAAATGACTATATAATACGTTATTGTAACTAGGAATAATCAAATGGCCGGCAAAGCAAAATCAATTTATCTTTCAATATACCCAAAAGGCACTCACTTCGTAAGTGCCTTCAAAAAAGTATTTTTTGACGCCAAAGCGTACAACGAATATGTCAAGACCGAGGAATTCAAAACTCAATGGCCCACTGACCAATTTGACATCATCAAAGAAACCTACTAATTGACACAAATTGGTTTTGGCGTTATAATACATACATAGCGTAACAATACAGGAAGAGATTTATGAATACATACAATTTTACCAGCTTTGATCTTAACGATTGCTGTGAGTTTTTTGAATATGAAGATCCCACACAATGGGACAAGATTAAGCCTTTTATTGTCTATGACGCTGACGACATGCAACATGTCATGGAAAGTGAATTTGACATGGAATTGGATGACGCAGACAACGACACATATGAAGCCTTTAACGCAGGTGTCCAACATGCTCTTCGTCGTGTAAATGAAGTGTTAGAAGCCGCAGGCGTGGACCTTGAGATTGTTGAGTCCGACTTGGGCAATAACTATGGCTACATCCTAACAGTGACAGGCGATGAGCCCGAGGACTTTATTAAGCGTGTCATGAAGAAGCCACGCAAAGTGGTCGACAGCTGGGTTTAATTGACATAAAGTTAAATTGGCTTTATAATACATACATAGATTAACAAAACAGGAGTTTGATATGGGAACACGTAGTCGTATAGGTGTTATGCATGGTGAAGTTTGTAAAAGTGTTTATTGCCATTGGGATGGCTATTTGGAACATAATGGTGCCATCCTACAAGAACACTATGACAGCGCCAAGGTCAATAATCTAGTGGCACTAGGTGACTTGTCAAGCCTACAGGCACAAATTGGTGAAGCTCATCCTTTTGGTTATCACGGTACCGACATGTCCGCAGAAGAATACAATGCCAAGTTTAGAGGTATGTGTACTTTTTATGGCCGCGACCGCGGCGAAGAAGGTACAGAGTTTAAATCGGACTTGACCTTTGAAGCGTTCTTTGAACGTGCCGATGGATGTGGCGCAGAATGGTATTATGTAATGCGTGATGGTGTTTGGTATGTAGGTAATACATACGAACGTGATGTCAAGTTTTATAATAAACTTGTTTTGTTGTCTGAGGCTTTGGCCGCAGTTGAGGAAACAGCATAATGTTTATCCTAATAGGAATGTGCGTTGGTGTTTGTTTAGGACTAGCAATACACCTTTATTACAAGGATAAAAAATGACTAACGTAGAACTAGCAAAGAGTATTCGTAGTAGTCTGTTCGCAGACAGAGGCACGGATCTTGATGAAGCATATAACTATGCTTTTGAATTGATGAAAAGTAATCCTCAGGCCGTAACCGGCTTGATGGTTGTATTAAACACACTAAGCAACATTATCCTTGAAAACGAAAAGGAAGTTGCGTAAAGGATTTAAAATGGAATTTCAAAGACGTTATGATGACCAAGGATTGGTCGCAGTATTGATATCACCTGGCTTTGGCGCAGGTTGGAGCACATGGGGTGACCTGGAACAGCGTGAAGCTATGTTGTTTGATAGTCGCTTGGTTGATTATGTTTTGCAAACAGGCCCAGAAGGCCTAGGTGCATTTGCAGAATCTCTGGGCTATACTGGCTATACTGGTGGCGCCGACGATGTTCAAATCGAATGGATGGAACCAGGCGTGCGTTTTTTCGTAGACGAATATGACGGCAACGAAAGCCTGCGTACATTCGACGACTTGATTTATATAGCTTAAGGAAATGACATGGCAGGATATCAATCAGTACTAGCACTTCGCAGACTTGAAGCAGAAGTGGATAAACTTGGCTTCATGCTCTGCGAACCTAAAACGGGTTGGGGCGGCGATGACTTTAATAACTTGGTGGGCATCAAACCCAAAGATGCTAATGCCCTGCCAATTTATGCTCGTGATGTAGAACTGTTTAGAGGCACTCTAGAAGAACTTCGTATATGGGTTAAAGGTGTTCAATGGGCCCGCGAGTATGACCGGATGCTTAAAGTCAGCGATGATAAAGCACGAGCAAAGAAAGAAGAACACGAGCGTGGCCGCCAATTAATTGCTGAACTCAAAAAAGACCACACTACTACAGAAACATCAAAATGATTAGAAACAGCAAATTCCTTGTCATGTGGGACTGTAATGGTTTAGAGTGTATCTTTGATCTTAGTGACATGGAAGGTGACGCAATGATTGCTGGCTTAAAAGGCGAAACATATAAAGAACCTTTTAATATTAGCACAATGATGATTAGAGCACAAGCAAATAGCCAACGTAGTTATGAAATTTATACCTTTGAAGTTGAAGGCGATATCTCCAAAGATGAAATGGCTGATATGTTTAATTCAAATCCGCAATACTTTGCTGATTTGATTAGAGAAAAAGGTAATAAGCTTTACAGCGATTACTCTAATAAGAAAAAAGTAATATCATAATATGACTAAAAAACTTTACTACATTAAAGAAGGCCGTAAGTACATTCCGGTATCTGAATATGACAGCGACCTAATGAGTAGTTTTCCAAAAGGCACACATATTATCATGTGTTATCCAGGCGGCCAAAGTACTCGCTATGGCATCGATCCTTCGTTTGCGCCTATGATTGCCGCGGGCCGTTATGCCGAAGATGCTATTCGTTATGCTATACATGAACAAAGTGAAGCAACGCCAAAAGAACGTCCTATCACTAAAAGGCAAAAAGCCGCATGGGAAGAAATGAAAGCTGCCTTTGGTGACGAATTCTATAGTATTCAATTCTCCAGTACACATGATCTGGCAGAAGCCGGAGTTAGTGCCATGCTGGAAGAAGCGGATAAATTAATGAAGCATGAAGCAGTAAAACAAGCCTATGATCATTTTATGTTTGTAGCCAAATTAGCCTACGATGAAAATAAAGCCAGTTCGTAAAACCAGTAAGGTTATGTTAGAGTTTGATGAATTTTATGCGTCAACTGTAGACATCAAAGCAGAACTGATTGCTATCATAGCTGAAGAATTTGCCGGACGTCGCATGGCTTATAACATGTGGGAATTTGAAAATAAAGAAACTGCTGACAAGTTCATCTTTATGTACAGGTTGAAATATGCAAATCAAAGTTAAACGTACAGACAAGCGCATGACGGGACATAATAAATTTAAATATTATATTGATATTAAATACGATCGTAATGAAAGTTTTGATTCCATGCCCGTCTTAGAAAAGTTTTTTGAAATTAGACAATGGTGTTGGGAGACCTGGGGTGCCAGCAGGGAAGTTGATGAACTCAACGACAGATTGAATTCTTGGCAAGGTGATAAAAATCCGCACTGGGCTTGGATCAATGATGCACATAGAGCAAGACTTTATTTGGCCACAATAGATGAAGCCGCATTAGTCACATTAAAGTGGACATGACCTCATCTGTTAAATTAGAAATGAGAACAGATCGAACATTAGAACTTGTGCGAGCACTAAGGCAAGAAGGTTATGTACAAGGTGTAGATTTTGATTTTGCACATCAGATTCCTCGATGGGATCATTTTAGTCACGAACCACCCGAAAAACCCTATACATTGTTTACCTTTTATAATAGACATGTGGCATTTATTTTTCAGCTAAAGTATTCAGGAAGTTAAATTATGTATCAAATAACAATAATAGGTCACAGACTGGCCATTGACATAGCCAATTGGCTTAAAGAAAAAAACTTTAATTACAATCTTGCAGGTGAACCAAATAGTCCATTCAATGGCAAATATACATTGTCATTTGATAATCACGAACAAGCAGTTATAACATCATTGACTTGGGGGCTTACACGATGAAATTTTTAATTAGTTTATTGTTGTTGTTTTCCACTAATGCGTATGCGGTTAGTTATGGCGTGTATGATTTAAGTGAACTAAGATATGAGCATAGCAAAAACACAGATGAAGTCCGAAGCATTGCCAGTATTACAAAATTATTCACTGCTATGGCTGTGATAAACAGCGATGTAAGTTTCAGTGAAAGTATTAAAGTTCAAGGAAAATCCACTGGTAGATTTGCTCGAGGTGTTTATATTGAACGTTATGAATTGCTCAGAGCCATGCTCATGAGCAGTGATAACTTGGCCGCAGAATCATTGGCTCATGCCCACCCAGGCGGTTACGATCAGTTTGTCAAAGATGTTAATACAATGATATCTGATTTAAACTTAAAAAATACAGTTATTGTAGACAGCACAGGATTACTAGCAGGCAATCAAAGTACCGTGGATGATCTTAAAGAGTTTTTGTTTACATTAAGAAAATATCCTTTGATACAAAGATTAAGCACTGAAAAATTATACACATATCAATACAAAAAAGGTAAAAGAACTATTACTATTCAGATGCGTAATACAAATCCTCAGATGTGGACCTATGATAATATCGTATTAACTAAAACTGGATTTACCAATGCCGCTGGACGTTGTTTGGCCATGTTGGTAGAAAAAGAAGGCAGTTTATTCGCAGTTGTCACATTAGGCAATAAAGATGTTAGACAGCGAAGTCAAAATATTACAACAATGATGAATGAAATTGGCATTGGCGGCAAATGAACAAATACCCTATTAAGATAGAATGGGAAATAGGTGATGGTTATGGTCAGCCATGGAATGAACTATGTGCTGTGGTTATTGAAAAGTTTGGCCTACCTGGCAACAAGTATACCACAGAGGTTACAAATCATTGGATGATATTTCATTTTAAAGAGCCAGAAGATGCACTAATGGCCAAGCTGACATTGGGTGACACCGGCGGTTGTGATTGAACTAATTCGTCAACGAACTTTAATAATAGATTGTGGTGACGCCCATGATGCCAATATTCTTTAATATATTGCCTGGGCTTTTTATACCAATACTGTTGGCTCTCGGGGTGACATCCTATTATACCAATTCTGTTTTGTATGATGGCCATGGGATCTCCGTTGGCATAAGTGGCAATGGTTTTGAATTTAGTTGTATCACCGACTAAAGCACAACCGTCATAAAAGAACATTTTTTCTTGTTGGCCATTCCAAGTTACATCTGCCACAGTTGAATAACTACGTTTTACATCTGTGTTAGGTCTAGTGATGTATTGTTCTGGTTCAACGTCTGTTAAAATATCAAAGTAGTTACTACCTGCCCAATAAGCACCCATGCAGATTCCAAGATAGTATCCACCGTTAGCAACAAAGTCTGCTACTAAGTTTTCTTTCTTACGTTTAAAAAAGTTGTTATAACTTTCACTGTCTCCAATGCCTCCGGGAAAGGCTATGACATCAGTGTTATTAAGCAGGTCTTGATCGAGTTCGTGTTCAGAAAATAGCGTGATGTTATAATTATTACCCAGCGATTGTATGATTCCATCACAGCAGTCTTGCGAACATTCTGGATGATGCCTGAACAATGCTATATTCTTCTTCATATAAGTATTTATTGGCATAAATTATCCTGTCCTGTAATCTGTATGTAACAGAGTTTCTATTAAATACAACGTCGCTGGTCGGCGGCGTACAATGTGATAAATGGCCGACAAAAGAGCCCACAAGGCTCTTTTTTTTGGCTGTAATACTACTGTAATCGAATTTTGGGTAAATATAGTTATGGTAGCTACTAAAACATATCGTAGTATTTTTATCAGCGATATTCATTTAGGCACCCGCGATTGCAAAGCAGAAAAATTAAATAACTTTTTAAAACACAACACCTGCGATACCTTGTATCTAGTGGGTGATATAATAGATGCGTGGCGCATACAACAAAACAAATGGCGATGGAAACAAAGCCATACCAATGTTGTTCGTAGAGTTCTCGGTCACGCCAAACGTGGCACTAAGGTTATATACATAGCAGGCAATCACGATGAGTTTCTAAGACCAATGATACCTTTTGGTTTCAGCTTTGGATCAATTGAAATTCATAATCAAACAACTCATATAGGTGCAGATGGTCTTCACTATCTAGTCACACATGGCGATTTGTTTGATGGTATTACTAGACTAGCACCGTGGTTATCATTTTTAGGAGACAAAGCATATGACTTCATTTTATCGCTCAATAGCAAGTTCAATTGGATACGCCATCGCTTTGGTTTTGGGTATTTTAGTCTTAGTAAATATCTCAAACATCGAGTAAAAAAAGCCATAGACTTTATGTTTAAGTTCGAACAGAACTTAGCAGGCTATTGTAAGAAACGTGGATTTGACGGAGTTATCTGCGGACACATACACCACGCAGAAATCAAAGACATTGACGGGGTTAAATATATGAATGACGGTGACTGGGTTGAAAGCTGTACCGCACTTGTAGAACATCACAGCGGTCGCTGGGAAATCATTACTTGGACCAAGGAGAAAGACGATGTGGTCTCTGATACTATTAGCAGTTCACATAACTGATCCCAGGGACATTCCGGGACGAATAGAACTAACGTTCCAAGATAAGGCTGCCTGTGAACAAAGTTTACAGAGTATGACTTATTGGTTAAAGTTCAATCAATTCAAAATTGAAGGAAGGTGTATAAAGAAATGAAACTCAGTGATAAAATTACCATCGTAGTTCCTTGTAAGAACGAAGAAAATTACATACACCATTTGCTAGAATCTTTACGTGCTCAGGACATCGACGATACTAAAATTATTATTGCCGACTGCTCCACTGACAACACTAGACAAGTTATACAAGACAACAAAGGTTTATTAAATATAGAAATCATCGAAGGCGGCCCTGTTAGCATAGCCAAAAACAATGGCGCCGCAATGGTCACTACTCCTTATATCTTATTCATCGATGCTGATGTGCGCTTTTTTAAAAATACAGTGATACACGATGCAGTTAATACCATTGAATCAAAAAACTTAGATCTCATAGGATTAAAAATCAAATGCTATGATCGAGATACAAGAGCAAAGATTGGATTCATTATTTTTAATACTATAAATCAAGCCATGAAATATGTCAGTCCTTTTGCTGTTGGTGCATTCATGTTAACACGCAGAGATAGGTTTGAAGAATTTGGCGGCTTCCCTGAAAACTTTTCAACAAGTGAAGATTACTTTTTATCAAGAATGTATAGTCCGCGAAAGTTTAGAATACTCAGACATCACTTTGGACAAGATAGTCGCAGGTTCAAGAAGATGGGATATCTTGGCATGGGCAAATACTTAATTAAAAATTTCATCAACCGCAACAATAAAGCATATTGGGACAGCCTAGACTCTTCGAAATACTGGAGTTAATTGACACAAATTCAACTTCGTTGTATAATGCTAGCACTTAAACAAAGGAGTTCAAAATGAACAAATATCAAATTCAAGCCCTATTAGACATGGGCAAAATCGCTATAGCAATCTTCGCAGTCATTGCCACTTTTAATGTTATTATCATGTTAGGCATGTCAGCTGGTGATTTAGTGGCCGGTATGAGTTTTGGAGTAATGGTTTATTGCCTGTATCAATTATTCCTTATTCGCGTTGGTCAATTGGAATCTCAGGACAAAGAAACCAAATAATTGACATAAATTGGTTTCGGCTTTATAATACTATTTTATGAAAGGAGATAGTATGACTGTTACTGTAGCAAGAATGAACGACAGAGTCGTCGAAGTTGTCCGAGTTGCTGAAACCGTTGCTTTCTCCACTGAGCGTGGCTGGGTTATGGTCTGCTTCGACTTTGAAAAAGCAGAGCGTAAAAAAAGCGAATTCCGTTGGGTACCTGCAAGCACCCGATTTGACTGGGTTCGCACGTTTGCTTTCTAAACCCAATTAATTGACACAAATTGGGTTTGGCAGTATAATACATACATAGTAAACAAAAAGGAGTTCAAAAATGGGTTTAAGATACGATACATTGGGTGAGATGATTACTTTGAACGAACAAGAAAAACGTGAAGTTCGTATGTATGGCGTTACCGAAAAGGGTATGCGTGAAGCAGTGGAATCCAGTATTACTTTTCGTCACAGTGGTCCTGCGATGATGGCCGCCAGCATCCTCAGCGACGCTCAAGAAATGATTAATACAGAGTATGGCGACATTGACTATATGCGAGCAGAAGATGCCCGTCAGGCAATCAATCGTGCCAAGTGGATTTTGTTCGAATACATGGACAAAGCCCGTTAATTGACACAAATTGGTTTTGGTAGTATAATATACACATAGTAAGAAATAAGGTTGCTGAAGTAAAGAGCATTTAAGGCCACTGAGGAACAGTGGTAAAGCCCCAGAGCACTGTGGCACTTAGGTGGGGCAACGAGTAATAATTGACAATACATATTCGCAACAAGGAGTTGATATGAAAGAAATCAAAATTAAAGTATTCGGTGATTCAGGTCATGCCTGGGCCCGCTTCCCTAAAGCTCGCTTGGTCAAGCTGGGCATCGCTGACAAGATCACTCCCTACAGTTATCAAAATGGCGCCAATGCCTTTTTGGAAGAAGACTGTGATTTGAGTACACTGATGGCAACATTGAAGGCCCGGGGCTATACTGTGAAATTCGAAGAATCTTATACCAATAAGCGAAGCAAGATTCGTAGCTATTGCAGTTACCAGGCTTAATTATGAAAAAAATTATAATTATTGCTTTACTGTCATTATCCGGCGTTGCCCAAGCCGCCTGCGAGCAAGATCAGAAGATTGTCGATAATCTTCAAACTCTAAAAGAAACAAGTCAAATTTTATGGCTTAAGACATTAATCACTTGCTACGAAGAAGCAAAAGAACGTCGAAATTATCAACTTGAATTAAAGCAACAATTAATAACTTTAGAAAAAGATATTGCCGAAAGAAATCTACGTCGTAATGAACAGCTGGAACAGATTAAACAACCTGTTCCGGGTAGCGAAACATATTATAAAGATTTGTTGAAAAAACAAATTGCTGAAAATGAACTGGCAATTAAAGAATTTTCAGCACAATGTCCCCCTAGAAAATATTATGAACACCTGGAAAAATTCGATCAACGCTGTCTAGAGGTAATATCATCATGGGGTTATCACAATGCCTCTGCGTTAAATATAACCAGTTTAAACATTATAAAACAAGACATTGATAATGATATAGAAAAAGCTAAGAAAAAAGCAACAGCAGAAGCCGCTAAGTGGGAAAAAGAAAGCAAACGACGTGCGTCTCTTCCTGGAGTGAGTATTGGAGATAGCGCAAACCATGTCATTAAAAATACAAGTTGGGGTCGACCCGATTCAGTGAATAGAACCACTACAGCTTACGGAACACAAGAACAGTGGGTTTATGGTAGCAGAAATTATCTCTATTTTACTAACGGCATTCTTACAACAATTCAGAATTAATTGACACAAATTGGTTTTGGCGTTATAATACATACATAGTAAACAAAACGGAGCAAGTAATGAAAATTTCCACAGCAATTTCAGTATTACAAAAAGACGCAGATTTTTTGGGTATGAACTTTTTGGACTTTTTGAAGTTCGTCAAAACAAACCCCATGGCTCAAACTCAAAAAACATTGGCGGCCTATCGTGTGTTTACCGCAGAAGCTACGGCTTTCTTTGCTTAAGGATTGACAATGAAAAAACTTTTAGCAGTAGTGGCTCTTGCCACAATGGTCACAGGTTGTGCTACAGGCATCCAGGGTGAAAACGTTGTCGGTCGCCCAGGTAGTCCAATGTGGTTTTCGACATCTAGTGTCCCCACGCAAATTGCCTACTTTAAACAGATTTGCTCTGCTTATGGTTTTAAAGATGGCACACCAAATATGTCACAATGTCTTCGTTCTGAAATGCAGACAGCAAAACAACGAGCACAAGAGAATATCAATTCTAGTAGATCAACCACCACAGTATGTCAACCATGGTTAAATGGAATCCGGTGCGTTGAACAATAATTGACACAAATTGGTTTTGGCAGTATAATACATACATAGCGAAACAAAACAAGGAGTTGACAATGGGTTATCGTGTTATGAATTCTGTGGACAATATGCGTGAAAAGTATGGTGCCCGCAAAGGCTTGGAAGGTCCTTTCAACTACGATGGTCGCGTTCTTTACTACGATCCCAAAGAAGGTGCCTACTACGATCCAACCACAGACTTTTATGTGGAGAACGATGAGTTGGCTATTATCATGAAAATGTCTAACGTCTAAGGAGCAGACATGTTACTAGAACAATCACAGTCAGTTTATTACAACGAACGCCACGGTGGTCCATATGACCGCGGTCAAGCAGACAGCTATTACGGTCGTGATTATAATCCCCACTATTTCACAGGCGACAGTTTCAATAGCCCAAAGATTGAATTGGCAGATATGACAGCACATGAAATCATAGCATACACCGCAGGCTATCGTGACAACGAAGCCAACGGCGACAAGAAAGAATATTGACACAAATTGGTTTTGGTTGTATAATAGATACATAGAGTAACAAAACAGGAGTTAAAGATGGCATACGTTTCCCAGGATTTGAAGTCAAAGTTGTCCCCCAAGATCAAGGCTATTTGTAAGAAGCATGGTGTCAAAGCCAGCATTGCAGTTCGTCATCATTCCACACTTGTTCTGAACGTCAAGTCCGGCAAGATTGACTTCATTGAAAACTACATCAAAACTGATGCTGACAAGGTTGTGGCTAATAAAATGTCCCCAGACACCATTGCTCACATTCGCAAAAATCAAAGCTTGGACGTAAACACTTATTGGGCTCACGAACACTATTCGGGCAAGGCCAAACAGTTTTTAACTGAGATGATTTCGGCTATGAAAGGGCCGGAGTTCTTCGACCACACTGATGCTCAAGTTGATTATTTTCATTGTAGTCATTACATTGACATCAACATTGGCAAGTGGGACAAGCCTTACATCGTTGAAAAAGTTTAAACAAAAGGAACAATTATGACAGACTTACGCAATCAACTTGACGCCGCATTGTTACAATTACAAACAATTCTCGACGAACATTTTGAAGAAAACGAAAGTGTACAAGACACTTTTAATGCTCTTGCCTGTGCCATCGACGCCGAAGTGGCGTCATTGTACTAATGATCTAAATTGACACAAATTGGGTTTGGCGTTATAATACATACATAGTAAACAAAAAGGACTTGAAAATGCGTACACCAACTATCATTGACGGCTTCAAAAACAGCCAAAAATTCCGTGTTATTTTTAAGGGCGATGGCAGTGAAAACGACATTGGCCTGTACCTTACAATCAAGCAAATGAGCGAACAATTTGCCACAGTCAACGCTCGAAGTCTTTGCTATGATGCGTTAAATATGTTGTCAACGGATCGAGAGTTTGCCAAAGCACTTCGCAAGCCAGTACCCAGCGGACTTGGTATTACAATCCGCGGCAAGCAGATTCAAGTGGATTTAGTTTAAATTGACACAAATTGGTTTTGGCGTTATAATACATACATAGTAACAAAACAAAAAGGACAGCAAAATGACAGCATTTACATCTTGGGAAGAGTTAACAGAGTTGGAGCAAGCCCAGAGCACATTCTGGGACATGTACAAGGATGCTCACGGTTTCCGTCCACGTCACATTGACACGTCTACTTGGACACTTGAGCAGTTCGAGCAAGAGTTTGCTGAACTGTCAGAAGTGATGAAAGCCAACGATATCCAACAAGGTATCGAAGAAGCGATTGCCACTGAGAATTTTGAACGCAGAGTTGCTGAATTGATGAGCATGGGTGCTAAAGATTATGCCATGGCCATGCGTTGGATCCACGAGGCAGAAGAGACCAACGGTGACGACAGTTACTTGGCTTGGACTTTAGGCCTGCCTTATCGTTATTTTTCTAAACAAACCCAGTCAGTTTAAGGAGACAGTTATGTCAGCAAAATTACTTGCTCGCTTTCGACGTCGTGCAGAATCAGAGATTGGCAGTATCGCCAAGTTCAAATTGGACTTGGATAAAGATCCCGCTCATGCTTTTATTTGGAGCACCAATGCTTTTCGTAGTGCCGCCACTCTTAAAGTTCTAAATCAAATCATTGCGGCCTTGGAAGCAGATACCGCAGACATCGACAACATCAAAGCCACTTTGATGGATCGTGTTTTACATAGTAGCAAATATCCTAGTCACAGCACCAGCGCAACCAGCAACCTTATGGAACAATATGAGTTGTCAGCCTGTGCTTCTATCTTGTCAGATCTCAAATACGAATAATTGACACAAATTGGGTTTGGCACTATAATACATACATAGTAAACAAAAAGGACAGCAAAATGAAAGCACTAGAAAAATTCATCGCAGACAAGAATCACTGGAACTCGTTCTTCAAAGGCGAGCAGTATGAAATTAAAACTGCTCAAGGCCGTAAGCGAGTAGCTGAAATGATTGACTCCGCATTGAGCCCCGAGAACTTGACCTGCGATGGCGAACTGCCACGCACAGAAGTCAATCGTCGTTACAAAGAATTGACTGGCGCCGCAAAGGATTTGATCAAGTTGGATCCAAGTGTAGCTCAGTACATGTATGAATTTGCCTAAGGAAATATTATGAGTAAAATGTCCGACTTGTCAATTGACATTCAAAACATGCTGGAAGATGGTTACCTTCCAGTGACCATTGCTCGTCAACTTGAAGTGCCTATTACTTGGGTATTTGAAGAAATCGAACAAGAAGAACTTAGTCCATTTGAAACAATCAACTCTTAAGAGATAATCATGCTTACTATTAAAGAAATTAATCAAGCAATTATGTTTGGAACGTTTAGCAACGAAGAACTGATCAGTATTGGTGAAGCACTGAAATTCAATCGTGCTCAACTGGTCAAGCAGGTCAAGCGAAGTGTGACGTTGGGCAGTACTGTTAAGTTTACCAGTAATCGCAATGGCGTGACTTATGTTGGTTCAGTAGAAAAGATTGCTATCAAGTATGTCACCATTCGTGATTCTGCTAGTCGCGGACTTTGGAAAGTTCCAGCAAGTATGCTAGAGGTGGTATAATTGGCAAAATCATTTAAATACAATTATGCTAAAATTATTCCTTCGCCGATTAAAAACTCCCACAGATTTATCTGATACACCACCTAACGAGTATCGCGATCCTTATCTAGAACATGTAATGGATGAGATAAGGTTGAATAAAAACAATATTCCTGTTACAATCAAAGAACAACTTAAAACAAAGGAAGTCAAATGAGTCTAGTCCCAATGGTCCTTGAACGCACCGGCAACGGTGAACGTGCCATGGATTTGTATAGTCGATTAATGAGAGATCGTGTTATTTTACTGGAAGGTGAAGTACATGATCAAATGGCCAACCTTATTGTAGGTCAACTTCTTTTCTTGGAGAGTGAAGATGCTAGCAGAGATATTACAATGTTTATTAATAGCCCAGGCGGTAGTGTCACAGCCGGTATGGCTATATATGACACAATGCAGTTTGTCAAACCAGACATATCCACCTATGTTATGGGGCAGGCCTGCTCGATGGGTAGTTTACTCGCCCAAGCAGGAGCCACAGATAAAAGGTTTATCCTCCCCAACGCAAGACACATGATTCATCAACCCAGCGGTGGCGCCCGTGGACAAGCTACGGATATGCAGATTCAAGTAAATGAAATTATGGAATTAAAACGTAATTTAACCAACATATATGTCAAGCACAATAGTCGAGGCAAGGACTATGAAACTCTGGCTAGAGATATGGAACGAGATTATTTCATGAGCGCACATCAAGCGGTGGAATATGGATTAGCAGACAAAGTCATTGAAAGCAGATAATGGATCTAGCAGTAGATATCATTTTTTGGTGTTTTGTAATTTGGCTAGTATCTAAATTTGTTGGTTTGTATCTTCAGGCCAAGCAAGAAGTTCTTAGAGAAGAAATCAAAGAGTTATCTGAACAACTTAAAAATAAGATTATTCATGTTAATGTAGAAAAATATGAAAGTGTGTTTTACTTGTATGAAAGAGATACTAATAGATTTATCGCACAAGGTTCTGATATTAATGAGATTAAAAAGAAGTGTGAAGATAGATTTAAAGGCGCTCTTATTGTTGCAGATTCCGATGTACTTAAGAAGTACGGATTAGAATAATCAACTCTTACCACCCCATTTGCGAATAGGACAAGAATTACGTTTATAACTAGTTTTCATTGGCAAGTAGCACCAGCAATAGCCACAAGAATTAAACTTACTAACATAATGATGACATTCTCGACAAATGGTTAAACGTCTTTCTTTTTCTTGTTCGTCAACTTTTTCTAGCATACATTATTTATTGGAGAATTTGGATGTTGACAGCCCATCTAAATCATTGTATAATCAGGCTGTGTTTTTAAACTTTTAAGGTAATTAAAATGAGTGGAATGACTTGGACAGTAACATGCGGTAAGTTTCGTAAAACCTATCAGGACTTTCAGTCAGCTAAGGCAGATGCTGAAAAGGAAAGTTGGTTGCAGGATCGTGCCGCAGAGATTAAAACTAATCTAGGCAAAATTAAACGTGTTCGCGTTCGCAAGAATGAATTTGCATAATGGCTCTAGACATGTCGTGGAGTATTACTCAAATCAAAGGTGATCTTCAAATGATTGCCTATGAATGTAGTTGGCCCGGTAATGATGGATACAGTGCCTTTGAGCTTAAAAAGAAATTAATGGATGTTAAATTTCTTGTGGAAGATCTCATCGAAAAGTGTCCAACCTTTGTTGGCGAAGAAGAATGGTTACACGAACGTTTGATGGAAAAACTTAAAAAATGAACGAGCGTGTTCGAGCATTAGCAAAGCTAGCAGGTGCCTATACAGATACCAGCGGCCGATGGATCAATGCCGCCGGCATGGAAAAACTAACTGAACTTATCATCGAAGACTGTATTCAAAATCTAGTGGACTATGGATATACAGATGCCGCATCTTGTTTAGAAAAAGTTCAGTTTGGTCCAGACCATACTTGGCAAAAATACGAATTTCCGGAGATTTAAAAATGGGATTTTTTAGTTGGAAGTGTGCTAAATCAGAAAAACCAGTGATGGCAACGGTCGCAGTCCGTGGTAGCCCATGGGAGTTTTCTAGTTTTGTAGTAGTTGTATTTAAAAACGGTAATCGCATTGCTGGCGCTTATGATGGCTATGGTAGAGTAGTTGACGTAGAATTAGTTGACTATCCAGAAGATTCGTGGCGCATGGTCATTGAACGATATTATAACAACGAAACATTCGACGAATTACCTAATAATAAATATGATCAAGGACAGGGTTTTTTCTATAACGATGAAGAGTTAGAAGAAATCTTCGGAGTACAAAATGAACGAAAAGATCAAACAACTTGCTGAGCAATGTGCCACAACAGAAATATTTGATGTAGTAAAGTATACAGAGTTAGTTGTCTGTGAATGTGCAGACCTGGTTGAAAATCAAGGTAAGTTTTTAAGATACAACACAATGGCTTCTAGAATTAAAGAAAACTTTGGAATTAAAAATGAGCGATGAGTTTGAAAAGTACAATGCCTTTGAAAAGGCAATGACTGAAAAATATCCACTTATGTTCGCAGAACCATATGGCGGATTCTGCTGTGGCGAGGGTTGGTGGCCAATACTAACTAACCTTTGTGCTAATATACAACACCACCTCGATTGGAAGAATAAGAAATCAGAAGTCATACCTCAGGTAACTGTAGCGCAGATTAAAGAAAAGTTTGGCGGACTACGTTTCTACTACGATGGTGGTGATGACCAAATCCAAGGAATGGTTACTATGGCTGAAGCATGGGCAAGTAACACATGTGAAATATGCGGCAAGCCAGGACACCAACGTGAAGGTGGTTGGATCAAAACACTCTGCGATGAACATGAAGCAGAGCGCCAACAAAGATTGGCAAATCGCAACATAGACACAAACATCATTACATAGTATAATACACTATGAAAATTAAAGTAGTATCTGATCTCCACTTGGAGTTCAGTGATGTCAATATCCCCAACGATGAGAACTGTGATGTTCTCATTCTCAGCGGTGACATTATGGTTGCCCAGGATCTACACGACCATCCAGAAATGGACTATGGTACATACAGTAATGTCAATCTCGCTGATCTTGGACGCAGACAGCAAACTGCTTTAAGGTATAGAGATTTCCTAAAGCGTTGCAGTTTTCAATTCCCGCATGTTATCTACATTGCCGGCAATCACGAATTCTATCACGGCCGCTGGATTGGCAGTTTAACACATCTCCGTGAAGAATGTGCCAAGTATCCTAATGTATATTTCCTCGAGCGTGATTGTAAAGTCATTGACGATGTAGTATTTGTTGGCGGCACGTTATGGACTGACTTAAACAAAGGTGATCCATTAACACTGCATGGCGTTCGCGATATGATGAACGACTATCGTGTTATTAAACGAGATGATTTAGATTTTGCTAGACTAAAGCCCATCGATACGGCAATGCGGCATAAACAAACTCTAGACTATATTAAATTGATAGTTGATGAGAATAAAGATAAGAAGTGCGTTGTAGTAGGACATCATAGTCCTAGTCATCAAAGCACTCATGAGTGGTACAAGGGAGAATACATAATGAATGGTGCTTACCACAGCAGTCTAGAAGAATTCATTATGGATCGTCCACAGATAAAAATGTGGACGCATGGACATACTCATCATTGTTTTGATTATGTCATTGGTGAAACTCGTGTTGTTTGTAATCCTCGAGGATATGAAGGACACGAGCCTGACAGTGGTTGGGATGTTAAAATGTTTATTGAAATTTAAGGACTAATATGATTACGTTAAAAGAGTGGATGGAAGTAGTTGAGTATCGTGTCACTGAAGGCAGTGACTTTTGTTGGGATTGCTATGGTGCCAATTCTTATAGTTTAGACAGTTGGAATGGCGAGCAAGACGGAAATAGTTTTACTATTATCTTTGATACAAAGACACAGGTTGTCTACGAAGTTCAAAGTCATGATTACAAAAATCAACGAGCATATCGTAGGATCAATCCTGACTTTCAATCTGAACGAGATATTGAAAGCACTGACCGTAATGTCTCATTGAATGAAGCATGGGATGAAGTCAACTATGTTGATTTGGAATCCGACGATGATTGGTTTCAAAAAGCATTGGCCATTGTAGCTGGTGAAGATTATGACACTCGTGTTAGTATTCCAATTGATTTACCCGAAGCTGAACTTATGGTGCTATTCAAACTAGCACACGAAGCTGATATGACATTCAACGATTTTGTTGAAAAAGTATTACGCGAGCAACTAGAACGTCTACAAGCTTAATTGACACAAATTGGTTTCGGTGCTATAATTAACATATGAAAGTTAAAGTACAGAATCCACAGTTTAATCGTCCTGGCATTTGGATGTTTGAACAGCCCGAGTATTTTGAATACGAAGGCGATGAAGTTCAAATTAAATGGCTCAAGCCCGGGGAAATTGCCTTAAGCACAGGCAACCCCGAGTTTCCATTCAGAGTACTTCAAAAGTCACAAATTATTTCTATAAATAATCAAGCAATGGAACATAAAGTAACTGAGATAAAAACTTTCACAGTTAAAGGCAGTAAAGGTGATACTTATACTGTAACCTTAGGCTCTGGCAAGAGTCATTGTACTTGCAGTGGATTTCAATTTAGAAAATCTTGTAAACACGTAAAGGAAGCTGATTATGCTTAAGAAAATTGTATATGGTACTTTAGTACTAATTTCCCTTTCAGGTTGTGCTACACACCAACAAAGCAATGAAGCAGTTGGAGCAGTTATCGGCGGCACAATTGGTCATCGTATTGGCGGAGCCGGCGGCGCAATCCTTGGCGCCGGAATGGGAGCGGCAATTGGCGGCCAGCAACCAACTCAGCGCGGCCAAACTGTATATGTAGAACGACAAGTTATTGTTCCAAGCAGAGCACAACAATGTCATATCTACATTGATAGAGAACGTAATTGCTACAGTATGAGATATCGAGATACCCGTGCAATGTGTATAGAAGATGCTCGAACTCATCATCAAAATTGTATGTATCGTTAATTGACACTAATTGGTTATCATGTTACAATACATGAATAGTTAAACAACAGGATTTTTTATGTCTTACGTATCGCCTACTCGTAACATCGGAAACAAAAAACCTTTTCCAATCTCGTTGGCCTGGAGTGCCATCGCTGGCGCTGATCGCATCAACGAAGGCAAATATATCAATTTAAGTGGATCATACTCATTACCTCCTGGTCCCAAGCTCAATAAAGATCTTGCCATGGATTTTTGTATTAGCCCTTTTACTCTCACTGATGAAGATAAGACCTTGGGTGAGACACTCGCCAAACATTTTTCAGGCCTACTGTTTAAAACTTTGACAGGCCCAATTTCCAACGGCTTTATGAGTACCATTGCTAACATCGTGGCCATGGAAAATGTGGGCAAATATGAAATCGCTTGTATGGCCTGTTTGGTCAATGTTTATCGCAAAGATTTGGTACGCGAACAGCACAAAGAAAAAATGGATACCTTGTCAGCCAACAGTGAATACTTGGGACAAGAAGGCAGCAAGCAAGAAGTCACTGCTGAGATTGTTGAAACCTTTTACAGCAGAACATATGAAAGCTTAATCGTAACAGCCATGGCTGGTACTAATGTTGTAAAGTTTTTTACCAGCAAGGATAAAGAATTGTTTCCTCTCAATGGTAAGGTCACACTTAAAGGCACAGTTAAGCGCAACAGCGTTAACAACCACAATGGTGCCAAAGAGTCTTGGTTAACTAGAGTGAAGGTAATCTAAAATGGAAGTAAGCAGAATATCCCAACAGTCTATAGAGATATATACTCGCAATTTAACCAAGCAAACAGATGTTCGTCATGAACAACGTATTCTCGAAGAACGCAGGAATAAAGAAAATTCTAAGATAGCAGAAGAAAAAAGAATTGAAATGAATCGCCGTATGAATTACAACGGTCAAAACATAGATAAAATAGCTTAAAGGAAATAAAATGCCAAATTGGTGTGATAACAGTTTAACACTTACACACGACGATCCTGCTATGATTAAACGAGCAGTTCGTGCCTTTGAAAACAGCTCATTCTTAAACGAGTTTATTCCCTGTCCCAAAGAACTATCAGATACAACTTCAGGTAGTTATGGCGACAAAGAAGAACAGGCATTGTTAATGGCCCAGCAAGAAAGCAATGTAAAAAATTATGGCTATGCAACTTGGTATGACTTTGCCATTGGTGAATGGGGTACTAAGTGGGATGTAGGTGGCGGAGACATTACTAAGATTGATAAAAATAATATTAAGCTTTATTTTCAAAGTGCGTGGAGCCCTCCAGTAGAAGCATATAGTAAACTTGAAGACTTGGGTTTTACTATCAACGCATTTTATTACGAGCCCGGAGTTAACTTTGCTGGTCAATATTATGATGGCAATGACGACTTTTATGATTTGTCTAGTATGGACAGTAAACAAGTCAAAGAAGAACTGCCAGAAGAGATAGATGAGGAATTTAACATCAGCGAACAAATGGCTGAATGGGAAGAAGAAAATGACGAAGAATGACAAAGTAGAATTAGATTTAGATACACTTGATCGCTTGGCTTTGATAAGTTTAAATGATCATAGAAAGTATCTTATAGGAATGTTAGAAAGTGGAGATTATTTGCATCCTGACGACCAACAAAGGAACGCTAGACTAATAGGAGCCTTCACTGAAATTATTAAATATTATGGCAGAGAATAAATGAACCAACGAATTAAAGAACTTGCCAACAAGGCTGGCTACTCAAAAGATTACTTAGAAATAGGACTACCCAGTAATATGGAAAAGTTCGCCGAGTTGATTGTTCGGGAATGTGCCGAACAAGTTGATTGGATACTTGCTGAAGGCGGTAAGACGCAAGGTGATATGCTAAAAGAACATTTCGGAGTAGAAGACCGTGCTATTCCAATTTTGTCAGCCGATGAGGAAGCACTATTATCTGGTATTACATCTAGCAAATTGTTTACCATTGAGGCCGCAAAGAAAGCATTTGGAGTTAAAGAATGAACGAACGAATTAAACAAATCACAGGACAGGTGCTAGATGAGATAGTGCCCGAGACTTGGGTAGCGTTAGGCTACGATAAAATCAAAGAGATTCAGTTTCGTACCGCCGAGTTGATTGTGCGAGAATGTGCGGAAATGGTAAGGATACAAAATGAGCAATTCATGGAGAATGAATCTCATTATGGTGTTGTCTCAACAGATGTGTTAAAACATTTTGGATTTGAATAATGAGTGAGTCAATTGGCATAACAGGCTTTATTGAAATATTCGAAGGTCGCTTGAATAAAATGAAGCTACACCTTAAAGAAGAATTAAGCAAGGCCAAAAGCGATCGAAATCGTAAGTTGATTAAAAGTCAACTGGCTGATGCCAAGAAACTAAACAAGACACTAAAAGAAATGCGTACTGCTAATACCAAATTGTGTCCGCATTGCGGAGAGAAACTATGAAAATCGGAACAAGTCTAGGCAAGTGTGTTCGCAGTATCCTTGCTGGAGAAGTTAAAGAAGAAGATGTATTGATTATCGTCAGCAATACAAGGTGTCCTGACTTGGAAAAGTTAATGGAAGTCATTGACGACTACTACTATACATATCAAGGTGCTAAGGGTAAAGTCTCTGGCTATGATATGAGCAAGTATAGTTTAGCAGATGCGTGTGCCGTTGCTCAACGACTCTTTGAAGCTGGTAAGCTACACCAACCTAGAGAAGTAGGTAAAGGAATTTGGGGGAATGCTCACAACTTAAAAGACACTTGGTATGACATTGTACCCAGTCATAACTCGGATTCCGAAAGTGTGCGCGAAGCCTGGAATCACTATATAATGATTAAAAGCCTTGCGGCATGACAGTAAATTTTCGTAGTGTCACTAGAGCTCAAAAAAACGGCTGGCATGTAGTAGAGATGGGTATAGACGACAGAAGTAAACATCCTGTCAGCCATTACGGCCTTTGTATATGGGCTGACAGAAACACCATGGGCAATTATATTTCTAATTACTATCAAGGCTATCTAAGCCGATTTGCTTTTGAGCGAGCAGAAGACGCTATGTTTTTTAAGTTGAAATGGTCATGAGTGAAGGTAAACTAATAGATGAAATGCTAGACATGGCAGCCAAAGATATTGCTAGGCAGATGGACAGTGAATTATTGGACACAATTATGATTGATATATTAAAAGACGAAGGTTGGATAGTAGCTACAATGAACCCTGCATATGAACCTCCATTGACTCGATTAAGTAATGGAGAGTGGTACAGTGAAACAGCAGAATGGATACATCTTAATGCCACAGGTGATTACAAATTGCTTAGAGGCCAATGGCTCTTCGAAAAGAAAGAAGATGCAGTTATGTTTACATTGAAGTGGTCATGATTGAATAAGATAGTGAAAATAACTTTAAATAAAAGTTGACAACAATGATAGAAACTGCTATAATTAATTCATAAACAAATATTTGTTTAGGGCCCTTAGCTCATGTTGGTTAGAGCAGTGGACTCATAATCCATTGGTGGTTGGTTCGACTCCAACAGGGCCCACCAGAATTTGCGACTGTGGTGAAATAGGTAGACACAAGAGACTTAAAATCTCTCGCCGCAAGGCGTCCCGGTTCGATTCCGGGCAGTCGCACCAAACAATTCTGACTGTAGCTCAGTTGGATAGAGCAACGGACTTCTAATCCGTAGGTCGGGGGTTCGAATCCCTCCAGTCAGGCCATTATAAAAATGTTAGCTGATAAATATGTTTATGTCATATAAACGAATCATCAACAATGTATTTGCGTCTAACACTCAATACCTTCCTTACGTACAACTAACTGCTACCGCATTGGTATTGCTATATGCGTTTTTATTACCGCAATCGGGTTCATTGTGGTTACTGAGTATATTAATGTATGTGGGCATCGGCTGTTTTGGTATCAGCATAGGATTTCATAGACTGTTAACACACCGTAGTTTTAAGACAACTAAATTCTGGGAATACTTTTGTGCGATATGGGGTGCATTGGCATTCACAGGTAGTGCTATAGGATGGGTAGGTATGCATAGAGATCATCACAAGTACAGCGACAAGCCAGGAGATCCGCATAGCCCTATGGTCAGTGGTCCTAAGATGTTAGTAGCCGCATATGACTATGAACCCAACAAGTGGAAAATTAGACATTTAATTTTTGACAAGTATCATATCTTTATGCATAAATGGTATTTTGGTTTGTTAATACTATGGACTGCCTTATGGGCATTGATTGATCCTGTATTGGCCATGCATGTTGTTATCATTCCAGCAGTCATTAGTGTATGGAGTAGCACAACCAGTAATTATATGAATCACAAATGGGGTTATAAAAACTTTGAAACCACAGACAACAGTCGTAACCTATGGATCAATGCTATATTCACATTCGGTGAAGGGTGGCACAACAATCATCATGCTCGTCCCGGCAACTATGACTTTGGTAGTGGCACCAGTGGCAAATGGTGGGAGTTTGATCCTACAGCCAGAGTAATTGAATTGATTAAACGATGATATTTGGAAGTACAAGTAAAAATATAGGACTGCTAACAATTTTCCTTTTTATAGGCAGCATTGTTGGATTGTTTTTTGTTGACTATTCATTGAGTAATATATTGACTATGTTAATAAGTTTTTATATTCTAAACATCTTAGGTATATGGATGACCTTACATAGGTACTACAGTCATAAAAGTTTTGAGTTGAATACAATCTTCAAATGGTTGTTTTCTGCCATTGCGTTGCTAACCGGCAGAGGCAGCATATTAGGATGGGTGTATTTACATAGGCTACATCACGCATACAGTGACGAAGGCCAGGATCCACACAGCCCGCACAACTTAGGCTATAAGCTGTTTGGCTTTGGTCATATGAAAAAACAAGAAGGTGAAATGAAGATTTTCTTAGTAAAAGAATTGATGACACCAGAACAACTATTCATACACAAGTGGTATATGCTGTTATTGTTGCCTATTGTTATAGCTATTGGTATGATAGACTTAGAACTTCTTTATTGGGCGTGGATTGTACCTGCTATGTTGATTCAACTTAGTACTAGTAATTTTAACTATTTTGGACACACACATGGTTATAGGAATTATGAAACAAAAGACCAAAGCAGGAATAACATATTGCTTTGGCCAATCATACTAGGTGAAGCATGGCACAACAATCATCACGGTGATGCAAAAAATTATAGCACTAAATACAAGGCTTGGGAAATTGATCCGTTAGCGTGGCTCATTGAACTAATACAAGTCAAAAAATAATTGACACAAACTAGTAAATAACATACAATAGACACAAGTTAAACAAAAAGCCCTTATAGCTCAGCTGGTAGAGCAACTGATTTGTAATCAGTAGGTCCGGTGTTCGAATCATCGTGGGGGCACCAAAATTATGTATTCAATAAAAATCAACACAGATCGCGGAGTATTGGAACTGAAATATTCTGATTATGAAAATTTAAGAAAATATGTAAATTTTCAAATATTACATTTACATCCCTTAAAGGAAGAAGAGTTCCATATGGAACTATCGGACACATTACAGCAACATTGGGATAGAAAAATTGATCTAGGATTATTTGATTTCGATAAAGCAGTTAGTGTATTAGATATTGGTTCCGGAGTTGGGTTTTTAGATTTATTTTTGTCTAAATATTTAAATAATGGCAGTAAATTTTATTTGGTGGATGAATCAAGATTTACTCCAAAATCAACTCAATTTAAATCGGTAGACAGCTTTTATAATAACTGGTCAGTGCTTGAAGATTTAATTGAATATTCAAACATTTCTAGAAATGATTTTTCGCTGTTATCAACTACTGATGAATGGCCTGAAAAATTAGATGTTATAATGTCCAATCATAGTTATATGTTTCATTATCCAAAAGAGTTATATTGGGAAAAAGTAATGAAAGTAATGAACTCTAATAGATGTCGCTTATCATTTGATATATTGAACATTAAAGATCGAGATGTAGTAGAGGAAATCACTAAAGAAACCGGTCTACAATGTAAAATCATTGAGCGCGAACTTAATTCTGGTGTAGCGTGGAAAGATGAACTTCATGTCGTAAATGGCAATTATGCAAGAAGTTGTTCTTGGATCTAATTGACACAAATATAAAGATTTTGTATAATACGTAGAGATACAAGAATAAAAATTTATTTTTGATGTTAGTTCAAAAAATAGTTGACACAAAAGATAAATAAGTGTATAATACACACATACGCTAAAGAAAGCGTTAAGAAAGAAATTTTAGGAAAAGATATGCAACCGATTGTAAGTCAGAAACATTTTAATATATCCAAGCAGATAGCTTTAGTGCCATCTTATTGGTCTATTATTTGTGATGATTCACAAGAGCGTATCGGGGTCCAGGAGACCAAAGTGTAATAACATTACATTTTAACTTCCAAGGACCCTAGGCTTAAAACCCCTAGGGTTTTTTGTTTGTGAAAAGGAATTATGACAGATATAGATATTAAGAAACAAAAAGAAGCGGAGTGGATTCGACAGCATACGTTAACTAAAGAACAGACTAAACAACTGATTCTTGATAAGTTAAAACGTGCTGAAGCGATGTACTCAGCTTTTAGACAGCGGGAGATGCTCAATCATAAGCATCGATGATCGCAGAGTGTGATAAGGAGTAACGAGGACTCCGCCCCGCACTTAAAACACTGGGGCGAACGGGCGGCGACTAGGATGGAATCCCTTGTGTGGGAGGAAAAATTAGATCGTATTAAAGCATTCTTTAAGAACAGGCAGCCTAAGTATTTTAGAGTGCTTTAATACACACATTCCAAAGAGTGTGTTGGAAATATTCCCCTGTAGTTTAATGGTAAAACGGCGGATTTATATCCCGTAAGCAACAGATAATTGGTTCATGTGGGTTCGATTCCCGCCGGGGGTACCAAATTGGAGATGAAGCATCAATGGTGATGCAGTGGACTGTAAATCCGCCGCCCGAAAGGCACGACTGGTTCGATCCCAGTAATCTCCACCAAGTTTAGGCTCGTTCATATAGTGGTTATTATCGCGGATTGTCTATCCGTAGACGGGAGTTCGATTCTCCCACGAGTCGCCAAACAATATCCCTCTAGTGTAATGGCAGCATACCGGTCTCCAAAACCGTTGGTCAAGGTTCGAATCCTTGGGGGGATGCCAATAAGGGACTATAGCTCAGCCGGTAGAGCAGTGGACTTTTAATCCATTGGTCGCGAGTTCGAATCTCGCTGGTCCCACCATATAAAAACACATTATAGCAACGCATGAGCAGGTTGTTAACTTTCGCTGGCTACGTATAGAATCGTAGGTGAGTAAAGGTAGTGTGTTTTTATATGGTGATGTAGCATAACGGTAGTGCACCAGCTTCATACGCTGTCCAGTGTAAGTTCGACTCTTACTATCACCACCATGGAGTTGTTAGTGTAAAGGTTAACACCACGGATTGTGATTCCGTTAATATGGGTTCGATTCCCATACATCTCCCCAGTATTCACTCGGTTCGTCTATCGGTTAGGACGACAGCCTTTCAAGTTGTAAAGACGGGTTCGATTCCCGTACTGAGTACCATTATTGAATAGTTTTGTCGGTAAGAGCTAAATACAATGAAGGAAATACTCTTACCATGCCAATATCAACTTGTAAAAATTGTAGTAAAGAATTTAAGTATTCTGTCCAAGGAAAAGTCACAGGAAAATACTGTAGCATAGATTGTACAAAAGAAGGACAGCGTAAAGAACGTAGACAGAATTTTTTAGATGGCAAAATAGTCGGACGAGGCCATCTAAAAAATCATTTAGTTGATATACACGGATGGAGATGTATGTGTTGTAATAATACCGAGTGGTTAGATCAACCGATACCATTAGAATTAGATCACATAGATGGAAATGCAGGAGATAATAGTCCAAAAAATATTAGACTATTATGTCCTAATTGTCATGCTCAAACTCCGACGCATAAAGCAAAGAATAAAGGCAATGGCCGCGGTAGTCGTGGATTGCCATGGTATTGACACCCGGATAGCTCAGTGGTAGAGCAACGGCTTGATAAGCCGTTGGTCGCAAGTTCAAATCTTGCTCCGGGTACCAAATTTTCGGGATAGACGATAGGTTTGAGTCCCCGTTAGTCTAGTGTACTGCGCTGGTACATGACAAACCATATGACTAATGCGGTAGTTAAACTTGCCTATTCGAGACACACTAGTCCGCAGTACAAGGACCGGTTCCCGAAAACCTTTTTGTTGGGGGTTAGTTAAATGGTATAACCACGGATTTTGATTCCGTTATTAGAAGTTCGATTCTTCTACCCTCTGCCACTAAATAACAATATGCGGGATTAGCTCAGTTGGTAGAGCGATACCTTGCCAAGGTATAGGTCGAGAGTTCGAGCCTCTTATCCCGCTCCAAACATTATGATAATACAAAGTATACACAATTCATGGGATTTGGTTTATAACCAATATCGTAATACTGTGTATAAAACTTTGGAAGATCCAATGACTCAGAAAACATATATCGAAGTCATACAATATCTGTATAACAAAGAAGGCTCTATAGAAGAACTAATATTAGGTCAAAACATAGATAAACAAGCATGAAATTATTTGAAGCAACAATTAAAATGCCCGACGGTCGAGAATTTAAAGATCGAGTAGGCGCAGAAACAGTACAAGAAGCCATGCAGTTATTACAACAGCGCCATGGCACAAGGGCAGTACAATATCTGCCAAAAATAATACCTCAATAATAGGAAGTGTGGGCGAGAGGTTTATGCCTACAGTCTTGAAAACTGTCGAGTCAGAAATGGCTCCGTGAGTTCGAATCTCACCGCTTCCACCAATAACGGTCCTTAACTCAATTGGATAGAGTGCCAGTCTTCGAAACTGGAAGTTGGGAGTTCGAATCTCTCAGGGCCGGCCAATTTAAATATTTGTTTGCCATGGTCCAGGAAATAATCTTATTAAAAGCATAATCCTGGTTTGGTTGGATTTATTAATAACTCTATGTGGAGTTTTTACTCCCAACAAATAGGGATTAGATGTTTCTGCTTCATATATTAGCTCACATTGATCTTCAGTATATCTAAAAAAATGATGCGTCTTGCCTTGATTTTCTATAGTAACGACCTTATAATCAGCGTTGACTTTAAAAAAGTTAATCCAAGTATTTTCACAACCAAGTATCGGTATATTTAAACTGTGCTTATAAGGACCACTGTCCACGTGAAAGTTTCCAGCATCATGACCTTGTGTTATATTGACAGCAATATCACCCACTGACCAATTCATTTTTTTACTTTTTAAAAAATCAATGAGCACAGGAATATTTAGAAAAATTTCTTTACTATTTTCTATATAAGTTAGTGTTGTTTGATTGAGTAAATTTTGCGGTATTAATTTTAATACTTCTTGCTGTATCTCAATGAGATTCTCAATATCCATGGGCTTATAAAAATCTGAAATATTCATAAAAGTATTTATACCCTATAAATATAGTTATGCAATTTATTAAACTTAATAAAAAATTCGATGTTAGTAGTTTTACGGAAACAACATTGATCAATGAATATGCTATTAATGGCAAAGGTATAGGGTTTTATAACATCGATAACTACAATAAGGATTTGATACTTTCTGTTATACCCGAAAGATATAGAAGCGAATTTGTTATAAGAGAAATGAAAATAAATTATAATATTCCCCCTCATACCGACAGCTACATAGATGCCAGTATAAATTTTTATGTTAAGGCAGTTAATTGTCAAACTAATTTTTTTGCCAAGGCAGACGCTAGTCTAGGAGTTAAAATGACTACTCAGACCACTGGAAGAACATTTAAAGAAGATGATTTAAAACATACTGGAAGTTTCATAGCAGAGTCCGGTGACGCTTGGTTATTGGACGTATCTAGTCCACACAGCGTTAAGAATTTAGGCTCAGGGGCAGTTGACAGAGTTGCGCTGGTATTACAATCGTCAAGCTATAACTTTGATGATCTATATGCCATGTTATTGGAAACTGGCTACATCACAGAATAAAAAACCCGCCGAAGCGGGTTTAAATTTAAACCTGTCGAAGCAGGTTTGAAGATTAAGCTACAAATTCTACTGGAATTTCTTGCTTTTGTCTTGTTGGGAAAACAAAGTCTGGTTGACTGTGATGAACACGACGGTTTAAGCCTTCGGTCTTGAAGCCAATGCCCATTAATAGAAGTGGACGACCTGTTAGGCCTAAAACTTCCATTACAGCTGGCTCATCCATACACTGGCAGCAACCTGTACCGTAGCCCATTAGGCTACCAACTAGGTTTAAATAACCGGCAGCAATGCCCACTGCAACGCTGGCATCGCGTTCTAAAACGTCATACGCACGAGCGTCATCTTTACCTTCTGCGTACAAAGCAGTAGTTTCGTCATTGCGACCTTGATCAACTGCTTTGCTCATGTCACGATATTCTTCGAATACAACTAACAAATTAGCAAGAACTTGACTGTTAGAAGTCATACCCTTACCGTCATGACGAGCAATAGGTGTCAAAGCGTGTACACGTTCAATAACATCACGATTAGTAATCATGTGAATTTTATAGTGAGCAACGTTTTGTTTGCTTGGGCATTGTGTGGCCGCTGTTTTGAACAATTCCAAATGTGCTGCAGGAAGTTCCTTGCTTAGGTCGAAATTGCGTTGGCAATGTTGGCTACGATGTATAGCCTTAGTGATATCACTAGGTGTGAATTTTATTTCCATTATATTCTCCTTATCTTCGGTATAATAATGTTGCATTAGTATGCAATATTATTTATCTCGAAAGTAGAATATGTTTGACAATAAAGCCGTGATAATGTATAATATAGAAAAGGAGTATAATATGCCCAGTGTATTTTTAGTCAGTGACACGCATTTTGGACACACAGGTGTTTGCCGTTTCACACGTAACGATGGAGTTACAAAATTGCGTCCATGGGATAATGCCGATGAAATGGACGAAGCAATGATCAAGGCTTGGAACGAACGTGTCAAGCCTACAGATAAAGTCTATCACTTGGGCGATGTTGTTATTAACCGCAAGGCATTAAAAACATTAAGTCGCTTAAACGGCGACAAAGTTTTGATTCGTGGTAACCACGATATCTTTAGGGACGACGAGTATCGTTTGTACTTTAGAGAATTACGTGCTTACCACGTGATGAATGGAATGATCTTAAGCCACATACCTATTCACAGTGATAGTATAGGACGATTTGGTGTTAACATACACGGACATACTCATGCCAATCGTGTGATGTATAGAGATTTGTTCAGTGATGAGGAATTGCTGGATACACGTTATCATTGTGTATGTGTGGAACAAACTCCGGACTTTGCACCCATCTTATTTGAAGATGTAATCAAACGTATCAAAGCAGAGGGCGGCGCCGTTGGGTTTACAGAAAAGAAATAATTTAAACTCAACTCGACAATCAATGAGATTGAATATAATCAATTACTGATTGAACTGTAGTTAATTTCTCAGCTTCGTCGTCGGGTATCTCTAAGCCCACAGCATCTTCAATGGCCATAATAAGTTCCACTGTATCCAACGAATCTGCTCCTAAATCGGCAACGAATGCTTTGTCTGGTGTTACATTCTCTATGCTTACACCCAGTTGATCAGAAACAATTCTTATCACTTGTGCTTGGATCTCGTCTTTATTAGTCATTTTAATTTCCTTTGTTTATTGTTGCGGACCTGGATCATAATCTTTTACATGAGGTCTGTTCTTCATATATATTTTGTAATACTCGTAAATCTTCTTTTGATTTTTAAATGTAATATTTTCAAATCCTTGATTTTTCTTAATAATAGAGTTTTCATCGAATACTAAATCTTCGTAATACAATACTCTATTATTTGTATATTTACTAGTAAAAACATCAAACAAAACCCATTCATGAATTATACGCTGAACAAATCTTTCCTTTACATATATTTCTTCAGTGGAATAGTTATTGTTATGCCATCCAGTGTATTTTTTATATAACTCTATGCCTGCAAAATATGATAACATTTGTTTCCATTTATCTCTGCGGTCTATAAAAATTAATTCATGATCTTCTGGAATATTTAATGAGTCAACACTCATTAAATATTGGCTGGCTATATGATGTGCAACATAATCCGTTACATTGACCGGAATACCACCGCCAAAAGTAACGCCGCCTATTGTAGTTTTTCTATAATAATTAGCAAACTTAAATGGTTCATTGATAAACCGCACTTTATTCGCTGTTGCTAATTGCAAAGCGTATGCAGTTGCGCCAGATCTAGGTGTTGCCAAAACATGTATTTTCATACTCTCAATTATAAACTCAACAGCGAATAATAGTAATAGATTAAATGTTTTCTTGCTGTGGGGAGAACATCTGGATGCTTTAATAATTCTCCGTCAGTTAAACTGAATATATCAGATTCTGGGATTCCATGCCAGTAGTATGGCAAAACTCTCCATGAATGTGATTTTCTCAATGGTATAGTTAAGTCTTGTAATTTTCTAGTCATCTGTGCGGCATTAACATTAGTCCAGCCACCGTTCTTCCAAAGTATCAAACCTGATGGTAATTCTCCCGTGATTTCGAATCCGTACTTTTCCAAGTTGGCGTCGAAGTCGGATTGTGTCGAATGTCTTCCTGCAATACTGGATGATTTACCATAAACTCCAAGTGCATTAAAATTAATAGAATGTAAGTTATTGTCTTTGAACCAGCTTACAGTATCCATTAAACTGTTGTAAGTATCCTGTGGTAATCCCGCAATAAAGTTAAGATGCTGTGCAACTTCACCTTTCCATAAGTCGTGATAGAGTCGCGGAAGGAATTCTCTGGCATCTTGCTTTCCATTCCAACCCTTGCCCACAATTCTACTAGCCTCAGGATGTAATGATTCGATGCCATGATATGCACCTTTTAGTCCGGCGTCTTTTAAAAGATGTGCCATGTCGGGAAATCTATGTATCAAGTCTGCTCTTAGATACGCACTGAATTTTATTTCAAATGGCAGTCGCTTAACCATGTCATGGAATAGCTTTAATTTATATTCCGAATCATTGAATGTATCATCTAACAAATAATAGCTGGTAGTTTGAAAGTTTTTATAATTTTCTAATAGCTCTTCTTCAATATATTCCATGGCTCGAATATAGTCAAATTTCTTTTTACCTATGTGTGGATATTGACAAAAAGAACAGGCAAATATACAGCCTTTGCTAATATCCAGCGGCAAGGGTTCCCCTGGAATAATACAATCATTCTTGGTCCATTTAAAGTCGTCATATTCAATATTATATACTTTATTTCTGGCAGTATGATAAAACATTCTGGATTTTTGATCAGTACCAGTGGCCAGAATGGGACTTACCATTTCTCCTATAGGAGGCTCAGTGCCGTCCATGAGGTGATTGATGTATTCTAAAAACACATCCTCGGATGCTTCGGTGTAGCTCATTATGGAATCATCAATGATGTCATGATGAGGAATTCGTTCAGCTAGGTAGCCTCCCGTCACAACTCTAATCTTGGGATATTTGGCTTTAAATTCTTTAATAACATCAATGACATATTCAGGTAAACGGTATGCATCTTCGCCGGTTTTATAAATTCTATTACTTAAAAAAGTCGTTGATATAGCAATGACATGAGTGTCATTATCTACAAATTTTTTCAATAACTTATCGAGGTGTTTGTATTTCAATTTATCCACAAAATCGATAACTTGTACACTTTTAGAAGTATATTTTCGAATCCAATGAGCTATTTTATATGGCCCAACGGATCTACTCACCATGGGCCATTTAATGCCACCATTTAAAATAATTACATTCATTTTTTATTATATTACCTGGGTATTGCTACTTGATCGCCGTGTTCTGTGTTGATGATTAATTCTTTGGTACTAGTGGCAATAATGCCATACCTACTTTCATATTCGCTTCTCACTACCCATGATTTTTGTGCTTTTCTAGAAGATAGCCAGTTTTTATAAGCGGCTTCATCGGTAAACTCGATAACTCTTTGCATTGAGTTTTCAGTAATTTTGGTATTAGTTAAACTAACTACTCCGGGCAGAGATGTGATCCAATCGTTATATTCTTTATCAGAAACGGGATCATGATCACCATAAAATTTAATAATTTTGGCTTTGTGAATTGTTGTTTTGTGCCTTAGCATCCTATAATACTCCTTTAAATGGTTTCATAGATCATCGAATAACATTCTTTCAATGTTACTTATAATCTTTTTAGATGTATCTTCTCTGTATGGAATAAGATAATCTAACATTGGTGTTACATCTCCTGTTTTTAAAGCAGATGGAAAGTCTAACAAGTATCGAATTTCATTAAATGAAGTTACTTTGTTAGCGTAATCTTGTGCCATGACGCCAAGTTCATTGAACTTACAGCCTTGTTCGTTTTGAATCAAAATCAATGGCTTGCCAGTGGCAATGGGATATTCAGTTAAAAAACTAATACCTTCAGTTATCATTACATCACTGGCAGCAAATGAATCATTGTATAGGCCAGACATTTCGTTATAGACATTGGGCAACATTGACCATTGGTCGAAGAATTCTGAAAATTTTTCATAATAACCATGTAGCTTACAATGAACTTGTAACAAAGGATGCGGCCTAAAAACAAACTGTACTCTGTCTTGATTTTCTTTTGCATATTCGTAAAAGTCATGACAATTTTGCCAAAATGTTCCTAATTTCATTCTATTTGGTCGTGTGCCCAAGTAGTCCCAATTTGGAAATTCGGGACAACTCCAGTGTGGGGCCCATATAACTTTGAGTTTGCCTTCGCTGTCGGGCAGTGGCCAACGGCCTTCATAATTTCTAATTTTATAAATTTCTTCAATCTTAGGATGTCCAACATTGATCAATCTGTTAATGTTATTAATGTCTTCTTTGATGAACAAATCAGCATACAATGTAGAATCCACAAGAATTTTCCAATAGCTCAAATGTCCTTTACCCTGTGTATGAACTTCTTCTACATCAACTGTAGTGGCCCCATAGTATGGAATATAAACCAGTTTTAAATGCTTGGAAATTTCTTTACAGCTCAGGCCAAAGAAAGTCTTGATATACCAATCGTCTTTGGTTGAAATAAATGAATATTCTGGATTCATTTTCTTCAAATATGTCATTCTCTGTTCTTCTGTTTCAAGTGTTGCAAGATTAAAAAATGGAACATTTTCTTCGCTTAACATTTTAGTCGAATGATCAGTGGTCCAATCCCATGTCTTTTCCTGTACTATACTGGTGTCATATACTTGTGGAATTACAACGACCTGGGGTTCATAATCGGGACTCTTTTTCAGTTCATAATACAAACTTCTGAATCCATTCCACGTCATCTCGCTTTGCACAATAAAGAAAACAGTTTTCTTTTCTTTGGCTCTGATAACGTCGAAATAATATTTTTTCATCGTATTTCTATTTTTAAATTTTAAATTCGTATGTCCAGATGGGTGTCGTATATTTTCATTTCTACTTTTTATATCTTCGTAGTGAATTAATTTGCCATTGCCAAATTTATTGAATAAAAAATTAAATGCATTAATTTCATCATCGTACTTTTTGATTTGTTCTTCTGTTATGTCAACAGTATTTGCTGTATGCTCTATGTTATATTTTCTATTATATTCTTCGTATAAAGCAGTTGCTGAAAGATAGATAATCATTTGCAGCCATTTGGTGCGGCGGTCTATAAAAATTAATTTATGGTCTTTGGTAAAACTGCCTGCCCTTAGATATTGCTCGGCTGTGTGATGCGCCACATAATCTTCATAGTTTGTTGGTATGCCACCGCCAGCTTCCAATGGCCCTTCATATATTTTTGTAACAGTATCTTCGAATCTAAAAGGTTCATTGAAGAACGGCATGCCCAAATCTTCAGCCAATTGAATCGCATAACTTTCTGCCCCAGAATATGGCGTTCCAATAACATTAATTTTCATTTATTATTCGCTTTCTAAATCAGGTAACTCGGATTCTAAATCAACACTATCTGCATCATCCATTGGCATTACACCAATGTCTGTCATACTTACACTATCTTTGTTGTCTGATTCGATGCCGCTTTCTTTATACCAAGAATTTTCGAAATTATAAAATACACCACGTTTTTTGATAAACGCTATTAGGTAAGGAACTAGCTCGCTGTCTGCAAATTTTCTTAACTTTTTACTTATATCTAATTTCCATGTCCAACTAACCACTTCATAGTTGACGCCAAACTTAACTGACAAATGTTGTATCACATCCACAATCCAAGGACTGTACGCACAGAAATCATGACCACATACAATTTTTTTCGAATGTACAATGGCATTTCTCAAGTCAGTGATAAACCCATTAATGGAATGATCACCATCGATAAAAATCATGTCAAATTTTACGCCTGGATTATAATCAAAGAACTTGGTAGAATCAGACTTGGCCAAATAGATGTTATCCCATCCTGCTGTATTTTCCTTGAATCGTTCTAGTTGGTCTGGACAGAACGATTGAGTGTGTTTGGCAAAAGGATCAACGCACAAAACAGATCCGTCGATTTTTTCAGCCGCTTCTGCCAGTGCTAGTGCCGACTTTCCAATAAAGCTGCCAATCTCTACAATTATAGCTTTTTGTGGAAGTTGATATACTAATTGTTGCAAGTATAGCATTTCCCTGACTTTAAATTTGGTATTAGTTGGTTTACCGCCCTTTGTCGGCTTAACAATATCTAATACGCTGGGTACTTGTAAAAAGTTTTTTTTCATTTCTATTTCTCTATCAAATGTTCTATGTCTTCTGTTCCTTTAATAGATACCATGAATGTGTATCTATGATTTTTACTAAAATTCAACACAGCATGTTTGTATCCTGTGTTTAAAAAATATGCATTGCCTGGAATCAATGAAGTTGTTTCTATTTTATTCTTGACCCAAAACACGTTGAGGCAATCTAAGTCGCTGATAACAGGAAGAATAATTCTTACTGCATAACTGGGATCGTAATCTATATGCGGCGTTATATGCGTGCCTGCAGCCAATTTAACCAGTCTAATTCTTGTAGTTTGTCCTTTGAACTTGGACAATATACTGTCAAACAATGTTTGATATTTTTGATATACTGCTGTTTTTTGAGTGTATGTTGATTCGTCCATTACACCCTGTGACACACTGGTTAATTGTTTGCGTCTGATGTTGTTTGTTCGAGTAGAAGAATTCAAATCGTTGTGAACTATTTCGCAGTCGTCTAGTGTGATATCTTCGTTTTTTACTGTGCTGTCGGTGATGCTTATTTGATAAAAATTATCATATACACTACTGGCCAGTTCATGATGTATTCCACATAAACCTTTATTGATCTCCAGAACAGATTTAAAATCTGGATCTAATTCTTCTATACAGGATTTTAAATCCTGTAAGGTTTGGTTATCGACGCATAAATGATCAATAATTGAATATGATGGTAATTTGTGCTTTAATTTTTCCACGTTAGTCTCGGATCATATTATATAATTTATGACCCCAATCCGCTTTATGTCTGAAGCTAGGATTAGCAGGTTGCTCATGATGATTTTTATGCCAGCCTTCTCCAGCATGTAACAGTCCCAATATATCTGAATTTTTTGCACCATTTTTGTCATGACTAAGAACATTGATACTACTGCCAGCAAACCACATTAAGAAAGCAGGAACCACTAAACATGCCCAATAAATTTGTAAAGGCAATACAAATACCGCAATTAAGTGTAATCCAAATAACATTTTAAAATAATGTGTATGTTGAAAAACGTACAATTTTTTTCTAATTAGATCCGGAACATACCTAATTATATCTTCATTGCCTCCGGCGTACCAATAACTTCTTACAATACCGTGATGTATGGGACTGTGAGGATCACGAACGGTGTCCGTAAATCTGTGATGTTTTCTGTGTGTACCCGCCCATGCCATGGCAGATCCGCTGACTCCGATCCATGAAAGCAGTAATAAGATTTTTTCGATCCAAGGTTTGATTGGATTTTTATGAGCAACAACTCTATGATAGAATACAGTGCCGCACAGTCCCACAAATATAATCTGACAGATAATGATGATAGGGATGCTAAACGCAAAAGGCAAGTACACTAAGCCAGCTAAAAAGGCTGTATGTATGTATATTTGTGATATTAATAATTGTAATTTAAAGTTCATATAGCAGTATTTATTGTAAGCTTCTATGCCAATTGTCAATACATATCTCCCAATTGAATCTGTAGCACATCCATGTCTTCTGCGCCAGTTAATGCGCCATGTTGCATTAATGTAGGATGCATTACAAATTCTGACAGCGGAGGGATAGCCACTAATCTAGTGCCATCAGACTTATTAGAAAAGAAAACCATGCTATCTTTACCCGAAAGCATAATAGAATATATAGGATACTCTCTGCCTACTTCACCTCTATTCAGATCTATATGCATGGGCAAATTAGTATTAGCATAAACTCTAATTGCACTTAGCTGTGGCTTGAATTTTTCAAGCTGTAGTAAACGAAAAATTTTAACAGTATTTTTAATGTTAAAATTAAAAACACTCATCATTGGTTTATTATCAACTGCTCTAACAATATTACTGTGTCCTTCTTTGTAATAATTATGATAATCAAAACTATCAGAATAGACACTGTCTTTAAAGGTTAAAAACTCGCTGATATTTCCCTCAACATCATTGTACTGCGACTTAAACACATCACTGAGTTGACTTCTGATCTCGTCTGTTATTCTAATGACATCGTTAACAACCATTGTTCTACTCCGTTAAATATGATAGGTTCGTTGCTGGCCAGCCATACATCCTTGCCAAACACTTTTGGCAAATGATAATCTCTAGTTACTCTGAACAGTTTTTCGTTATACAGGTTAAAAGAAAGCACAACTTTGCAGCATCCTGTTTTTTTTGCTCTTTCGATTTGGTATTTAGTGTTGAATTCGTGGGAATATGATTTACTACCTAGGCCAGGACCAGACGCATTAGAAAATGCTCTGAAACCAGCTTGGTATATTTTCTCATCATCATAACTGCGTATTATGCCACCGGATCCTGACCATAAAATATTGTTAACATATATTAATTGATAACAATCTATTTTATCTTGTTGTATTAAATTTAATAAACTCCACGGGTGTGTATCCGAGTAGTTGTCATCAATGTTGTTGTTAAATTTTAAATTTAATTCTTCTTTTAATATTGGTAAAAATATAGTATTGTCAGCTTTTTCTAAATTTAGTAAAAAAAATTTATCCATACAATTAAAACTTATAGCGTTGGATCTCTGAACTCCCAACGAATATCATCAATTCTGTCTAGTATTTCTTTAGATAGTTTAACAGACTGTGCTGAAATATTTTCAGTTAACTGATCTGTGCTAGTAACACCAATCAGTGTAGATGTAATTGACCATTTATTATAGCAATAACTTAAAGCCAATTCAGTGGGAGTTAAATCAAATTCACGTGCTAAATCGTTGTATAACTTGGCAGCTTTGACAGTCATTGTACAACACCAACGTCTTTTTGCATATTCTATAAATTTAGTTAATCTACCTACATTATCATCTGGTTTGATTGAAGTTGCTATTGAATCATATTTTCCAGTTAACATACCAAAAGACAACGGGCTATACGCAATCATACTGATGTCTGATTTATATAGAATTTCATCTAAGCCGTTTTCATAACTTCTATTTGTTAAAGAATAATGATTTTGTAATGATTGTATTCTGGGTAAATTATGAATGTCACTGAGACGAATAAATTCATGTACGCCATATGCAGTTTCATTTGCTACGCCAATGTATCTAATTTTTCCTTGCTTGGTTAATTTTTCCAAAGCCAGCAGTTGTTCGTGAATAGATGTGATGCTATGATCTTTTGAAGGATCATAATACAACTCTCCAAATTTCGGAGAGTATCTTTCTGGCCAGTGTAATTGATATAAATCGATATAATCTGTTTTAAGTCTCCTAAGACTGCCCTCGCAACTTTCAATGATATCTTTGCCAGTAAGACCTGGCCCTGGTCTAATCCAACTATTGCCGCCTCGATCAGGGCCAGCCGCTTTGCTAGCCAATATTATATTGTCTCGCTTGTTAGTAGACAGCCAGTCACCCAATATAGTTTCTGACATGCCGTATGTTTCTTTTCTAGTAGGCGCTGAATAGATTTCAGCAGTATCAATGAAATTGACACCTTTTTCTGTTGCTAAATCTAAAATTTGAAAACTGGTTTTTTTATCAACTTGTTCTCCAAATGTCATTGTACCCAAACCGATGCTACTAATTTTTATATCGGAATTTCCTAATTTTTTATAGTTCATATTATGAGTATTTAATTGATATTATCTATTTAACTTTTAATAAATTATTTTCTGCTATTGTTAAATCATCCGGATATGTGATCTTGATATTATATTCACTGCCTGTGACTAGTTTTGAGCTAAGTCCTAATAATTCAATGGTTCCAGCTTCATCAGTCACTGACAATGGATTGACTGAGATATGTGAATTATACAGCAATTTATATCTGTACATCTGCGGAGTCTGTGCCCGCCATAACTCATTTCTGGGCTGTGTAGTAACTGCTCTGCCATCCTGTGATTTTTTTAAAGTATCAACTACTGGAACTGCCAGTAATCCTCCAACGTCATCATCTTTAACTTCGCAGATTAGTCTTGACAGAGATTCCGTGTCTAGACAAGGTCTAACAGCATCATGAACAAGAATCCAGTCAGTGTCACTGACATTATCAGCGATAAACTTTAATCCACCTAATACTGTTTCTGCTCGCGTTGCGCCGCCGCAATAGATGGGTGTTAATTTTGAATCAAATTCTTTCCAATCATAACTATCAAAATAATCATCGTTTGGACTTAGTAACACAAATATTCTCTTAATTTCTGGATGCCGGTACAATACATCAATGGTATGGAAAATCACAGGCTTATCCAACAACGGCAAATATTGTTTAGGTATGTTGGTATTCATTCTGAAGCCAGCGCCTGCGGCCAAAACAAAAGCGTAATAATTGTGCATATTTCTATTTAATTTTTTATATCAATAAAATTTCTTATTAAGAGCAATCAGCTTGAATAAATAAACTTCTATTTTAGTTGACACAAATTAAGAAATGTGATATAATATGCTTTGTTAAGTAATAATTCATTGTAGTAATTGCTTAACAAGAACTTAGTTAGCCAAATTTAATTGACATAAATTAGGTGTTGTGCTATAATAGTTCTATGTTAAGCAATTAACAATGTTCTTTAAAAAGTTATCTCACATATGAAACGCTGTGAAGCGTCATTCATATGTAAATGTATTATAGGTTACCTACACCGTTAGGGACTTTGTGCGAGGTCAGTGGCGACGGTCACGCTCAATAGACAGAGTTCATGAAATAGGGCAATGATCCGACTTAGTCGGGGAGCTTGGAAAAGCGGCGGATATGGTAGGCAGTAATGACGAAGGCAGGCGATCTAGCAGACGGTGCTAGCGGCTAGTCCGGAGTTCCTATAGTATTTTTACATATGAATGCCCCGGTGGCGGAATGGTAGACGCGGTGGTCTTAGAAGCCACTATCGAGAGGTGTAGGAGTTCGAGTCTCCTCTGGGGCACCAAGTTTTAGGAGTGGTAGTTCAGTTGGTTAGAATATCGGCCTGTCACGCCGAGGGTCGCGGGTTCGAGTCCCGTCTACTCCGCCAAATCCCGTTACTATTTTCGTTAAAATAGCGTTTGATTAGCGATA
>Ga0209191_1000121_pt1 | contig 62523 bp, 33 predicted proteins | sample S_130626_EF_Meta_FD_187320 | JGI IMG/M metagenome (GOLD analysis project Ga0209191, IMG submission 187320) | Freshwater microbial communities from Lake Simoncouche, Canada to study carbon cycling - S_130626_EF_MetaG (SPAdes) (version 2) | ecosystem: Environmental > Aquatic > Freshwater > Lake ...
GCTGATATTAATCCTGCTGTTAAAATATTACCACCAGTTACATTACCAACAGCACTTGATGATCCGGCATTTACAATATTACCAGCATAAACATTACCAGTTGCTGTTACAAATCCAGCTGTAGTAATATTACCACCAATAATGTTAGCTGCTGATGTAATAGAACCAGTGGCTGATATCAACCCTGCTGTTAATAAATTTCCACCAGTTATGTTACCAGTTGCTGTTACAAATCCAGCCGTTGATAAATTACCACCAATTACATTGCCATTAGCAGAAACGTTGCCAATTACGTCTACACCAGAACTAGTAACTACTACGACATTGCTTGATCCGTTAATTGTAATATTTGCGTTACCGTTTAATGCTGTAGTTATATTGGTATTACCATTGGTCAATGCAGTTCCTGCAGTTGAACTAATACCAGTTAATTGACTACCATTACCAATAAAGTAATTACCAGTTACGTTTCCTGTAGCAGTAATTAATCCCGCTGTAGAAATATTACCACCAGTTACGTTACCAGTAGCAGTAACTGCTCCAGCAGTTGTAATATTACCACCAGTTACGTTACCAACGGCACTTACTGTAAGTGCAGCATTGAAAACGTTGGCTAATACATAGTTAGCACCAGTAATATTACCACCAGAACCAGTACTAGTAACAAATCCAGCAGCATAAACGTTACCAGAAGAGCTAACAAATCCAGCTGTTACAATATTTCCGCCAGTTACGTCACCAGCAGAACTTGATGATCCAGCATTTATAATGTTACCTGCGTAAACATTGCCTGTAGCTGATACTAGTCCAGCTGTCAATAAATTGCCACCAGTTATATTACCCGCAGTACTTGCCGATCCGGCATTTATAATGTTACCTGCAAAAACATTACCAGTAGCCGATACTAATCCCACTGTAGTAATATTACCACCAATAATGTTAGCTGCTGATGTAATTGTGCCAGTAGCTGATACTAAACCAGCTGTTCTGACATTACCACCTTGAATATTTCCAGTAACACTTAAATTAGCACCTGTGTTAACATTACCTGTGCCATTTGGCGTTAATACAATGTTAGAGTTAGACGCACTAGTCTGAATATCTAATTGTCCTGAGTCAGTAATTGCTCCGCTTAATATTAAGTTACCAGCTGTAATATTACCTGTTGATACTGTTAAACTTGTTCCAGTGAGTGCCGCGCCAGTTATGGCACCAGTGGCACTGATTAATCCAGCTGTTAATAAGTTACCACCAGTTATATTACCTGTAGTACTTGCCGAACCAGCATTTATAATGTTACCTGCAAAAACATTACCAGTTGCTGATACTAATCCAGCTGTTAGGATATTAGCACCGACTACATTGCCAGTTACACTTAAAATATTACCAACAGTATTGAATGTTAGTCCTGAAGTAGCCGCTAAATTACCGCTACTGTTAAACTGAACTTGCGTATTAGAACCAGCTGCTGTAACGTTACCACTAATACTACCAGCAAAAGTACCAACAAAAAACCCGGCTGTTGTAATGTTACCAGTAGCACTTACTTGTCCAGCTGTTAGAATATTACCTGCGATAACATTACCAGTAGATGTAATTAAACCAACTGTAACTAAGTTTCCACCCGTTACATTACCGGTAGCAGTTACAAAACCAGCAGTAACTAAATTTCCGCTTGTTATTGTTGCTGTGGCACTAATACCTACATTAGTTGACCATGCATTTGACGAATTTTGATATTGCCAATATGTTAATGGAGCTGTATTAGGACCTACTGAAAATCCTGCATTATTAACGTTGGCATATGTGTTTTGATTATTAGCTAATTGGATCCATAAATCGTTCGTAGTAATTACATTACTACCAATAAACGTTACATTACCTTGTACATCTAAACTACCAACAATAACAGCATTGCCTGCAATACTCAAATTACCATTTGTTAATAAACTACCTGTGGCGCTTACTAGTCCGGCTGTTAAAATGTTACCACCAGTTACATTACCAGTAGCAGTAACTAAACCAGCTGTAGAAATATTGCCACCAATTACATTGGCCGCTGAAGTAATAGTTGAAGTAGCTGATATTAATCCAGCTGTTAATAAGTTACCACCAGAAATATTTGCTGCTGATGTAATTGTTGACGTAGCTGATATCAATCCAGCTGTTATTAAGTTACCACCAGTTACATTACCACTGGCACTTAACAAACCAGTAATATATTCACCAGTAGGAGCAAATACAGCAACGTCACCTACACCACTTACTGATATAGTTACATTGGCCGCTGCAGTGGCAATGTTAACATTACTATTACCGTTTATTACATTTGAAACTGAAGTAATGATACCAGTTAATTGACTACCATTACCTAAAATATAGCTACCGGTTATATTACCAGTAGCTGAAATTAAACCAGCAGTGGTTACATTACCACCAATTACATTTCCGCTAGCACTTAATACGGTACCTAATACACTTGAACCTGTTACAGTACCAGTTGATGATACTAAACCAGCTGTTAATAAATTACCGCCAATAACATTACCCACTGAGCTTGATGTACCAGCATTAATAATATTACCAGAATAAACGTCACCAGTGGCACTAACAATACCAGTAGAAAATACATTACCTAATGAAATATTACCGTTAGAATTAGTGGTAGGAATAGCGTTACCAGCATAAGTCAGTTGAGTAGCATTTCCAGTTAACTGAACTCCGCCAATATAAATTGAAGTATTACTTACATAAAGATGTTGCCATTGATTAGTTACATTTCCTAAACTGTAGTTGGAATCAGTACTAGGGATAATATTTCCATTAAAACCTGTGCTCAAATAAGCTAATACGTTACTATTACTATAAGAACCAACAATACTATTAGCTGTAATTCCAGTTAATTGGCTACCATTACCAAAGAAATAGTTACCAGTAATATTTCCCAATGCGCTTACATAGCCATTGGTAAGTATGTTACCACCAACAACATTTCCTCCTGCTATAATGTTTGAAGAAACAGAAAGATTTACAAATCCTGTTGCTGTTCTAGTCCATGCGTTTGACGCAGAAGAATAAACATATGTTATATTATTAACTACTGCGGTTTGGCCATCTGAAGGCGAGGTTGGAAATGCCATTTTTTATCCTTATGAATTAATGTACAGTTTATTTATAATAAATTACAATAGATTGCGTTACCATGTATTTATTAGAGATCTTTTCCATGTGTTTGTAGCTACACAAACGTACACATAATCAGAATCCCATGTTATTTGTCCTGCTACTCCGTCAGCTGAACTAGATGCTGGAGTGAAACTTGTTGTTAGATTTAATGCTGTAGTATAAAATCCTGTGTTGGCAAAAACTGCTACATTGCTAGTGCCATTAATGTTAACGGTTGCGTTGGAATTTGTATTAGTAATGACAATATTACTATTTCCATTTGTAACTGCGTTAAATGATCCATCAATTCCCACAGTTGAACCATAATCATCTAACCAAAAATAATCAGTTCCATCAAATGTATAGCGATATTGAGCATTTGTTGTGCTATCATACCAAAAATCACCAACACTGGGATTACTTGGAGGAGTTGAGCTGGTGGTTGAACGTATACCACCGCCAAAAATATTACCTGAAGCACTGATAACATTACCAGAAATTAATCCATTTGCTGTAATATTTCCCGAAACTGAAACAGAAGATAAAGATACAGAGTTTGCCCAAACTCTTGTATTATCTGTTGATATTGTCAAAATGCTATCATCAGCACCGGGCCCAAGGTTAGGTTCGGCTTGACCCAATGCTAAAAATTGATATCTAGATGAATCAAGATTAGCATACGGTACTACCGGAGCCTTACCACTAAGAAGTTTCGTTGTGTTTATTGACATATTATGCGGTTAATGTTTCTAAGTAACTTAAAACTAATTGTCCACTAGTGTCATCACTTGACGAAAGCTGTAATTGATCTCCATATTGTAAAATTAATCGGCCAGTTAAAATACTTGCAGCATCGTCAGCAGGAATACTATAATTATTAATCAATGATGTAGATGCACTTGCCCTAAGTACACTGGCAGAAATTTGAATAGTTCCATTACCTGTATTACTAACCTGTGCTAATAACACGACAGTAGCATATCCTAACGGAGGAGTATATACAGTTGTAGTAGTAGTGGTAATATCTGCTAAGTTTGTTTTAAATAAATTTAGTGCGCCTGCCATAATTTTTCCTTGTTCTTTGCCGATTAATCGCCCGCTAAAGCTAAAATGTACGGTGTCATTTGAGCAAATAAACTTTTATAAAATGCATCACCTGTAATAGTTGCAGTTGCTTGATTAACAATAAATCCGTCACCTACTTTAAAATTACCTTTTTGATCTGTACTTGTGTATGTTATAACAGCACCATTGGTTGCCAGCACTTCATTAGCTTCAATTGGAATACCACCATATTGTGGCAATGCTGTGGCAGGATTAGTTCCCGCACCCACGTACTCAAACGTGTGTGCAGAAGCAATAATACTACTGCGAGTATAAAATGACATTCCTGTACCAGGAGCAGCATTACCTAAATATGTTTGTTGTACTAGTACTGTACTATTACCTACACCCGGAACGTTAGGAAGTATAGTATCAATAGTATAATATTGAGGATCCCCATCTATTAGAACCACAGTATTAACGTGAGGTTGACCATTAGATAAGTTATCAATAATAAATGATCCTTGAAATTGACTTACAATATTTCCAGAAGTTTGAAGTGGACCTACACCGTCAGCTACCAATCCGTAGTTACCTATTGAACAATCTGATCCGTTAAGAGTAATGAATGATCCTGATTCAACTTGAATTCCAATGTCACAAGCAATTGTATAAATGTTAACTGATTGACTATATGATGAATTTACAAGATGTATACCTATACCACCTCTATTGATAATGGTAAAAAAACCTACAATCATTGCTTTAGTGCCAATACACACATCACCATCAACATACACGGCAGTTCCAGTGGTAGTACTTGAGGTAAGATTTTGAATATATGGACTAACAAAAGCTGTAGTTACTATGTTTGGATTATAACTAAATGCTTTACCAGTATAATCCTTTACTGTTATTCCCCATACATAAGTTCCACCAGACATGTAAAACATATCTCTAGTTGATATTTGTGGTTTTATGAATACATTTCTTAAATTGTCACCCATCAATGCCGTATTTGGTGGAATAGTAATAGGCATATTCTCAGTATATGTGCCAGGAGCAACATGAATTGATACGTTGCCACCCAATGCGGTTGCACGACCCATGGCATTTTCAATTGTTAATACAGGAGAAGTTAATCCACCTGTATTCAGATCACTGCCATTTTTTGCTACATATATTATATTAGCACTGGCAGAAGTAATATTTATATTAGCGTTGATATCTTGTGCTGTGATGCTGCCAGAAACACTAAGATTGCCGCCTAATGCCAATAAACCTGTATTTGAATTAAATGTTAAATTAGAACTACCGCCAAATACGCCATTATCATTGAATTGGATAGCTGTGTCTGGACCTTCTGGAAGAGTATTAACATTAGCATAAGCAGTTATTGGCGCTCCATTTGAATAGACACTATTACTAGTTTGCCATGCGTTGACAGTTGTATCAAATCGTAATCCAGCAAATGTATTAGCACCCGTTTGGCCTAACAATCCCATATCAGTAAACACACCAGTATTGTTTGCTGCTACAGTTAGAAAAGGACTTACAGTAATTGCCGGAACATTATATGTAACATTTCCAGTAAATACCGTTTGGGCATTAATCGTAAAAATACCATTACCGGCAGGTGTTCCTACATTTAATGTATAATCTGTGTTTATATTTTTAAACGAAGCCATTAGTATTAATCCTTTTTATTATTTATGTGTAAACACAAATGCTTTAACCACAAAAAATCCCCTATTTTAAAGGGGATTAAAACTTAAACTAGGTTTAAGATTTATGCTGTATCTACATAGGACTCAGCTGTTATAGTATTACGGATTACTAGGAACTTGTGCCATTGTAATATTACCAACACTACTAGTAAATGTAACTGCTTCTGCACCCGATTTAACAACAGTTACAGGAGGAGTTCCAACACTAAATGTTAATCCACGAGTATTACCTGCTGTGGTAACAATGTTTGCTCCGCCAATTGTGGTTGATAGCGTAAATGTTGTTGTGCCATTAGTAGATGTAACAAAATACGTTGTTGGATCTGAGTAACCAGTAATAGTAGCATTACCAGTTAATGTTCCAGCAACAACAACAGCAGCGTTTGCTATAATAGTGGTAGCAGGAGTAGTACTAAATGTTCCTGCGTTGCCAGTAACAGTTGTAGTACTCAGTGTAACATTAGCTGCAGGCTCAAAGAAGTTTAAAAAGTACTGTTTGGTATTATTGTTAACAATAACTCCATCTACCTGTGCTGCTGTACTAAACCCAACACCATATTTGTTGTTAATACGGGACATATATGTTATATCAACGTTACCTGTGCCGTCAGGAGTACTAACACCAACACTCATTTGATTAACTGTTAACGCACCATTTGCCACGTTAGCTAGATAAGCAACCCCAGTTGCGCCAGAAGTTACTCCGGTAACTAAGAATTTACTAGCGCCTTTCTGTCGTGTAATAAATGCTGCTTCATTTTGTGTACCATCAATATTAGCTGAAACGGCAACTACTGGAAATGTAGCTGAGCCATCAGCCATTGTAGCATTGCCATTGTTCCAACCTGTTTGTGAATTTTGTACATTACCACCAACAATACCATAATAATTAGTACCTGTTAATCCTGGTGGAGTAACAGCATCTGTTAATGTATTGATTTGTGGATAACCTGCGTTGACTGCATCACCTGGAGTGGCAGCATAACCTTGTTTTTGAATTTTTAATGGACGACCCATGGAAATCTCCTTTGTTTTTAGTTGCGAGTTCTAGCTCGCTACGCGGGGATAAAACCGCATAAAGCATTATTGCCTGTACTAATATTTATTGATTGTTAACTTTTTTAAACAGCATACTAAATGATAATAAATATTTCCATGACTCCTCACGAACTATTAGCACTAGGTAACGATTATCGTTCACAAACTAAACCCGAACAAGCCTTAGCTTGTTATGCCCAAGCATTTGTACAAAATCCCGACATGGGAGCAGCTTATAATAATTATGGCAACGTAGTAAGAGAAATGGGCTATCCCGATCGTGCAATTGGATTTCTACTCAATGCAATTGCTATTGATGAACATGATTCAGTCGCACAATTTAATCTTGCTGTGGCATATTTGCTATCAGGAGATCTTGAGCGCGGCTGGCGTCAATATGAAAAACGTTGGAATTTTGAACATTTAGATGGCATGTTACCAAAATTTTCTCAACCACGATGGGAAGGCCAGGATTTAAATGGAAAATCTATATTAATAACCGGAGAACAAGGGCATGGTGATAATATACAGTTTTGTCGTTTTGCTGAACAACTAGTACATGCAGGAGCAAAAGTTTATATTAGTGTAGATAATAATTTACGACCTTTATTTTTAGCATCATTTTTAAATTCTGTGACTATCTTAGCACCAGAAGATTTACTCCCTGAATTTGACTACTGGACACCAATTATGAGTATACCAGGATTCCTAGGTATTACATATAAAAATTTGCCGTACAAGCTACAATATCTTAATCCCAGTGCTGCAACAGTACAAACCTGGGCTAAACGATTAGGTTTAAAAAAACGACTTCGTGTTGGATTTTGCTGGAGTGGTCGTAAAGACAGCTGGATCAATCAACACAAAGCAGTACCATTTGAAAAAATGCTAGCATTAATACAACGAAATCCTGATTATGAATGGCTTAATCTTCAGGCAGAATGTACTGCAGATGAACAACAACAATTAGTCTCAGCAGGAGTACAATCTTATCCTGCAAGCATCGGCAATTGGGATGATACAGCGGGATTAATGCAACACCTTGATGTTGTTGTAGCTGTAGATACCGCAGTTGGGCATCTAGCGGGTGCCATGGGACGACCTTTTTGGTTACCACTTAATAAATTTGGTCAAGATTGGCGTTGGCTATTAGACAGGAATGATAGTCCTTGGTATGGATCATGCAGAATTTTCCGTCAACCTACAATTGGCAATTGGGACGATCCACTTGAACAAATCCATAATAATTTAAAATTATTTAAGATTTAAAACATTAAAATTACATTAATCCGACTAAATACTTCATAATAACAACAAGGAGTATTAAAATGGCTGATGGTAATTTTGGTAATGTATCCGCAACAGGTAACATAGTAGCTGATGGCTACATTTCAGCAGCAGGAAATGTAACAGCAGCAAATTTATTGTTTGCTAGTCCAACTACTGCTAATATCAGTGTTGGTAATATTGGCTTATACAATAATTTAAATATGGTAGGCTCATTATCCACTAGCGGTAATGTCTTGGCAGATAGAATAACAGGTAATCTTGTCACAGCAAACCAACCTAACATTACTAGCGTAGGTACATTATCTAGCCTGGCAGTAACAGGTAATGCTACTTCTGGCAATGTATTAACATCAGGTATTATTAGCTCAACAGGCAATGCTACACATAGCAATGTAACAGCAGGAATTGTTTCCGCAAATGCTGTGTTAGCAAATACAATAACATTTAACAGCCCAACTACCTCCAATATTGATGTTGGTAATCTTGCGTTATACAGTAATTTAAATATGACTGGCTCTATATCATCTGCTGGAAATATCACTGGCGCTAGATTAATTGGTAATTTATTCACAGCAAATCAACCTAATATTACTAGTATCGGCACATTAACCAGTTTATCAGTAAGTGGTAATGCTACAGTCGGTAATGTATTAACATCAGGCATTGTTAGCTCAGCTGGTAACGCCACACATGGCAATGTAGCAGCAGGAATTATCTCCGCAAATGCCATACTAGCCAATACCATAACATTTAATAGTCCAACTACTGCCAATATTGATGTTGGCAATCTTGCGATATACAGTAATTTAAATATGACTGGCTCAATGTCTGCCGGTGGAAATATTAGAGGCAACTATTTTCTAGGAAATGGTTACTATTTGACAGGTATAAGTGGTGTAGCAAGTAACTATGGAAATAGTAATGTAGCAGCTTATTTGCCTACATATACAGGTAATTTAACAGCAAATATTATATCAACAACTGGTAATATAACTGGAAGTTACATTCTAGGCAATGGAAGTCAATTAACTGGCATTACTTCTAGCTATGGAAATGCCAATACTGCTAATTTCTTAGCAAATTTCGGTTCCAACACAATTAGTACCACAGGATCAATCAGCGCCGGCGATGTTACTTTAAATAATCTTTACTCTCCTAATTATTTCGCTAATGCTGTAGCGTTCGCTAATGCTACCGGTTATATTACTACTTCTAGTTTATTCAAGTATAATTCCGGAACAGAAGTTCTTACAGTAGGCACTGTATCTGCTACAGGCAATATAACTGCTAATTATTTCGTTGGTAATGGAAGTCAATTAACTGATCTTCCAACCGGTTATTCAAATGCTGATGTTTCTACATATCTGGCAAATAGCAATGTAGTAATTTCAACAACTGGTAATATTACCGGAAGTTATATTCTAGGTAATGGAAGTCAATTAACTGGTATTGCCGCAAGTTATGGCAACGCCAATGTTGTTGCTAACTTGGCTGCATTAGGATCAAACCCAATCAGCACCACGGGCAATATCACAGCAGGCAATATCAGCACAGGCGTGATCACACTCACAAACGGTGCAACAATTCAAGACACTGTGGGTGACGCAGTGGCATTTGGTTCGGGTGCTGGACTAACCAATCAAGGCCTGGTTGCAGTAGCCATTGGCAACTCGGCTGGTAATGTCAATCAAGGTAATATATCAGTGGCCATTGGTTATCAAGCTGGTAATACCAGTCAAGGTGACCAATCAGTAGCAATCGGTGATAGTGCTGGTAAAACCACACAAGGTGAATCGTCGGTGGCTGTGGGCCAAGGAGCTGGACAAACCACACAAGGTGGCTCGGCAATAGCAATTGGTTTTGGGGCTGGTGCAGCCACACAAGGAACCTCGGCAATAGCATTTGGAAGACTTGCTGGTCAAACCACACAAGGCATCTCGGCCGTGGCCGTTGGTGATGGAGCCGGGCAAGACACACAGGGTCAATACGCAGTGGCCATTGGCTACGGAGCCGGCAACTCCAATCAAGCCAACAACTCAATCATATTGAACGCCACAGGATCAGTCCTGGAGCAAACCACTGTCAACACATTCACAGTGAAACCAGTGCGACAAGCCAACACAGCAAATGCCATGTATTATGATGCATCTACTGGTGAGATCACATATGACACGGCTGGTGGCGGCGGCAACACAGGCAATGTAACATTCAATGATATTAATATCATTGGTACAGGAAACTTAAAACTACAACCAGATTCTGCTAACGCTAGTGCTTATTTGGATATCTTTTTAACCGGAGGTCCAGACATTCACATTGCTGGCAACGGCGAAACTGTTATTCTTGGGACTGATGACTTTGCAAATGTCACTGTCAATATTGATGGTAATGTGTCTATACAATCCGGTGATGCCAATGGCACACATACTTGGAACTTTGACACTACTGGTAACTTGTCCTTGCCATTGAATAGTGTTGTCTATGAAACCAACATTCCGGACGGCGGACTTAGTGGCAGTGCCATTGCTTTAAAACCAACAGGTGGAACAAATGCTGATCAACAACTATTAATTTATCCAACCACTAATGATGCCAATCACCTACACTTGACTTCGGGCAACTTATACAGCACCGAATTGTTCTTTGGCAATGATAACTTATATGTTAAGTTAGCAAATACAGGTAATGTTGTTATCAATAGTAATAATGGTATTGGCAATAGTGCTCAATGGACATTTGATACCACTGGTAACTTGACCACGCCAGGTGGCATGATCATCAACGGCAACACCAACACGATAGGCACACAGACAGCATTGTTACAAGCCGCTAATGATCTACCCTTATCATTTATAGCATCTGGTGCCAACGGGTCAGTAACATCATTCTGGGCAGAAGATTTTGCCAACTTGATGACCAGCAACATAGCGGCCATATACACGCCGTTGCAAAACACGCAGACCGTGCGTATTGTCACTGGTAGCAATGGCGGCAATATAGCCATCTACGACTTTGACGATCAAGGAATGTTTACTGCGGCTGCTGTTTGCGCTACTGGCAACGTGTACGCCGGCAATGTCGCAGCCTCTGGCAATGTATCCGGCGTTTATATTTTAGGTAACGGCAGTGGATTAACTAGTTTACCAGCTCCAGTCGTTACACAAGATATTACCTCCAACGGTGCTATGAGTATAATGACGTATGATGGTAACATAAAATATGTAAACAATGCTACTATTGAACCATCCTCCGGCAACATCGCTGGTGGCAATATCAGTGCTAGTGGCAATATCACAGGTAGCAATATTCTGTTTGGATCTGGTATTGTGAGTGGTACTGGCAACATAAATGGTAACATTGGTACGTTTACTACCCATAACGGAACAACATTTAGTGCCTCTGGCAATATTACTGGTGGAAATATTAGTGCTAGTGGCAATATCTCAGGCAACACAAACGGTTTTGCAATCGGTTACTTGAGTATTCCACAAGTTGCGGCAGGTAACGCAACACTAGCTCTAACTGATGCAGGTAAACATTACTACTCAACATCAGCAGGTGACTTTACATTAACTATTCCAACTAATGCTAACGTAGCATTTGATACTGGTACAGCAATAAGTATTGTTGTTCAATCTGTAGGCAACATATTAGTTAATGCGGCATCAGGTGTAACATTGTATATGGCAGGCAACTCAACTGCTGGTAACAGAGTTGTAAGTACCTACGGTATGGCAACATTAATGAAAGTTGCAAGTGACACTTGGTTCATTAACGGTACAGGAGTAGCATAATGAGTGGCGCAATAATGGCCGTAATGTCTAACACTCCATCACGGGTAAGTTATACTGCTCTTGCTGGTAGCCTACAGTTTAACGGAAGCAATCAGTATCTTAGTATAACTCCCGGCGCCGCACTAGGCACCGGTGCTTACACTATAGAAGGTTGGTGTTACAACAACGGTACATATGCTAATCAAGCCGCATTGGTTGCCACAGATCAATCAGGTGCTCTAAGCCTATTCAACACTGACGCACAGTCATTTACACTAGACAAATACGGTGGTGGTGGTGCAAGAACTTATACTTTTCCCAGTAACACCTTGCAAGTCAATAAGTGGCAGTATATCATACTCAATCGCAATGCTAGTACACAGGTAGAAACTATGTGGGTGGGTACTTTTGTCAATACTAGTGCTTATGTAACTTGTAACCGTGCTACCGGTGCCGCAGGCGGAACCAGTATCAGCGGCGGAACACAGGTAAACAATCTTGATTACACAGGTGTTTGTAACTGGATAGGCAGATTCTACGGTGGCTATTGGCCTGGTTTTATTACCAACCTTAGAATCACTGTTGGAACAGCTGTGTATAACAGCACTAGTAGCACAGTCATAGCACCTTCAGCACCGTTAGCAAGTTTGGCTAATACCAAATATCTGATGTTGGGTGCGGTAGTTACTGCAGACACCTCAGGTACACAAACTGTGACTAACAACGGCACAGTGACACAAATTGCAACTAAACCGTTCTAAAAATTAAAAAGCACCGTTTGGTGCTTTTTTTTACAGTTCTCACCCGGCCAACCGAAACGTGTGCCAAGCTAATTCTTATAAATATTTACATGAAAATTACTGAAATCCTCAACGAATTTAAAACATACCATGGCTCTTCACGAATGTTTGATAAATTTTCACTGGATAAAGTACTAAGCGGAGAAGGGAATGTAAGCTACGGATACGGAATATATGTAGCAGGCAATCCGGGAACAGGCAAACATTATGCCATGGTAGCGCATGAAGCAAATAAAGCTAGAATATTTGATAAAAAATCTCAAATAAGTGCCATCAAACACAAGTTAGCAAGAGTTTCATATCGCGGACAAATATCAATAAGTCCACAGGAACGACAAGAATTAATTAAAACTCAAAAAATTCTAGAAAAAGAAGTTATTGATTTTGAAAAAGGTCTTGGAAAAAAGTTTTATGAATTAAATGTAAATGATGATATTGTTCCATATTTGTTTGATTTAGATAAAAAATTATCAGAACAAACACCTCAAGTAAAAAAATCATTAGTGAAACTAGGTGTTGATTTATCTCAATCAATCACTGGATTTAGATTATTAAAACAAATGGAAGAACAAAATGATGTTAAAACAACATCTGAACAACTCCATGCTGCTGGAATATCTGGAACAAAATATTTTGATCGCGGAAGTCGTGATTCATCAAGTAGTACATTTAACTACGTGATATTTGATCCTGCAAATATTACAATAACAAAAGTTATTGAATTATAGCCTTTTTACAGTTATCACCGTGCCAACGAGCGTACCCGTTCACTGCTACATGTTGATCACAATGTGGGCATAGTTTCTTTTCACGCTTGCTACCCCTAACTGCGTCTGCTTTCTTTTGTTTTGTTTCTTCTGATTGCTTACGTCCAGTTGCTTTCTCAGACATTTTAGCAATCGTTTCTGCTGAATGTGACTTGCCGTAATTTGGATTACCTTCACCTGAATACATTTTACTTCTTTCTAATTTGTATTCTTCGCTATATGGCTTTCTTTCAATCCCATCATTCTTTCTTTTTATCCAAGCTGCTTTTTGTTTTTCTTTTTCATGCACAGGTTGTTTTCTTCCAGTAATTTTCTTACTATGCTCTTCTTTTTGTTCAGCAGTCCGACTAATTCCGTAATTAGGATTACCTTCTCCTTTCATTGACTCACTTTGTAATCTTGCCCGCTCAGCTCTTACACCAGCAAGTCTACGAGATGAAAAATATCGTTTACCTTCTTGTCTTGTGTTTACCATGCTACGCATTTCATATGCTTTAAGCACTTTAAAGTATGCTTGTTTATTATCTTTATGTATCTTCGTTAATAGATAATGTACTAACTCATGTTCCCTATCAGTTAAGTGGGTTATATTTTCTATGGCATCACTGTCACCAATTATCCAACCACTCGGACCTTTTCTTTTGCGAATTGAGTAAAATGACTCAGGGATAATATGATGTTTTTCAGTATATCCTTCAATTACCCGAGTTTGTCCTCGTTTACAGATGTTGTTGTACCATTTTGTGTATTTGTTCATGTGTTTATTTATGTTTGTTAATTCAATAGTAACATTTTTATAAACAACAGTCAACAAAAAAGACACATTTCTGTGTCTTCCTTGTCTTCCCATCCCTAGGAAATTTTTTCTGTATAACAATTTCTTGCTGTACAGAATCTTTCTTTTAGCTAAAGCTGAGATTTTGGACCGCTATCTCGCCTACATAATCGGCAGCGTTACCAAAACTCGAGGCCGTGTTAGTGAGCTCCACAAACCCGTACCTTGTCATAAATGATACGACTGGTTCGAATGTGCTTGGATCCAACACAACGCCAGAACTCATCAGAGGAATGTATGGGCAATAGAACGCAGCGGCATCAGCCTCTGACGAACCTTTGTAACCAACTAGAACTGATTGTGTATCTGGAGCATAGCTGTTTACGAATACACGTAATGAACCGTTTAGTGTACCGACAAACTTAGTGTTTGTAGGTGCTTCAAAAGTTCCTTCTGTTGTACGAGCAAAAGCTGATGTTGTTGCAGATTGCAGTACTGTTAATGCAGCACTTGAAACAACGGCCCAGTTACCAGCGCCACGACGAGTACGTTGGGCGATTAGGTTGGCAACACGGTTGATCAGAACGGCTAATGCAGCGTGTTCATCACCAACGAATGTAGCAGTACCTGATACTGTAGCTTGGTTGTATGTGTACTCTGTAGCAGCCAATGAGCTTAACGATAAGAGGATCTCTTGATCGATTTCAGCTGTGATTTCTTGAGCTAAAGCAGCCATAATTTCTGCTTCAACGTCAATACCGTGCATAGCTTGGGCGTCTTGTGCTGATTCAAATGTCCAACGAGCTTGTAACTTACGTGTCTTTGCTTCGACGGCTTGTTTCAAGATTTGGATACTGATTTGCTTACCGCCAGTACCTTCCATAGTAGCAGTATTGTTACCGGTATAAGCGGTAGCAGTAGTAGTACCTTGTGGAACTGTTGAGTATGCTGTAGCGATGGTGAATGGGCTTAAAGCTTCTTGACCAGCTGTTACACTTGTAGCGGCTAAGCTATTGTCAGTCAATGACTGAGCATAACGTACACGTAGAGTATGGATCTGGGATACAGGTCCTGTCATTGGTTGTACACCAACCAACTCGTTAGCGATAACGGTTGGCATTACACGTCGGATAACTGGCAGAATTACACGGTTTAATGTAGCAATGTTGCCTGACGCGGTTGAACCCGATGTTGCATTTTCTTTCAAATACTTACGGGTGTTTTCTAGGATTACAGACATTGAGCTACGCTTTGAGCCGCCTAGGCCTTCTAGCAATGCATCTTTTGTCTCGCCCCAACGGCTTTCTAATAACGCTTGTGACATTTAAGTCTCCTTTTTTCTTTTTACAGCCCTGCCAACCGCTTAAGATCAATGACGTTACTTTCGGTATCGTCTTCTTGTTCTTGGACACGGGCAGATTTATCGCCAGTTGCTTCGGTTAATGTTTCTGTAAAGACTTTTTTAGCTTTCACAGAGCGATTTTCTAAAACTGCTGGTAGATACTTTTCAAAAGCACCTTTCAAACGTGGAGTTTGAACGCTTTCAAGTAAATTACGCATTACTTCTGCTTTCTCTTCATTTAGAGGAGATAACAATTCTTCCATTGTACGGTTACGTACATTAGATTCTTTTAGGATGCGTACTTCACGTTCTTTGGATTCGACTAAGACAGTTGCTTTCTTAGCGAATTTGATGGCTTCAGCAATTTTTTGATCTTTGTAAGCAATCATATCGTGCAGTTTACGGACTTCAGCTTTCTCATTGAGGTGAGTAGCTCCGAATTCTGTACTATATGCTTCAAAAATACGACGACCAAAATTGTTCTCACGAGCAATTTGGATGTCTTCTTTCAATTGGCTGAGTTCAGACTTAAGATGCTTGGATACGGCTTGTGACATTTTTTGTGCAGATTCTTTTACGAAACGGCTTTTTAGTGATTCTAATTGGCCACGTGCATTTTGAACCAGGCGAACCTTAGTTTCAACTACATCACGTTTATCTTCTTGGAATTCACGAATTTCACGAGCTAACGCATGAACGATAAAACCTTCTAACTTTTGAAGGCCCTCATTATGTGTTTTACGATCTCGACGCAATTCGCCAATTTCTTCTGCTAATTTAGATACCATGAAGTTGTTAAACTTGTTTGTATCTTCTTTAATTTTGCGTTGGAATTTGACACGATCTTCAGCAAGTGCGGCTTTTTCGGCCTTAATTTGCTGAACTTCTGCGACAAGACTTTCTGTTACCATGCGATCTAAGGCTTCCACCATCACTGATTTGTCATGCTCGTAGCGTTGAGCAAACTCTTCTCGGAGTTCTGCTCGTGCTTGTTCTTTGGCTTCAACAATCTTGGCTTCCCAAGCTTCATTGATTTCAGCTCTTGCTTCCTCAGTAACAAACTCGCTATCTAGTAACGGTTTCAATGCGTCTAGCATATTATTTTCCTTCAATCTTCAGACCACGTATTAAACGAATTACTTCATTTGATACGTACTTCTGTGCTTTGTTGCTGTTAGCCGGATTCTTAAACATTTCCAATAACTTTTGTCCGCCGGCATGGTTTAATAAGCCTTCGTAAATTGCTGTTGGATATGCGTTTGGAGCACTTGGCTGAGCAACTACATCGACAGTGACGATTTCAAAGTCACTGACATGTCCGTTGGAGTCGTTGACATTTCCTGATCCACGACTACTAACCCCTAATTTCACACCTTGATCTAACATTGTTTTCACAAGTAAACCCATTGGTGTTCCTAATATTTTTAATTTGCCATAACCACAATGTCCTTCCATCCACATTTTTTCAATCATATGTGAAACACGATCTAAATTAATCTTAAGATCATCGGGATGGTCAACTTCACCTAATACAGAATGACCTGTTTTAAGTTGTTCATTAACTGTGTCTACTGCTTTGGCAATTTCATTTACTGGATATATACGCTCATTGGCATTTCGTATGCCACCCTCAATACAAATACCCTTCATATAAAGAGTTTTGCCGCCATCTTTGGCTTCCTCAGTTAAAAGTTCGACTTTTGCCTGAGTGAAGCTTAGATGTTCTTTGAGATATGTGTTGCGAGCCATATCAGTCTATTAACCTTTTGGAAAAGGTGTTTTTGTATTAACGCCAGATGCTTGCGCTAAATGTGGCTTTGGAGCTGGTGCTAATTTAGCATTTGCGCCGCCTTTTGCTGGAACATTTTTGAATGAACCTGCACCTGGAAGATCGCCACGGCCTTTGTCAGCATAGCTTGTTGGAGCTTTGTATGCAGCTGTACCATCTGGATTTGATTCAGATGCTACATTGCGCACTGGCTTACCTTGCATACCGGCCGCGCCCGAGTTAAATGTTGTTGGTGATTTAGTATTAACACCGTTGTCACCCATTTTTGCAGGAGCAACTTTCTCTAAACTAACACCTTCCATCATACCCTGCTGGTCATCAAATTCTGATGTGTCATCATCGGTGTAAGCATCGCCGCCAACATCGCCATCAACTGGTTCCATGTCAAAGTCGTCGCCTTCTTCGTCGCCCATTTCAGCTTCTTCGTCGCCCATTAAAGCTTCAAATTCAGCCATTAATTCGTCAAGTTTGTCTTCAAGATCAACTACACGGTCTTCAAGATCTTCTTCGCCGCCAAATTCTTCGCCGTCATCTTCGCCATCATCATGATCATGTTCCATATCTTTGGTAAGATCTTCGCCGTCTTCTTCAGCTTCGTCATCAAATTCAGAATCTTCTTCATCTTCTGCATCATCTTCTTCTTCGTTCATGCCTTGTTGATCAGTTTCAACTTCTCGTGTCATGTCCTGACTAGCAGAGCCAGAAGTATCGTTCATATCTTCATCGATATCTTCGTCTTCTTCTTCATTCATTAAATTTTCATAAATTTCGCGTGATTTCTCAACTACGATGTTATGGAAAAGCTCGCGGGCTTTTTGTTCGTCATCGTTAATCACATACTCGATTAACTGTTCAAATTTCGATGTCATATTATCTCCTTGGATGATGGCTCGTGCTAATACTTAGCACTAACTAATAATATTATCAATTTAAGACGAAAAAAATGACTATTTTATGTTACATCTGTGGACCAGCAGGCTCAACTGGAGGAGAATATTGCGCCTTGACATATTTTAATTTGCTTTTATGTTCTATTTTACGAATATCATTCATCTGACGTAATTTACGAATTTGGGTTAATGTCAACCTAGTCTTACGTAATTGACCCATTTGAGGTTGAGAATTATCGTTTTCTAAATCTTGATAAGATTCAGGACTTTTTTCGTAGATTTCGTTTAGTATCATGATTTATTATTTATCTTTTTACTTTAGTTAAACACCCGCTGTATTACCAGCTGGACTACCTACGCTACCTGCTCCGGCTGACGCTCCTGGGGCTGAGGTTGGACCAGCGCCAGTATCAACTTCCGCTGTACCAACACCAGTGTCTGCTAAATCATCACCCATGTCAATATCAGCATCCATGCCAGCAGGTGTAACTCCAACTGAACGTAAATCTTGACCAGAAACATTAAGAACTTCAGAAAGATCACGCTCTTCTTTCCATAATTTTTCATTTTCAAGAATTTCTTCTTCAGTAAGACCAAGATATCTCTTTAATAAAAAACGTTTTGAGAGATATGGCAGTGGTTCAATAGCAGTAAATGTACTAACTCTAGCAGTATCAAGTTCAGATTGACGATAACTAGCAAAGTTTTGTGGCTGAGTTAATTTTAATGTAAAGATACTGCTATCAATACTAAAACCTCTCCAGTGTAAAAACATTTTAAATTCATCATCTAACTTTTGCATAATCAACTTTTGCAAACGTTCGCAATACTTGTTAAAACGGAATTCTTGAATTAATGCTGTTCCTACTTTACCATCATTTGTTGTTGCTGCACTATCATCTGGACCTGTTGGAAGATAACTGCTAGGAACACGTAATCCACGAGCCATTTTATTATTAAAATATTTTAAATCGTCAATTTCGCCTAGATTTTGTCCACCTGGCATTACTTCAACAGAACTACCTCGTCCATCTGACGTTTGTGGAAAGAAATAATCTTCATTTATCGATAGTGGATTATAACTAGCATCCATCATATTATTTCCGCCTCCTGTGATTGTAGGAATACGGCGTTGATGCATTTCATTTTTAACACGTTCCACAAATGCCATTGCCATGTGACTAGGCATATTACCTACGTCAATTTTAAATAAACGGCGTTCCGGAGCACGTTGAACACGATAAATCAATACTGAATCTTCTAAAAGTTCTTTTTGTTTGTAAACTTTATAGATATTTTCTAAAATACTTTGCCCGAATGGCCAAAAATAATCTAAACCTTCATTTAAACTTAGATGTACAACGTGTTTAGCATCTATGCATGACTCATTCATAGCTTGCGTAAAGCGACTATTGCCTGTTCCGCCACCACCACCGCCACCACCGCCACCATTTGGCGCATTGTAGTTATTGCCCGTTGTAACTGAACCAGTTGATCTGCTTACATAATAATCAGATGTGGTTTTAGCCGCCATACTCATATTTTGAAAGTTAGGATTGATATCACGAATGATATATTGCTCAGGACGTTTGCCTTCCGACTCGTTAACAATAATACGAGCCACTTTAATCATGTCAATCCAATACATTTCAAATGTTTCTGGATCACGGACAAATACTTGATCGCCATACTTGATAGCGTTTCTGAACAATTTAAAAATACGCTGGTCTAATTTGTTTAACTTAGTCCATTGTTGTAATTGTTTTTTAATAATTTCAATTTCATGATCAGTTGGATTTTCACCAAAATCAATATCAAACGGAGTGCCATTATCACTATTAGCTTGTGTACTAAACTCAGCAATAATGTCTAAGCAAGCGTTTACTTCGCTATCACAATCCATATTTTCATATTGATTGTAACGTTCTAATCTGTTTGGATGTCCGGAATAAACTTCGGGCAATCTACTTGCGTAATTGCGAAATGCAAATTCATTTCGTGTTCCACTTTCAAAATCAGAGCCTGGTCTGTTATATCCAGGTAATCCAAAATTGTTTTTACCAGATATAGGACTAAGTTGCCCCATCTGATTTGTATCAGCTAGTTTGAAATATTTACGCCAAGAACCGTTGCGTCCGTTAGTACCGTTTGAAGTTGCCATAGTCAGTTATTTAGTTTATTAACTCTGTAGTTGTAATAACTGTTTTGACATTTCCATATGTTTAGACATACCATCAACTAATAGGGTTAATTTTTGAACTTTTGCTGATAAAAGTGAAACAAGAATAGCAGAGTCATTGTTTTGCTTAGGCATGTTAACAGGAATTGATTTACCATCAGGCAATGGAACAACAGCTTCAGTTCCATGTAGCATTGCTTCATAACCGCTCATGTCACCATATAAAATTCCACCCAGTTGAGCAGTTTGCATTGTTTTACCATCTGTTCCTGTCGTGGGAGTTGCTGCGACAGATGCAGCAGGAATTTCAGCGGCAGCTGTTCCTACAGGAGCTGTTGTAGAAGCAGTTTGAGTAGCTGCTTTTCCGCCTTTACTCATAAATGATAAATCAGCTACTTTTTCTGCGTTAAATTGGCCTGTTTCCAAATTTCTTGCATATGCGTCTTTTTTTCTTTGCTCAGTTACCGCATTTGAATTACCAATACTTCGTGCTACTTGTGTATATGGATCAGCATTTGGATTTCGCTTCATTCCATCTAACATCATCATAACTGCAATCTTAGCTGCAATTTTTGGATCATTTGCTAAATCTGGATTTCCAACTAAATCTATGCCTAATTTTTCACCATATTTTTTATAATTGGTTTTAAAAGTAATACCAATAAATCCACGCCCTCGATATTTGTATCCATCACCTGGTTGGTCATTACCGTAACCTTTAAATGCCGGATTTTTATCACCATAAACATAGTCAAAGAATTTTACAGGGTCTGCTTTTAATTTAGTCAACTCATCATCTGGCATTTTGCCAAAAATAGATCCTGCTCCGAATGATTTTCTAATATTTTCATTACTGGTATTTTGATAGCCAATTTCTGTTTGCATTTTAAAACCAGACTCGCCCTCAGCAGCAGCAGCCATGGATGCTCGTATTTTAGGATCGGTAACACCTAAATCAGTCATAGCTTGTTGGAATAATTGTTGATTTTGTCCAACCGTGGTAGGCCCAGTGCCTTCAGCTAATCCACCTGCTTTTTCTGTTTCTGCTGTGCCGCCCGCAACACTTCCAGCGCCGCTGGCATTAAGTGTTGCTGCATTCGCAGCATTGCCAATTGATGGGCCAGACGATCCACTAGGTGTTCCACCTGATGTTCCGCCTGATGTTCCACCTGGCGCTCCACCTGATGTTCCACCTGGCGCTCCACCTGATGTTCCACCTGGCGCTCCACCAGATGAGCCGCCTGATGTTCCACCAGATGATCCCGTTAGCGTGCCTCCTACTAATTGTGGAGTTGCAGGAGGTGGACCACGAGTAGCTAGTGATGCTCCTTTAGCTATTAATGCGGTAACTTCTTTTACTTTATCTTTAATATTTTCTTTAATTTTAATTGATAAAGATCCAGAACTTAATAAATCACTAAAAGTTTTAAATGATTTTTCAACAGGCACAATACCTTTTTTAACTGAACTATCTACAGTATTACCAATAGTTTTTTGATCAGTGCCTATTTCTTCTTTGTCTTTTGTAGCAGAATTTTCTGATAAAAATAACATAGTTTGTTGATTTTTAACAAATTTTTCACTAGCATTTGTATAATCTTTCTGTGATTCAGTGGCTTTGTCAAGTAATACTGTTAAATTTTCAATTGACTTGTCTGTTTTATTGCTAACAATAGAAGTTGTGCCTAATCCGCTAGATTTTTTACTTGACGGACCATCTACATATCCTCCTATTGCATATCCACCTGTGCCATAAGGATTTTTTATATCTTTGACAGGTAATCCACTAGATGAAAAATCTGTACCCTTGAATTTTTTAGACCCAAGATAATCTACTTCATTTTTCTCGTTGTTTCCTGAAAGTCCTAGGCCAAGTGGCATATATGGACTTATTAACGTATTTACCACTGTTTTAAACAACGAATTGTCTTTACTACGATTATTACTACCAATTCCTGTTTTAACTTGATCATGAATGGAAAGTTTGCCTAATGTTGAATCTTTATTGACTTTGATTCCTACTTTCTTAGCCACTGTTTGTAATTGAGTTGGAGTATCGTTGGCTAATCCTCGTTTCATTAATTCAGTTTTGTTAATTGGTTTATTAGTTTCAAATGTGTTTTTATTTAATTCGTTAATTTTTCCAGATCCCGCGAAATCATGTCCAACTAATCCACCATCAGCATATCCTCCTAAGGAAAATCCACCTGTGCCATAAAGATTTGCTGGTTTTTTAACACCCAAATCATCAGCTGTCTTACGAAAATCTCCTTCTTTATATTTGGAATTTTTATTTCCAAGATAATCTTGACTTGGATCGTAAGTATATGAACTTTTATTAACTTTTATACCTATTTTTTTGGCTGCTGTTTGTAATTGAGTTGGAGTATCGTTGGCCAATCCTCGTTTCATTAATTCAGTTTTGTTAATTGGTTTTGTAACACTTTCAAATCCATTTCTAACTAATTCAGCATATTCTTTACTGTTAACCATGCCCGCTTGCGCTACTTGTGAGAATGCAGATCTGCCGCCAAATTCCTTACTATTACCTGTGCCACCTACAAGACCACCATCAGCAAATCCTTCTGTTCTTCTGCCTGTTCCTGAATTGCCAAACAATCCCCCAAACATTGTGCCGCCTTGCTGACCTTTTTTACCTAAGGCAATAAAATTTGCAGCCTCTGCCGCAGCGGTTGACATTAATTTTACAGCACTAGTTGCTGGACCTAACCCTTCGTTAATTACATGATCAAACGATTTTGCTATATCACGATTTGACTGTTTAATTTTAGTCATATCAGAAGTTTTTGATTTGAAAAACCAGTTATCATGTTTACCGCTTTTCTGATCTTCTTGTTCTTTTTTAGTTTTTTCTAATTCTTTAGTATTATCCTTAATAACCGTGTTAGCTAACGCAACTGTAGCTCCAAAATCTCCAAAATTTTTCTCAAATATTCCAACTTTAGCAGAATCAATATTGCCAGCTACTGTATTCCTAGCATCTTGTGCTGCCTGATTCATTATTTTACCAGTATCAGTTTCACCTTTCTCTAACATCTTAGCTACATTTGGCAATGATCTCACCGCTTTAATGTAATTTGGATCGTTTACTGCGCCAGACAATAGCATAGCTATTGAGTCAGACATAGGTGCAAGTTCAGGCGATGCAAAAATTTTTATCATCTCCTCGTTGCGCTTTAATTTTGCGGCTGCGTCTTTATCTCCTGCATCTGCTTGTTGTTTAAGTTGATTTTGCGTATAATTAAACTGCTCCATACGCAAAGCTTTTTCATATGCTTTATTTTGTTCAGCAGCATTGATGCCAGTTAATTTAGTAAGACGATCTTGTTGCTCAATATATGCTTTAGCACCATCTCGCATTTCTCTGGTTGATTTTATTTTAGATGAACCAGTTAATTGTTGAAATTTAGTATATTCAAGAATGCCAACATTAACATCTTCAACAGACAAGCCCATGTTTCCAAATTCTTCTATTAATCCTGAACTATTGATAGATTTTGAAACATCGGTTATCTTATTCATTCCATCAGCTGCTGTACCACCCAATAATGCCAACGTATTGGCATTAGTTTTCATTAATGTTGTGAAATTGCCTATTTCAGATACAGTATAGCCAGCTGCTTGTAAATTTTTAAAAGTAGAATCCATACCAACTACGAGTCCCGAACGACTCATACTTTGATAATTTTTAAATAACGCATCTCCTTGTTTTAATGACGCAGCAATTAATTTTCCTGTAGCATTTGCTGCTTTTCCAAGCATATTTCCAGCAGATGGAAATATTCTGAACATGGAATCAAAAGATACTCCAGCTTTATCCATTATGTCACTAAAAACTTCAAGACCTTCTGCCCCTTCGGACATTCGATTAGCTGCGTTAAATACAGCTTCTTTTAAGTTCTTAGAATTAAATGTTAAAGTATCGGAAAAATTCTTAATGCCAATAGTGGCATCTCGCATTTCTTTTGCGAGTTCAGAGGATACAGGTATTCCCCTAGCAACAGTATCGTTGAATCTGCGTATTATTTCTGCTGTTTCTTGTGGTGTATAACGTTCCATATCTTAACCTTGTTGCATTAACATTCGTTTAGTGATATCGTTTTGTCTAGACATAACACCTAATAATGAATCTAACTTTTCTAACTCTTGTGTTAATAGTGCGATCTGTTCCTCAGATCCACCACCACCACCGCCACTACTGCTGCTATTAGTTTGAACCGGGATTGTTCTTCCATCAGGCAGAGGAACTACTGCATCTGTACTAGATAATGCAGATTCGTATCCGCTAGATGGCGCACTAATGTCAGGATTAGATGCTATACCACCCTTTTCTAAAGATTGTGTTGGTTTACTTGTTTTTCCTGATCTACGATTATTAATTTCTTGTGCTAAAAATGGAGAATCTTTAGGTAAACTAGCAGAAGTATAATCACTTCCCCATCCAACTAAACTTGAATGAGACGTATCTAAGTGAATATGTGCTCCACCTGGAGCTGAAAATTCTGCACCTATTCCATTAAATCCTAAATCCATTGCTGTTGTGAAAACTTTATTTCTTTCTTCTTCACTTAATTGGTTAGCGCCAAATCCTAAATCAATCGCATCACCTGTTCCATGATTTGCTGCTCCAGCTCTAAATCCACTAGTAACTGTTAACTTTTTACCTATAGCTGATTCTATAGAAGCTTTCTTAGCTAATACTGAATCTTTAACACCTGCTTCTTTTCCTACTCCAGAAGAAGCCGGCATACCTGCGCCACCAGAAGCTTCAGACGTAGATGAAGCAGAAGTTGGGCCAGCTGGATGAGTTGGTGCTTGTTCCGCTGATTTTGATGGCGTTTCCTTAGGAGGTGCTCCTCCAGCTGGAGCCGCTTCCGCGGGAGTTTCAGTTTTACCACCAGCAGCTTCACTAGTACCAGAACCAAAACTAAAAATATTTTTAACTTTATCAAACGTTGATAACAATAAATTTTTAGTACTATCAAGTATTGAACTAGAAGGATCATCTTTATTTTCTTTTGATTTACTCTGCAATGATTCAATCAATTCAGATAGTTGATTAGTTGTAGTAGATAAAGAAGAAAAACTTCTTACAACGGTTGGCATTGAACCAGATAAGCTGTTAGATAACAATTCCGAATTGTCTTTTTGTTCAGATAAAATACTAGAATATGATTGTGCCATATTAGATGTTTCATTGCTTGCAATTTTTGTCTGCGAAGTTGCTTGCGACATGCCAAGTTGAAAACTAGTAAGACTATTAGTTAATTTTCTCATCTGCTCAGCATTAAATTGCTCAGATGATGGAGGAGAAATGATAGGAAAATTTTGATTAGCTGTTTGAATAGCAGGAGTACTTGTTAACAATTTTGTTGCTGATGTACTAGGCGCAGCAACTTTTCCACCGTCTGCATATTGTATACTTGAACTACCTGGTTTATTTAATCCCAATGCCTTAGTAGTTTCAGCATCAATAACATATTCACCCTTATGAACTATACCAGCCGGTTCATATTTACCACCATGTCCCGTGTATCCGCCATCAGCAAAACCCAATTGAATTATTTGTTTGATCGCTTGTTTAGCTTCATCTTGTGCTTTGTCTGGATTTCCAGGGTACTTCTTATGCATAGCTTGAGATGTTTCTAACCACTTAGGATGTCCATATATCTGAGAAGGTCTAATTTCACCTGCCGCAAATTCCTGCGGTTTCATTTGACCAGATTGTGTAATTGCCTGTGTGTCCTTGGCTATTTTTTCACTTATTTGAGCGCCATCGCCTGTATATCCGCCACCAGAAAATCCAGGAATATTTTTATTAAGACCCAATGATTTAGTAGTTTCTGCATCAATTACATATTCACCTGTGTGTACAATTCCAGCAGGTTCATATTTACCGCCATCTCCTGTATATCCACCTTTTGAAAATTCAGGAACTGTTTTGTTTAATCCTAATGCTTTAGTAGTTTCTGCATCAATAACATATTCGCCCTTATGAACTATGCCAGCTGGTTCATATTTACCTCCAGAACCTGTATATCCTCCGTCTGAAAATAACCTACCAGTTAAAAATTTCACAGGAAGCATTGCAGCTGAGCCAACTTTACCTAATAGAGTTGATCCGCCGCCTTGTTGTCCTTCTTTGCCTGCTAGTTGTCCTAATACTCCTGCTGCTTGTTGCACTACTCCTGAAAATGTTACTAGCGATGAGGTAACAACGCCCATTCCAAGATCAAGTATTTTTTCTGTTGACTGAGCATAATCACGAATATTTTGATAGGTTTCAACAGTATTAGCAGTAACGCCTTGAAAAAATGTATTACCTTCCTTGCCATCAACTTGTTCCCTCTGTTGTGCTGTTGCTCCTTTCACACTCTTAGTGTGATCCATCATTGCAAGATTTGTACCCCGTGCTATCTCTGACATAGGTCCAAAGTTTTTATCAAAAGCACCAACACGAGCCAAACCACCAAACTGTTTTATGGTTTCTGTGGTATCTTTACCAACTCTATTTTGAAATTCTCCTATATCTCTGCCGCCTTGTTGGATATAAGTAGCAGACCTGCCCAAAGATCGTTGAAATGTATGATAACCTTCGCTATTAACAGCCCCTGCCAGGAACATAGTGGCATTTTTTTGCATAGCTGGTCCCATTGAGGACTTAGCCACTGCTAATACTTGTTCGTTAAATCTTAATTCTTCTTGAGCTTTTTTACCTTCTTCGCCGCCTCTTGCTGCTATTTGCTGTAATTCATAGGTCCTAGCAGCATATTGCTCAGTTGCCATTGCTTCCATGCGAATATTATTCTGCTCATCCGCACTTAAGCCAGTTAATTTTGTTAATTTGTCCTGCTGAACCATAAATTCAGCAGCTGCTTTGACTGTCTCAGAGCTATCTTTCTCAATAGCTCGTCCTCCCATCTGCTGGAATTTTATATAATTTGCTATGCCAGAATTAATATCAGGAATAGTCATGCCCATACGCATAAATTGCGTACCTAATCCTGAATTTGTGATTTCTTTAGATATTTTTGAAAATTTAGTAAGACCTTCTTGGGCAGTTCCACTCATAACAGCTAATACAGTGGAATTTTGTTTCATTAGGGAACCATAATCCCCTATTTCCTTTGCTGTATAGCCTGCCGCCTGTAGATTTTTAAAGGCATCATCCATGCCCTTAGCTAGTCCTGATCTACTTAAATCCTGAAAAAGTTTGTACTGTTGATCTGCTAATACAGCTATTTTATTTTCTAAAAAAGCCAGTCCTTCTACAAATTTACCCAGTATATTACTGCCATCCTTAGCATTTTTGTTCCAATCTGAGAATGTTTTAGCTCCGGCAGCCACAACTTTATTGTAAGTAGCAGCTCCACCTTGACCATCTTGTAAATTTGTTGCAAGATCTAGAAAATTTGCGGTTAATGCCTTTTGACTAGCCCGTAATTGAGCAGAGTATCCTTTAATACCAACAGAAGCATCTTTTAACGAATCCCTAAGTGCCTGGGTTATAGGTGTTCCTTCGGCCAACGCCCTATTGTACTCGTCCACATAGTGTTGAATTTCTTCTGGTGTCATTTGATCTTGCATAACTAATATTTATACAAGGAAAAAACATGAATCCTCTAAGCCAATACTTTAGACAACCATCAATTTACATTAAATTGCCTAGCCAGGGAAATTATTATCCAGAGGGAGCAATTGAAATGCCACAAAATGGCGAAGTTCCTGTGCTGCCCATGACGGCTATAGATGAAATTACATACCGCACACCCGATGCCTTATTCAGTGGACAGGCTGTTATCAATGTAATCCAAAGTTGTGTGCCAGCAATCAAAGATGCCTGGGCAATTCCTTCAATTGACATTGATTCAATACTAGTAGCTATTCGTATTGCTAGTTACGGTCATGAAATGACATTCTCAACAACATGTCCTAGTTGTCAGAATGAAGATGAATACGGTGTTGACCTACGCACAGTACTTGATAGAATGAAAAAGCCAGATTACGCAGTTCCTATCAAACAAGGAGACATTGAGATTTACTTTAGACCAATGACTTACAAGAATCTGTCTGATAATAATAAAATTCAATTTGATGAGCAGCGTATTTTTCAATCATTATCATCGGAAGGTGAGGTTGATAAAACTCAGCTAACAGCTATGTCTGATGCACTAAAGCGCATGACCGAAATGACGGTATCTGCATTAAGCCAAAGCATTTTAACTATTAAAACTCCATCAGCTATGGTTACAGAACAAGAATATATCTCAGAATTCATGAAAAACTGTGATAGTAAGTTGTTTAATCTTATTCAAAATTATGTGGTTGAACATAAAGCCGAAGCAGAGATGCAACCTGTTACTATTAAATGTAATGCATGTGAGAATCAATATTCACAAAGTATTACATTGGACATGACAACTTTTTTCGGGCGCGCCTCCTAGTATTAGATGCTGAAAGCGTCTCCAAATACATTGATAAAATGGATAAGGAGATAAATGATATTAGACTTGAGGCGTTACGCATGTCCTGGTACATGAGAGGTGGATTGCCATATGATCAAGCCTTGCAACTAAGTGTGTCAGAGAGAAAACTAATTAGTGGTATTATCAAAGATAACATGGAGACCACAAAAAAAAGTGGCTTGCCATTTTTTTAAGCTCCTTTTTCTGTTTTCTCCAGGCATGACTCCCATAATGTCAAGGATATCTTAAATTTCTTTTACCTTTAAGAGATTAGCTTCGCTAATCTAAGACTCGCTTACGCTCGTCTTATTTCTTTCCATTATTATTAGTAGTTGCAGTTGATACTATTCGTCTAGAACTAGGACATAATTCACCGTAAGCACGGTGAAAAAAATGTTCTCTTCGTCTGAGACTGAGGACACCTATTATAAAGAGATTGTGCTTTCACACGCGGAGGCGGTTGACCGGTACCCCCTACTCTAGCTTCACAAATCAACGGAACCCTAGTGACCCTATAATAAATCAAAGTCCTATAAGCATGGGTCGTATCTTTTTCACGTTGCCCAAACCATTTGTTGCCTTAAGTTGGCTTTTGCCTTTGACACCCGAGTAAGCTTGCGCCTCTTCTATCCGAATTGGGTTTTTCACCAATCCTCAACGGGGGTCGAGCCGCCTCGACCAAACGCTGTCAGTGTGATGCCTCCCAGGGTTTCACTGGTTCCGACAATAGTTTCGGGCTTCCCCTAACTTTGCTTGTTGATGCCTGTCTAATGATTTGTGTGATGCTTTATATAATGATTTAATAGTTTCGCAGTAAACATAACTACTTTCCGAGTTGGTGCGGTAGTAATATTTCACTGAAAAATTTTTGATGCCTTACTGAGATGCCTATCTAATGATTTAAATTTTGTTTTTAATATGACTACCATGTATACGACAAACTATTTGTCCGTTATAGTAATCATCACTTTCTAATACACGATGCTTAAACTGTTCCCTAACCTCAACATAACTGCATTCCGATTTGGTTTTGCAATAATATAATATTTCCCTAGTGAAGTTTTCGATGCCTAACTTTTCGATGTCTTTATTTAATTCTATGCTGCTGCCGGTGTACTGTTGCCAGTCTGAATCCACTTTGCTTCTGATTTTCTTTCGTTTTTTGGTGCCGTTCTTAAGTTTTACTACTTTGTATGTTGTCTTACTAAATTTTGCTAATTTTTTTCCAATATATTTTCTGCCTGATATGTTATTGGTAATACAATAAACAAATCCGACACAATCTTCTGGTAGTATCTCAACATGGGTGTTTTCAAAAAGCCATAACATCTACTAGTTATAGTCTTTATAATAACACTCATATTTTTATGATACATCCACATCTGTATTATAACTGGTAAAGCCTCCATCCTTTATTACTTTGAGAATATTCTCTACTCTTCCTGTCAATTCATCTCTATGACTTACTAACCATATTGATTTATTTCTCTCTCGTGCCATTTGTTTTAATAAACCCAATGCAGACTCAACGCCCTGTGAATCAAGTCCGTTATCTATCATTTCGTCTACGAACAGAAGATTAATCGGAGTATATAATGATTCAAACACATCCCTGAATGCCCATGCCATTGATAAGATCAAGCGATTTCTTTCGCCCCTTGATAGATTATCAAAGTCAAGCTCACGACCTAGCTCTTCGATATTGACTGACAGATCATTTTGAAATATAACAGTATGTGGTAGTCCAATACGATCTAAGTAATTAGTTAATCTTGTATTAAGATATGATAAGTTTTGTTCAATAATCTTTTTTCTTATGAAACTATCCTTGCTTGTAAGCAATTTTAATAAGAATTCTTGATGTTCTTGTACTTTAGTCAAATCATTCAACGCATCATATGTAACTTCTGCCAGTGCTTGCTCAGTCATTTCAGTAATTTGATCAGCATACGGATCTATTTCTGTTCGTTTATTTTCTAATTGAACTTGTAGACCAGCTATAGTAGCACGATGTTGAATTGCATCTTCTTCTTTATCGTAAAACATCTTAGGTGGTTTGCCTAATATGCCAAGTGATAGCTGTGCATCGTTTAAATCTATTAGTAATTCGTTGTATTCTTTATTTGCTGCTTGTGAGACTTCTAGTTCTTTCTGTTTTGTAGATAACACCTGTTCATACTTACTATCGTGGAACTCTTGGCCGCACGTGTGACACTCATGATTTGCAAGCGTTTTGATTTCAGAAAGTAGCCTACTGATTGATTTTTCTTCTCTAGCAATATCTAATTTAACTCTGCTGATTTGTGTAGTTAGTTCATTGATGTCCTTACGCTTTTGATCCCATGATGAGTGATCTTTGTGCGCTTGAATTTCTAAATCTATGTTAATTTCCTGTAATGAAGCTAATGCTGCTTCAAGTTTTGTTGTATCTTCGGTGTTTTTAGTAGTCCAAAGTGTCTGTCTACGTTTTAGTGAGACAATTTGTTCTTCTATTCGTTTGTTTGCGTCTTGTACAGCACGAATTCTAACTTCTTCAGCTTGAATACTGTCTTTCGTAGTGCGATTTAGCTCTTTGATACGATCAGCACGTTCACTCAGTAACGTAATACCAAGTAATTGTTCAATAATAGTGCGTTGATCGTTGGCTTTTAGTGATAAAAACGGTTCAGTGTATGTATTAAGCGCCATAATATGCTTAAACATGTCATGACTCATGCCTAACATATCTTCAATTTCACTCTGGGTTTCTCTACTATCACCCTGTGCGTTGTCTTTGGCTTCGGTTTCTTTGTCATTGACATAAAACTTAAGCAAATTAGGCTTACGACCACGTTCAATACGATATTGTTGATCACCTATAGCAAAATCCAAGGATACTATCATGTTTTTGCCATTAGTTTTGTTAACTAGGTTATCACGCTTGATATTGCTTAGAGCAACACCATATAAAGCATATGATAATGCATTGATGATGGTAGTTTTGCCTGTTCCATTGCGAGATCCGTCTCCGCCTAGGTCTAAATTCTCTCCTAGTACTAAAGTTAGGTCTCTGCGATCAAAATTTATTGCTTGAGTAGCATTTCCGACACTCATGAAGTTTTTTACTGTCAAATTCTGTATATTAATCATAGACTCTGGTAAATTTTTAGTAATAACTTAGGATCATAGAATTCTGATTCAATATTTGTAATTTGATCAGTGACAATTTGATCTACTGACTCAAATTTTATCTCTCCCGGAGCTAAATCAGTATCAACTGAGTTAGTTTTAACTGGAATTAACGCCATTTCGCGCAATTTATAGTCTTTGATGAATGTTTCTTTAATGAAATTAGCTTCTTCATAACTAATACCAATGTCCAACTCAACACGAACATACATGTTGGGTTGAAAGATGCTTGCTCCGTTGTCAATTGCATCACTTAACTTAAGTACACGATATAATGGTTGTCCCGGCCATGAAAAATACTTGTCTTCCATGCCCCATTCTTTGACCATCATGCCACGAGCACTATCTCCTGCATCAGCAAAGTTATGAGGAAAGCAATTACCAATATAAGTGACATTTTCTTTCTTTTGACGCATATGAAAGTGGCCACTATACACGCTTTCAAAGCCGGTGAAGTGATCTACCTTAATTTCACCTGTGTCTGGCATTTCTACCATGGCATTCATCTTAAAATGAGGTAATTCAAAGTGGCCAAACATATATTGACCACTTAGTTTCTGAATTTTTTTATGATCATCACCTACTAGCCATGGAGCAATTGTAACATTGCCTTCTGTGAACCAATCGTTTACAATAATGATGTTTGGAATGTGTTTAGCCCATTCTGCGCCATGAATATCACGTTTATCACGATAATATAAGTCATGGTTGCCAGGAATGAAGTAAAATTTATCAAATGCCTTAGATAATTTTTCTAATGCACGTACACTAAACTGAAGTGTTTGTAAATTGATTGAAGCACGATGATTATGCCAATCACCAAGGAACATACCGGTTTCACAGCCTTCTTCCTTGGCTTTATCAATAAACCAGTCAATAAATGCTTCGCAATCACGGTTATGTACTAAACTATTGGATTTTAAACCCCAATGAATATCGGTACATACCGCTGCTTTCTTAAATAGATTTGTCATAATGCCAAGTATAAACTAATGCTTAGTAGAATACAATTAAAATGGTTAATCTTGATTATATTCGTCAACTGGAATGTTAATTACTGGTCCATGTGCATGTGCCTCTCGTCTACCTGAGTTCTGTCTTGACCATGATGGTGTTAATCCGTGTTGTTCAAGCAAATCATCACGAATATTTTGATTTTTCTTCTCAGAGTTCAAAATATGTGTAAATGAGTTAGTAATTGTTGCTGTGTAATATGCAAATGGATTTTGAGACTTACTTTCGTCAAATCGTAAACCAATTTGTGACAATTGTACTAGAGCAGCACCACGCATTTCTTCATTATAGGTATAACCTCGCCAATTTGATCTTGTCGCATAACGGTCACATAGTTTAATAAACATAGTTGCTAGGGTATGAGTCATAGTTCCATGATCTTTGCAGAATTCACCTGTTTCTAGATCACCTTTCCAATGACTTTTGCCAACTAGATAAGGTTTTTTATTTTCATCTAGTCTATAATGATAAAATGGCGGAAATGGAAGTCTAAGATATTTTTTTGCTGTGTCATCAATTGGATCTGGCAAAATTAAATCTAAAATATCTTCTTCGTCTACTATTTCAATATCAAATATATCTTCAATTTTTTTCTTTTTGGTTGCGCTCTTTGGTATCTTTTTAGGAGCTATTGGTATATGTTCCCAGCAAGATACACGGAATACTACATCAGTGTTTGGTATTTTAGTAGGATCAACTATTACTTTTGTTTCTTTTTTGATACGATCAGCCCGATTTCGTCTGGCTTCTGCTACTGTTCGTTGATTAATTTTACTCAAACTAGGCAAAATCATGTCATATTGATGATCGTTTTTAGGATCTAAGAATGAACAATATGTATTTTTGCTTAAATGAATTTGTTTTAACAAATCTCTATTATTGAGATAAATGACTTTTTTTACTGGTGCTACTACGGGTTTTGTGGCCACTAGTTATGTCTCCTACTAAGTTAATTTTAGTATAACACAATTTAATCAATTGTCAAGTTATTTAGTATAATATCTGTACATTATTTAACATATAAATAACAATATAGGAAAATACAATGGCAACAGCCGCAATAATACTAATAGCCGGACAACCGTGGACTCCGGGATCGCAATTGTCGCCTGCACAAATGGCAGCAGTTTCCGCTGCAATAGCAACGGGTAGTCCAGTTAACCCTGCGGCACGATCACAATTTTTTGCTCAAGGTGGGTCTGCTCCTGCAGTAAACTCATCTGCGCCTCCTGTAAATCCAACAACAAATCCACAAGTTCCAGCTAGAACTGCGGTGGATCCAGCTAGACCCGCACTAGATCCTACCAGCCTAAGAGGACAAGCAAGAGCAAATGCAGCAAGATCAGTAGTAAATCCAACAGTAGATCCAGCTGCTGCTGCCGCTATAGCACCCGCTGCAGCTAATTCGCCAGATGAATTTAAAAATACTCAGGGTGGAGCAACTTATGCTAAGCAGCTTGCCACTCAAAGTCCAAGAGCAAATGAAATACAGGCAAGCGTTGAAAATGCTAGAAGTCAACCTGCACAGGCAATAATTCTAGGTGATAATTCTAGTAATTATGACTGGCGTGTTAGATTGAGTTTAGGTAAAAACGCAGGCTATTTGTACAATGATCCTGATCCAGGTATATTACAGCCATTGAAGGCAACTAATGGTATAGTATTTCCATATACACCTAAAATTGACATGTCATATAAAACAACTTATCAGCCATATGATGTAACACATTCTAATTTTCGTGGATATTACTATCAAAATAGCCAAGTTGGTGATGTGCAAATTTCAGCAAAATTTACAGCACAAAATACTGCAGAAGCAAATTATTTACTTGCAGTGATACACTTTTTTCGTTCAGCAGGAAAAATGTTTTACGGCCAAGATGCTCAACGAGGAACTCCGCCACCATTATTATTTTTAACTGGTCTAGGACAATTTCAATTTAATAATCATCCATGTTTGCTTACTAGTTTTACATATAATTTACCAGAAGATGTTGATTATATTAGAGCACACATTACTAATCAAATGTTAACTAATTTAACAGAACGAAATAATAGAAAAGAGTCTACTTATACTGTTAATGCAACACCATCACAGCGATTAGCAAATGCTAGGTTAGCAAAGGGCGCACTTTCTAGTATGCCGTTTGGTAGTCCTCCTACTGTGCCATATGCTGCATTAGCTAATCCTACATATGTTCCTACTAAAATAGATTTAAGTATCGTGTTACATCCTGTAAATACTAGAGAACAAGTTAGTAAACAGTTTAGTCTTAAGCAATATGCTAACGGAAATCAACTTAGAGGAGGATTCTGGTAATGCCAGCAAACTACGATCAAACCAGCCCGTACTATGAGACGCAATATAGTCAATATTTTTTAGATGTAATGATTAATCGTTCTATACCAAAATTGCCGGACGATCAATATTTCATGATAAATTTAACATATCAATATAGACCAGATTTGCTTGCATACGATTTGTATGATAATAGCAATCTGTGGTGGGTATTTTATCAACGCAATCCAAATACATTAATGGCACCGCCACTTGATTTTACTTCTGGAACGCAAATTTATCTTCCTAAAATCAACACTCTTAAATCAACGTTGGGATTTTAATATGGCGTCTGTTGGTGTTGGTACTAAAGATGGAAAAAATGTTCCTCCGGTAACGGTAAATGGTACATTAATTACAGATCCAAAAGATGTAGCAAGAATTATAAAAGGAAAAGATGAAGCTGACGCAATTATTGCTGCTCTTCCTCCTGCTACGTCACAAACTAACGAGGTTTTCAGAAGAGCAGAAATAAATGCAATTAAAAATACTAAGTATTTGGATGCTGCAGAAGCAGCATATAGTAAGGTAAGAGAAGCAAATACAACGGTTGAAATAGATGCTAATGGAAACAAAAGAACTATTTTTCGTGATCCAACTGTAAGAACTCCGACAAAAACTCCTGTTAGCAATCAACCAGCACCTGGAACAACTGCCACCCCGCCAAAAGGATTAAAAGCACAGGCAACACAAATTGATGATACCGGCACAAATGATCCAAAAAGAACAACAAATGATACCCAACGCGGCCTACCTAGCACTGGCCCATACATTCATCGTGAACAATTTGTAACTCTTGTGCCAGGTGGAGCAGCATATGGTAATCCAAATGCTACAATTAGGGGGCAAGATCGTGGAGCCACGCAAGCACCTGCGCCTGCCTGGCCAAATGATGACAATCCTAATTTACCACCTAGACAGTCTCAACGAGAAGTTATAATAAATTCAGATAGCAACAAAAGTAATTTTGTTAGGCCGCGTGCTAATATTTTGGATCAATTTGCTAGTTATACATACAATATTGCCTGGTACATGTTATCACCCGCTCAATATGCAGCACTTAATGGTAGTGCCAATAGAAAAGTTGGATTTTTTAGGGGACTTGCAAATTATGTTAGGGGAATAACAGAAAAAGATCCAGCAACCGCAACGTCAAGAGTTGGAGTTGGCAATTGGTCTTTGTTAATGCAAAGTGGAGGAGCATCTCAGCAGAAACACGCGGTTGTTAAAACTGGTGTTGCTTTTTCTAATAATAATGTAATTTCCCAACCTGATATTGATACATCTATTCCAAATAGAAATAAATATTTTACCCTAGATTATTACCTAGATGATTTGGTAATAAAAACAGTAGTTACTAATGCCAGTGCTTCACAAGTAGCAGAACTTTCATTTAAGGTATCTGAGCCTAACGGATTAACATTAATTCCAAATCTCAATTATGCTATTAGAGATGGTATTTCTGGCGCGGCACCAGTAAACACTGATTATTGTTTAGTTGTATCATTTTATGGATGGGATATTGATGGAAATTTAATAACTGATCCTAGCAGAGATACCGGACTTCCCGGGGCAGTCCCTAACATAGAAAATGCTATACTAACTAGATATTATCCATTTAAAATAACAAATATTGATTTTTCAGTTGAAAGTAGGTCAGTTATATATCAAATAACTGGCGCTCCACAACAATATACTACAGCAGCATCATCTGCGTTGGGAAGTGTGCCGATGAATGTTGATCTTACTGGAGAAACAGTAAGTCAAATATTGTCAGGTAAAAATTCTATTCTTGCTACCTTATCTGAACAACAAGGAAATTTAGTTGATGGTAGAGAAAATTCAGCTGCATCATCGCCACCTGGCCCAAAAGATAGTCCAACTAATACTGACGCCGGATCATTTGACCCAAATACCCAGGTAATATAAGGAACTTATTATGGCAACACAACTAGGTAGAGTAGGAATAAACAGACCTCCTACAATTTTAGAAGCTGCAGTTAACGCAGTTAATCCTTTTTATCAAATACGAAGTGCATATAAGGGGGCAGTTGCTATTGGTTCATTGATAACAACAGGCTCTTTACCTGGACCAGAAACTAAAGGTTTATGTGATATGTTAAATGCTCATGAACAGCAATTAGTAAAAGACAAAACATATGAAATTGCCAATGTTTATGAAATAAAATTTGCATCTAGTATTATAGCTTCTGCTAAAGTAAAAAATCCTGGTTCTATTGATTTCAAAACAACTTCAATGAATTCAAGTGATACAGCAGCAGCAAAGACTGGTGCAAATTCTGGCACAGCTAAAACTAATTCTCATAATAAAGGAGTCTCTCAGGGTACTCAAATATTACAGGTTATTGAGCAAGTGGTTCGTAATAGTTCTTATATTACTGATCAGCAAACATCTATTGCCAATACCCTTGATGTAGCTGCTCCTAATATAACCAATACTTCTTCTAAGAAAAATAAACCCACAGCTTGGTTTAAGATATTAGTTAATTCTGTGCCTATTAGTGATGTAATAGATAAAAAAAGAAATGATTATGCATACCGTATTACATATATTGTAACTCCATATGCAATTAATGAAATGGATAGTAGTTATTTTCCAGAATCTCAGTTTCGTGGTGTACATAAGCTATATGATTATTGGTTTACAGGATTGAATACACAAGTGTTAAGCTATTCACAAAAATTTCCAACTTTGTACCGAACAATAGCTGGAAATGGCGGTAGTATAGCTGACGGAATATCTAGGTTACAAGGTGGACAAGGTGATGCACTTGCCAATAATACAGGTGATCTAAACAATATAGGTGTAATAAAAACTGCTCAACCATCAACGAAGAGTAACCAAGGTTCACCTAGTGATGCTAATGAACCTGCCGCAACTGCAGCAGATTTTTTATATAGTTTTGCTGATATGAAAATGGTTAATATTAAAATTGTAGGAGATCCTGCGTGGTTATTACAGGGTGAAATTTTAGGAATGAACGAGAAAGATATGTGTTATGATGGATTTTATCCTAACGGAACAGTATGTCCTGAAACTCAAGAAGTGGTGTTTGCTATTAATTTTAATAGCCCTGCTGATTATAATAATGGAGGAGCTCCTGAATTAGGAACAGGATTGGTAGATATAAATTCTTCAGCAACACAGGGTAATTCTAACAATTTGTCAAAAACTCCTCCACAGGCAAGCGCAGCGTATAGGGCAATGACAGTTACATCAACATTTAGTAAAGGACGATTTGAACAAGAGTTAGAAGGATCAGCCCTTAAAAATCTAAGTGCTCTTCAAATTAAAAAATTCATTGTTGAAGAAAAATCATTGATATCAAGAATTATAGATGGTGTTACCAATTGGTTTACCCCTTCTCCAGCAAGAACACCAGCTTCTCAGACACCACCGCCTGGTAGTTCAAATTCATCGGTTGCAACAGCTCCTATTGCAAATATTCCTGGCACAAAAGTCAATCCTCCAGTTAATAATCTTACGCAATCTAGGGATATAGCTCCTCCTGTAGTAAATCGTGGTACTCAACCAGTTACTCCTGCTAAACCGCCAACATCTAGCGGAGTTACAGTAGGTACAAGAACAGAGACTACTACTAATAGTAGCGTAAGTTACTTTGTTTTTAGACAAAATGATCCTAAGGGTGCAAAAGATTACCTAGATTATATTAACGAACAAGCAAGAAAATTAGAGGCAAAAGGAGTTTCTCCGGACTGGGTGGCAAGGGCAGAAGCACAACAATTAGCATTAACAAAATTTGATGCCCAATTACGGGCAGCAGGTGCTCTTACTAGCAATACAACAACAACAACCACACCAATAAACGGAGCCAATCCACAACAAATGGCTTCAAAGGACGAATAATGGCAGTTAATGTACAACGATCAACCGGCAGATCATCATCATATAAATTTGATAAGGGTGGCACACCTGCTGATTTTGGCCCTTTTATAGGCGAAATCATGAATAATGTTGACCCTACTAGAGGAGGAAGAGTTCAAGTTTATATTGAACAATTTGGCGGCGGTGATAAAAATGATGAAACATTATGGCGAACTGTATCTCCTGTGCGTCAACAAGGTGGATCAACACCAAAAACAAGCACATCATCTGGGGTAGGAACTTACGGTTCAACAAGTAATCAACAAAGCTATGGTTCAGCAGTTGGTTCTCCTGATATTGGCACACAATTAATGTGTTTTTTCGTTGCTGGTGATCCTACACAAGGATATTTTATAGGTGTTGTTCCCGAACAAAGTATTAATCAGATGGTACCTGCAATTGGCGCAGTTAAAAATGCGGTCAAACAAAATGAAGATCAAAAAAAATATTTTTCTAATAGTCCACAGTTACCAACAACTGAAATTAATAATGCAGAATCTAATACAGAAATATCAGACAGTCCAGAATTTTATAACAAAGAAAAGCCAGTACATAGTTATCAGGCAGCAACTATGTTTCAACAGGGCACAGTCAGTGATCCTATCCGTGGACCAATAGATTCATCTAGTCAACGAGAAAGTCCAAGTAACACATATGGCACAAGTACGCCAGGTAGACCAATATATCAGGGTGGCATGCAAGACGCAACAATTAAACAAAAAGTAGAATCAGGAGAAGTAACCTCTGATGATGCTAACATTGTTGGTCGTACTGGTGGACATAGTGTAGTAATGGATGACGGCGCAACTGATGGCAAAACCGCAGTAGTTCGCATTCGTACAGCTAAAGGTCATCAAATTACAATGAGTGACGATGGAAACAATCTTTATATTGCTCATGCTAATGGACAAGTATGGTTAGAATTTGGATTAGAAGGTACACTTGATGTTTACACAACAAATTCTATTAATTTACGCACAGAAGGTACAATGAATTTACATGCTGATAAAGATTTTAATGTCTGGGCTGGCGGAAATATCAATATGATGAGTAATGTATCTACAACAATGCAAAGTCAAGGCAAATTTACTTGTGCGACTAAGGAAGAATTACTATTGTTCAGTCAATCAACAATAGGAGTTAAAAGTAACGGACAATTGACACTTGATAGTAAATCTGGAGCTTGGCAAGGTGGTGGTAGTTTGGCATTACAAGGTGGAACAATAGATTTAAATTCAGGATCATCGGCAAGTGTATCTGCTCCTACTGGTTTAGTAAAATATACAATGCCAGCTAGCAGTTTTAACACTGCATCTGGGTTTAAGGTTGAATCAGCGGGAACTGAAAGTATTGTTACTAGAGCACCAGCACATGAACCATGGCCGTATCATAACCAAGGAGTTCAAGTTAATGTTAATCTTGGAGATGGAACTAACTCAAGTCCTCCTAGTGCTCCAACTATTCCAGCTGGTACTTCTATAACTAAGACAAATTAATATGGCAATTTTTAAATATACTCTACCGTCTGGATCAAAATATCAACTAAATGCTCCAAATGATACCACACAAGCACAAGCGGATAAAATTTTTTATTCACAAGTGGCAGCAGGTACATTTGTTGGATACAATAAAGGTGATACCCTATTACATCCTACCGAGGCATTAAGTAATTTTGGACTTACAAGACTACAGCGAGGCACAGCTGGTGTAGATGATAAAACTTTAATGGCGGTTATTGCCAATATGCCAGTGGTAATTGAATTACCACAATTAACGACAGTATCAGTAAGTAATCCTGTAACATCAGCAAACTATATACAAGTGGTTAGTACTCCTAATGGAAGAACTAACATGACATTGCAAGCAGGACAGTTATCATCTCAAGAAACACAAGCTTTGATGGCGCAATTAGCTAATCTTGCTCAAAATGATGTTAATACTTTTACACAAGCTGATGGAATTGGCATTTATGGATTTAATTGTAGTCAACTTGAACAGGCTGGAATAGTAAAGCCTGGCATGAGTCAGTTATATTGTCCTCTTAATGAAACTACCGGAGATAATCCTGATAATTTTGTTGATTTCATGAGTTCACCTACCCCGTGGTCAGGAAAATTTAATATTACAAGCGTTTATGACATATTAGGAGATTTAGCAATACAAAATCAGATACAAGAGCTGTTACTTGATCAAAGTTACAATCAATTAGTTGCAAATGGCTCTATTATACCACCTACTCCTAGAGTTACTACACCTAGCATCAGTACGGGTCATGTTTATACAGCAGATGGCACGTTAGCTACTGCATCAGCGGTTACTTTGCTTACTGCCACTCCTAGATTGACAAATGGAGTAGTTGATCCTAATATAATACCAGTTGGAACAGTTCCACCGGAAGTACAAAGTTTTGGATCTGATTCTAGTGCAATTTATAGCTATGGAATGTCAGCATTGGCCACAGGGGCAGTTGGGTTTAATACAGGAGCAGGCCAAGTAGCAGGATTATCCACTGGATTAAATAACGGAACAGCGGTAGGAATGGCAGCTGTTTTAGGTTCATCGGTAAACGGTGATGTTGGTGCGTTAATGGCTATAGGAAGCAGATATGGAGTTGGTATTGCAACTAGTTGGGCGGCAGGATCCACTAGTGGCTTTATATCAAACGCTGCCGGAATTGGTGCGTTGGTAGGAAGTTTAGTTCCAATACCTCCAGCACTAGCAAAAGTAAGTGCTAAGATCAATACAGTAGTTAACACTATTGCTAAAGCAGCACAATTTGCTTCAAGTTTTAGTAATTTTTCATTGAGTGGATTAATATCTAGAATACAACCAGCAGCTGCATTCAGTAATACAGTTAATAGATCTACTCTTGATGCTGCTGTGACTCGTGTTATTGGATCAGCACTTATTGCTTCTCCTATGTATGCTCTTCCATCAATAAAAAGTTTAGGAATTTCCGCTGACATTAGTGCTGCAACTAGAATTCTAGCACAAGCACAATCAGCAACTCAAGTTATTGGCAATAGACCAGTTAATATTCTAAGATAAATACACATTATGGCTACATTTGTTGGATTTTCTACTGTTAACCAAAACAAAAATTTTGTATTAGTTGATTATGAACTAATAAAACAAGATTTACTTAACGCATTTAACATCAGACAAGGTGAACTGGTGGGTAGACCTGGATACGGTACAATTTTATGGACATTTTTATTTGAAAATCAAAGCGTAGATTTGCAAACAGCAATTTATGACGAAGTTCAGCGAGTAATTGCTGGAGATCCTAGATTATATCTTAACAATATTGTCATGTATCCACAAGCTAATGGCATATTACTTGAGCTTAATCTACAAACAGTAGCAACCACTTCGGTAGAGATATTATCTATTTTCTTTGACGAAAATTCACGATCTGCCAGTTACGTCTAACATAATGTACACACATTATTAGAAGTATAAATACTGTAACATTGGAAAGGCTATGGCAAAGACTACAAGACAAACCGTATTATTTGGAGTTGAAGATTGGAAAAAAATCTATCAAACCTACAGTGAAGGAAATTTCCAAAGCTACGATTTTGAGACCTTACGAAAGAGTTTTATAGATTACTTGCGTCAATACTATCCTGAGACATTCAACGACTACATTGAATCTTCAGAATTCATAGCATTACTGGATGTAATGGCGTTTATGGGCCAATCATTAGCATTCCGTACAGATTTAAATACTCGTGAAAATTACATTGATACAGCAGAGCGCAGAGATAGCGTTATTAAACTTGCAAATTTAGTTTCTTATAATCCTGAACGTAATACAGAGGCTAACGGTTATCTTAAGGTATTTTCAATTCAAACTACTGAAAATGTAACAGATTACAATGGATTAAATTTAGCTAATGTAAACGTTAACTGGGCTGACCCTAGTAATTTTGATTGGCAAGAACAATTTACGGCTATTCTTAATGCATCATTACTTGACACTCAGTTTGTTGGTTCACCAGGCAATGAGCAAGTTATACTAGGCGTAGATACAAGTGAATATACTATTAACTTAGTTCCCGGTTATCTACCAGTTGTGCCGTTCACTGCAACTGTTAATGGAGTTAATATGCCATTTGAGGTAGTTAATGCTACATCACTTGCTGAAACTTATATATATGAGCCGCCTCCATTGCCAAACGGGCAGTTTAATATTTTATATCGTAATGATCAGATGGGATACCAGTCTGCTAATACCGGGTTTTTCTTTTATTTTAAACAAGGTACATTACAAAATCAAGATTTTAATTTACTAGAGCAAATATCAAATCGTACAGTTAATATTAATATTGAAGGTGTTAATCAAACTGACGTTTGGTTATATCAGCTTGATAACGTAGGTAGCGTTAACAAAATTTGGACAAAAGTTCCTTCAATTTATGAAGCTGCAGTTGAGCAAATGACTCCTAATCTTCGTGATGTATACTCTGTTACTAGTAGAACTAATGATCAAATTACGTTAGTATTTGGTGATAATGTGTTTGCTACTATTCCTGTTGGTCAATTTCGTAACTATGTAAGATCATCAAACGGATTACAGTATATTATTAATACAGAAAATATGCAGTCTGTGCAAATTCCTATATCATACGTAAGTCGTAGTGGTCAGATTGAAACTCTTACATTTACATGTGGAATTACTTCACCTGTTACTAACGCTGCTGCTCGTGAAACTATAGATCAGATTAAGCAACGTGCTCCTGCCCGTTATTATACACAAAACCGTATGGTTAATGGAGAAGATTATACTAATTTTCCATTTACAACAAACAATTCTATTATTAAAAGTGCTGCGCTTAATCGTAGTTCAATTGGAACTAGCAGATACTTAGATTTGGTTGATCCTACTGGTAAATATTCATCTACAAATGTGTTTGGATCGGATGGAGCATTGTGGTATATTAATAGTACGCCTGCTTTTACATTTACGTTTCAAACTAATAATGACATTAATAATGTTATTTTGAATGATATTACTCCTGTATTGTCGCAGGAAACATTTAGACAATTTTATAATGCTTATTTTCCGCGACCAAGTTTAACAAATTTAAATTATAGTTGGTATGAAAGCACGACTATAGTAAATGAAACTACTGGCTATTTTCAAAATAGCAGTGGTGTTCCGGTACCAGTTGGCTCAACAGTAAGCAATAACGCATTTTTTATTGATGAAACAGCGTTGATTAAATTTGTTCCACCATCTGGATATTACTTTGATTCTAAAAATGAATTGAAACCAGGTATTCCAACGGAAGCTGGTGATCATCTAGTAATTTGGGCTAGTCCAACTGCAATTGATGGAGATGGAACTAACGATGGGCTAGGCAATTTAATAGATGGAACTGGGCCAGTTGTATTGAATACATATGTTCCAACTGGTGCAATTCCAGTAGATGTTATTCCAATGTTAATCACTAAGTTTAACTCAGAAACTCAGCAATCTATTCTTAATCAAATTTATCTAAAACAAAATTTTGGATTAGGATATGATAGCACAGGCGCAATTACTGGAACGGCATACTCATGGTATATCATAACTTCTGCCAATTTGGCCATAGATGCCACATGGAGCCAAGCATATGCTGGCAATACAACAAATGCCAATCTTGATGCTAGTTGGATGATTCAAGCGACTTATAATGGATCACAATATACTGTACAATCACGAAGTCTCAACTATTATTTTGGCAGCGTATTAGAGGTAAGATTTTTCTTTGGTACTGATCAGGCAATTTACGACAGTAGATCTGGTACTGTTATTTCTGATTTTGCTAAAGTATTACGTTCTAACAGTCAACCTGATAATAATTCACCGTTAATGACAGATGTGACACTTAAGATTATTGGTCAACCAGTATTAAGTGATGGACTAGTTGATGATTATCAAGTATTAGTTAGTTACCAAGATTACAATAACAATGGTATTCCATTAGATCCAGATTTTTTCCAACAAATTGTTGGAGTATCTCCTTCAAGCACAACTATTCCACAGCCGTATGTGTATTTTCAATTAACTGTTGATTTTGATAATTTAGAAAGATATATATTACAACCAAATGGTATTGTAAATGATGATTATGCTACTGTATCTCAGATTCAACTGGTTAAAGAACAATATTCAACCGGACAAGTATTTTATGCTTATCAAGAAAATAATTTTTACACATTAACGCTGGCATTGTCTGGAGTTAGAACTTTAACATTGACTCAAGGATGGGTAGCGCAAGTTGGAAGACAAGATTTGTATTTTCAATATCGCCATAACTCAGCATTAAGCAATTTAATTGACCCTGGTAGCACAAATATTATTGATTTATATCTAGTAACACTATCATATTATACAGCATATTCATCATGGGTGCGTGATACAACTAATACTATTACTCAACCTTTGCCACCTACAATTAATGAGTTAACTACATCGTATGCTGCGTTACAAGATTACAAAATGATCAGTGATAACATGATTCTTAACAGTGTGGAATTTTTGCCACTATTTGGAAGTAAAGCTCCAGAAGCATTACGGGCTATTATTAGAGTTGTGCCAGCTGCAAATACTAATGCTAGCAATAATCAAATTCAAAATCTTGTACTATCAACTATGAATGCGTATTTTGACATTGCTAATTGGAATTTTGGACAGACTTTTTATTTTTCTGAACTAGCATCATATATTCATGCTCAAATTGGAACTTATGTGGCTTCTGTTGTATTAGTTCCACTTAACCCACAAAAATCATTTGGTGATTTGTATGAAATACAATGTGCTCCATATCAAATTTTTGTTAACGGTGCCACAATTAACAACATTGAAATTATTCAATCATTGACTAGCACTAACTTACAAACTGCCCCTGGTAGTGGAGCAATTTAATGGCCGCAAAAATTCGTTCTGTTGATTTTTTACCTGAAATATTCCAAACACCGGTAAACACTCAGTTTTTAACAGCTACACTTGATCAATTAATCCAAGAACCAAAATACAAACAGACTCAAGGTTTTATCGGACGAAAAGTCGGGCCTGGTGTAATACCATCTGACGGCTATGTCATTGAGCCAAATGCTACTCGTAACAATTACCAATTAGAACCGGGTGTGGTAAGTATTGATCCTATCACATTAAAAATTAATGATGCTATTACATACCCTGGAATTATTAATGCTCTTAATACACAAGGTGGCATTACTGAGCAGGCAGATAGATTATTTGAAAGCGAATATTACACCTGGGATCCTTTTGTAGATTTTGACAAGTATAATAACTATTCTCAGTATTATTGGTTGCCTGACGGACCAGACTTAGTTACTGTTGCACCTACTTCAATACCCACTGAACAAACTTTTAATGTTACTCGTAGTAACGGAGCGTACACATTTACTGATTATTCTGGAAATAACCCAGCATTGACTTTAGTACGTAATGGCAAATATAAGTTTGTTATAGCACAAAATACACCTGCTACTATAGAATATCGTGTTACTAACAGAGGGACTAGTAGTTGGACTATAAATTCCGTTGCCAATCCTACATTAACCCTTATTCGCGGCAACACATATGTGTTTAATTTAGTACAAACTGTTAATCTTGCGTTTTATATCAAAACTCAACCAAGTTTTGGCACTACAAATTTATGGTCGGATGGAGTTACTAATAATGGAGCAGGCGAAGGGTTAGTTACATTTACTGTGCCTCAAAATGCACCAGATACTTTATATTACAGTAATGATTTAGAATTTAATCTCCGTGGACAGTTTGATATTATTAGTGCTGAGCCAGGCACTGGTCCAGATTTTTGGATTCAATCTGCGCCTGGCGTTGATGGTAAATTGCCATCGTCAAGGAATATCAGCAGCCGTGATGTGCTTGGTGTGTCAAACAACGGCACGGATTTAGGCACAGTTACATTTAATGTTCCTGATGTCAGCGCACAGAATTTCTACTATTCTATGCCATATATTGGTTACCCTACCGCAACAACAGGAGTAGTAGATTTAATTTGTGATAATATACAATTTGACCAAATAAACGGTATTACTGTTGAACAATTTTTAGCTACTTATCCTGATGGTATTGACGGCATCACTAATCTAAATGGTAGGACACTTGTATTTCCTACTCAATCGTCAGACCCTGCCCCTGGCGGATGGTATAACGTGCAACCATTTGATCCACTTTTAACAGGTCAGAATTTTCAAGTAGGATCATATGATACTACTGGATTTGCAGAAGCTATTCCTATTACTGATCCTGCGGTACAAGCAAGTTTATGGCAAATTCAATATGTAAACAAAGGCGGTGTAGATTTTATTCAGCTTAATAGCATTTTTTCTATTGCTGATTTAACACAATTTATTGTTTCTTTTGGATCTCAATATGTTAATACACAGTGGTATAAGAATTCGTCTGGATTCTTTACACAAATGCCATTACTTACTGCAGCATTGCCACGGTTATACTATCAAGATAGTGAAGATCCAAGTATTTTTGGTGTAATCAATCTTATTGATGGCAATATTAATCCAAGTATTCCTGCATTGGCTATTAGCGGGCTTTCAGCATCTGGAACAGAAGTGACATTATCTTTTTCAGAACAGACATCAGCTCCTTACTCTATTGGAAGTACAATTATTGTATCGGAAATTACTCCAACCGGATATAATGGAAATTATACAGTATTAGATTGTACTACAACATCAGTAACTTACGCAAGTACATATACTGGAACGTATAGTACTGGTGGTGTAATAAATTCTGTTAGTATCAACTCATATATCAATGTTGAAACTGATATTTTAGGTCAACTAAATTATACTAGCCCAAACGGCATAACATTTACCAATGGACTTAAGATTATATTTAAAGGCAATGTATTCCCTACATCATATGTAAACAATACTTACTATGTACAGGGCGTTGGGTCTGGAATAAAACTAATACTTGCTTCTAACTTAATTGCAGTGGAACCTTATGCTAATGATGATAGTGGACAACCTGTAGTTCCTGATTATATTACAATCAGCATAGCTAGTCTTGATTTAAATCCATGGACTCGCAGTAACAGGTGGTTTCATGTTGATGTTATTGATGCTGCTGCTGCCTATAATAATGTAACTCCTAGTTATACTGGTTTACAACGTGCAGCCCGTCCTATTTTAGAGTTTAGAGCTGGTACAAAATTATTTAACTTTGGCACAGAAGGATTGCCAGCTGTTAACGTCATTGATTTTACCCAAACTAACGCATTATTAAATGTAAATGGTCAATTGGGATATGGTGTTAATGGATACGAATTTGTACAAGGCAGTTTAGTTATATTTGCTGCTGATTCTAATGCAGATGTGCGTAATCAAATTTTCACTGTGAACTTTATTGTTCCTGATCCTGAAACTACAACTGTCCCTATCATTGATTTGGTACCAACAAGTTATAGTCCAGTTTCATTTAATCAAACAACGGTATGTCTTAACGGTCTTACATTGCCAGTTACATCAGCGTCTGGAACAGGCACTAGCGTTACTCTAAACTTTACCCCACGATCAAGCATTCCTTATGTAGTTGGACAATCTATTTCGGTATCAGAAATATTACCAGCTTCTTATAATGGAAATTATATTGTAACTGCATGTACGACTTTTTCAGTTAGCTTTGCTAGTAATACTACTGCAACTTATATTTCTGGGGGTACTATTGGTGTTCAGGGTCAAAGTTTTTACTATAATGGCACGACATGGGTAGATTCTCAGCAAAAAAATTCTGTTAATCAAGCTCCATTGTTTGATGTATTTGATAGTAGTGGATATAGTTTTAGTGATTCAACAATATATCCAAGTTCTAACTTTACAGGATGTAAACTTCTAAGTTATGCAGAAAATCCAAATAACCCCGTTGATTCAGTATTAGGAATTCCATTAGATTTCTATGGTATCAATAATATTGGTGATATTTTGTTCACTAATAATTTATATACTGATACATTTATATACACGCCTGCTGAAACATCGGGAGTAACAGTGGATGTCAGTAGTGGATTTGTATATCAATATTCCGATAGAGTTACATTCAGTCTTGAGATTGGCTGGCAAATTGCTGCTATTCCATCATTGCCCAGACAACAATTTCAGTTTACATATGATGGTCAACCGCTACAACTAGATATTGTGATTGAAACTACGTTAGATGTGCCGCCTGTTCAAGTTTTTATCAATGACGTATATCAACTTCCATCATCATACACTTTATTAATTGATACTACAACTAATGTATCAACTATTACATTAAATGGCACTGGATATGTTGATGGTGATATCATTGAAGTACTTGCGTATAGTCAGCAAGTAAGCGAATATGGTTTTTATGAAGTTCCAGTAAACTTAGAAAATAATCCATTTAATGGTAATAGCAAACAATTTAGTTTAGGTACAGTGCGTCAGCATTATGCCACAATATGCCAAAATTTAGTTGATCTTAATGGTCCTATTAATGGACGTAATAATACCCGTGATCTGGGTAACATTAGTCCTTATGGTCAGTTAATATTACAACAATCATCGCCATTGACGCTTGCTGGATTTTTCTTACGAAATATTAACTATGATATATTTGCTTCTTTAGAGTATAATAGCAGAGAATATATTAAGTACAAAAATAAATTATTGACCGAAGTCACTAGACTAGATCTTAATGGATCCGAGACTGTGCCTCAAATTCTTGATTTGGTTATTTATAGAATTACAAAAAGCTTAACAAGCTCTGATTCATTTTATTGGTCAGATATGTTGCCAGTTGGAACAAATTACACAACAACTACAACTACAGTTAATCCAATTACGACTCAAACTTTTAATACAACTCAAGTTTATGATTTTAAATCTAGTAACTATCTTGGGTTATTGGTATATGTCAATAATGTACTTTTACTAAGAGGAACTGAGTATACAGTTTCAACTGATGCTGCTAAATTAACTATACTGATTTCATTAAACATTGGTGATGTAGTTACTATTAACGAATATCCTACCACTGTTGCTAGTTGGTGCCCAAATACTCCTAGTAAAATGGGATTGTACCCAAAATATACTCCAAGTATATATGTTGATGACACTTACTTAGAGCCAACAGTAGTAATTCAAGGACACGATGGATCAATTACCATTGCATTTGGTGATATTCGGGATCAAGTGCTATTTGAATTTGAAAAACGAATATATGACAACATTAAAGTTGATGATAATCCAATTCCGTTATCGACTGATCAAGTAAATCCAGACTTTTATCCTGCTCAAACTACTGCGTTATTGCCCGGTTATTTCCGCAAAACTCCATATACATATCAAGAAATCAATCAAATAATGAATGAGGACTTTTTGTCTTGGGTTGGACAAAATAAATTGAATTACACAACGCAAGATTACATTGCTAGCAATCCATTTACATACAATTATAGTCAAGCGGCTAATCGTATTGATCAAGCGGCATTTCTTCAAGGTAATTGGCGTGGTATCTATCGTTATTTCTATGATACAGAAACTCCTAACTCAACTCCATGGGAAATGCTTGGGTTTACTGAAGAGCCAGCATGGTGGATTATCAGATACGGTCCAGCGCCATATACATCAGGCAATACTGTGTTATGGGATGATTTAGAAGCAGGTATTGTTAGTAATCCAGCGGGTCCATACATCTTACCAGAGTATATTCGCCCTGGTTTAGCAAGTATTATACCAGCCGGTCCAGAGGGTGAACTATTATCTCCTATAGATTGTATAGTTGGATTGAATGATCCATACGGATTCAAGCAATCATGGGCAGCAGGAGATGGTGGGCCAGTTCAGGCATCATGGTGGAACAGTAGTTCTTATCCATTTGCTATAATGCGTTTATTAGCTCTTACTAAACCAGCACAATTCTTTTCGTTATTTGCTGATAGAGATTTATATCGTTATAATACTACATTAGGACAGTATCTACTAAACAATCGCTATCGTTTAGATGCTGCAGGCGTACAAGTGTATGGTGACGGCGTAAGTAAAGCAAGTTATATTAACTGGATTGTTGATTATAATCAACGATCTGGTGTTAACAGTACTAAAAAATTGACAGAAGCATTGGCAAATCTAGATGTTCGTCTATGCTATCGTATGGCATCATTTAGTGATCCAGCGTATGTGCGATTGTTCACCGAACGGAGCGGCCCAAATTCTACTAATAATAGTTTAGAAATTCCATCTTCGAGTTATGAATTATTGTTTTATAAAAATCAGCCATTTGGACAAATTACATATAGTTCTGTAATTGTTCAGGTAGAACAATTGGAAAATGGCGGTATTGGTTATGGAGTATATGGATACAGCAATGTTCAACCTTATTTTGACATATTGGTTAGTAGTCCAGTTGGAGCGTATCAAACATTAACAGCAGGTAATACTACTGTTCAAATACCTTCGCAATATACTGACAATATTAGACAAATTCCATATGGATATGTGTTTACCAGCCCATCTAGCGTGTGTGATTTTTTATTAAGCTATGGTGCTTATTTAGAAAGCCAGGGATTAATTTTTTCTGATCGTTATAATGGTTATACATTAGATTGGAAACAGATGGCACAGGAATTCTTGTATTTTGGAGCCCAAGGATGGCAACCTAATACAATGATCAATCTAAATCCTAGTGCGACTACTATTGTGGCCAGCCGTCCTGTATCTATTGTGGATACTATTGCTAGTGTAACGCCTGAAAACATGTTGTTAGATCAAAATCGTTTTGCATTAGATGTTAGCAACATGGTAGTTAATAGAATTAATAATTTATTCTCAGTTACTACAACAACAGGGCAAACGATTAATTTTCTCACGTTGAAATTTACAAATTATGAAGATATGATTGTGTTGAATAACACGACACAGTTTAATGATTTGATTTATGATCCTATTACAGCTGCTAGACAAGTTCGTTTAACCTTGATTGCTTCAACTTCAACAGAATGGGATGGACAGCTTAATGCCCAGGGATTCATACTTAATTTAAACAATGTAAAAGAATGGCAGCCTTATACCAAATACACCAAGGGTGAAATGGTATTGTATAAAAATACATACTGGCAGGCACTAATTATAGTAGATCCATCAGAGGTATTTAACTACGCAAACTGGATTAAGAGTGATTATCAAGCGATTGATAATGGATTATTACCTAACTTGGCTAATAAAGCTAATCAACTAGTTGATACATATAATGTATATCAAGCTAATTTAACAAGTGATAACGATCTATTTGCGTTTGGGTTAATTGGATTTCGTCCTAGACCATACATGACAAATATGAATTTGAATGGCGTTACTCAAGTTCAGTTATATCAACAATTTATTGGAACAAAAGGTACTGTTCGTGCTGCTGAAATATTTAATTTAGCTAATCTTAATGCAAAAGAAAGTGGCGATTACAACGTATATGAGAATTGGGGAATATTAGCAGGTACTTACGGAGCACAAGCAAATAAAAGTTTTGTTGAATTTCAGTTAAATGAAGCAAAATTATCGTATAATCCTTCAACAATACAAGTTATTAATCCTGGACAAACTAGTGATGCTAATCAAACTTTATACCTAGATAATTTATGGAAAGAAAGTTTTAACATTACTAGTACAGATATTCTACCTACTATCTATGAAAACGGCAGTTTACCAGCTGCGTTGCCGTCAGCTGGCTTTGTGTGCCTAGAAGATGTTGATATTACGGTTTTTAGTCTGAAAGATCCAACTGACATTGATAAAAATATTGATAATATTGGTATAGGCACTTATATATGGATTGCTAAGATAAACACACATGATTGGGGAGTTTACCGAGTAGCAGGAGTACCCGGTAATATTACTCAAATATCTAATAATCTTAATGATACTAGCATAGTACAATTTAATGCGTACCATGGGTTATCTGTTGCTGATTTGATAATTGTTAAATATTTTGATGATGAAGTTAACGGAGTATATCGTGTATTAGCAGTTCCTACTCCAACAACTATAATTGTTGCATTTTCATTCAATAATTATAATGTATCTACCATAACAGGCAGTGGATTAGCATTTCAATTACAGAATGCCAGAGTAAAACAAGCGAGCGATATTTCAACATTGCCTTATGTAAACTCTCTGATTCCAGGAGAAAAGGCGTGGGTTGATAATGATGGCACTGGTCATTGGCAAACAGTAGAAAAACAAAATGTATTTGGCACTGATCTAGTAATTCGCCCTGGTTTTACTGCAAATGCCAGATACGGAGCAAGTGTGGCACAAGCTGAGTCTGGAGTAGCTGCTCTTGTTGGAGCCCCCGGCACTAATAGAATATTAACATATTTTAGGGGTGTAATTTCATATTATCAGTATAATGATTCATTGGCGCTAGGCGCAATTGACACTGATAATTTTGGTAATACAATATCTTTTGGAAATTCTGACTGGGCAATAGCAGGTGCTAATACTAGTTTATCTAATATGGGATACGCTGCAGTAATTTATAGAAATCCTAACGTAAATTCTTTCAGCATCACTCAATTATTAGTTCCGCCAGATCAAAATTTTGATCCAATTGGATTTGGAACGTCTGGAGCAATTAGTAAAGATGAACAATGGATGTATATTGGTGCTCCCGGCGCAAATGTCGTGTATGCGTATGAAAAAGTAGTAGTTGAAGATCAATCAGTATCATACTCTACTATTTTTAGTGTATTATCTTACAATTACTCAAGTGAAATACAAATAAATTATTTGTATCCAAATCAATTACTGGTCACATTAAATAATGATGTATTGGCAGAAGGTATAGATTACATATTAGATCAAAATAATGTAATTTTAACATACATTCCTGGTAATGAGCAAACATTATTGATATCACGGAACACTTCTACAATACTAGATGTACAAAGATATGATGGAATTGAACAAGATTCATCTTCTGGCATTGGATTTGGAGCTGTATTTACCATTTATAATTCTAGGGGAATATATACAGCAAATCTTACCGCTAATGGAGAAGGCTACAATGTTGGAGATACTTTATTAATTTATGGAACACAATTGGGAGGTACATCTCCTGCCAATGATTTGGAAATAACAGTTACCAGTGTCCTATCTAGCGGGCAATTGTTTGGATTTAATATTTCTGGTACAGGAGTATACTCAAATAGCGTATTTGCTCTTAATACGTCTTTATATAATGCAACATCTATTGAAACATTTGCTGTTACTGTGAATCAAGATTTTCAACGACCATATTTTGACTATACTTTTGATCCAACAACAACTGAATTAACATTTATAACAATTCCTCCAGAGAATGCTGTAATTACTGTAACGACACCAACTTATTGGCAATATGTCACAAATATTACATCGCCTAGTTCATTAGAGGGTGATAATTTTGGATCAAGCGTATCAACTACAACAGATGGATCACAGATATTTATAGGTGCTCCTAACGCTACTAGCAATGGAATAGATAACGCTGGAGTTGTGTATGCATTTGATAGAAGCGTTGTTCGTTTCATAGTATCAAATCCTGATCAAATGACATATGATATTCCAGGAACTATTAATTCTCCTATATCTGTCAATGTAAATGAAATATTTTTATTATCTACTTCTCAATCGCTTAATGGGCAATATAGTATATCTGGTAATACAGTGACGTTTGTTAATATAACATTTAACTATGGTGATATAATTGAATTTGGAACAAATCAATTTGTTCAAATTCAAGAATTAGTTAGCAGCACAGAAAATGAATCAGCAAACTTTGGATCAGCAATGGATGTTTGTCCACTAAGCTGTAGTTTGTATATAGGAGCACCATTTGATAGTACTTACATTGATGAAGCTGGTTCAGTTGATCGTTTAGCAAATCAATCTCGTTTATATGGTGTTACTACTACAACTATTGCTAATCCAATTTTAACACCGTATACTACAATACGAATTAACAACAGTATTGTATCTGTGCCGCCATCGCCTAATGCTTCAATAAATGGACTTGTTGAGGCAATTAATCAAGCAGGAATACCAAACGTGGTGGCATTTCCTACTGTTGATTTATATTTTATTGGTGACGGAGTTACACAAACGTTCAACATTGGTTCTTTATATACTAATACTAGCTCTTATAATACTGTTGTCTATGTAAATAATTTATTACAGTTAGTAGGAACAAATTATTCATATGATCCATCTACTGAAACTATTAATTTCTTAATTCCTCCGGCATCAAATGAAACAATCACAGTTGTGTCTGGAAGATTAACAATATCAGTGCAAAATGCAACAGCTGGTACTAAAAATAATTTACTAACAGTATCTCCTGGGGTAACATCTTCAGCTTTTGATACCTTAGGATTTGAAACGCTAGTGTTTACACAACAAATCTTAAGTCCTGCTCCTACATTCAATGCTCAATTTGGATCAAGTTTGAGTATTGACTCTAGTGCAATCAATTTGATTGTTGGTGCTCCTAACGGTAATGTGTATGAGCCAACAATTTTTGATGGCGGAAGAACTTACTTTGACGATAATAGTACTATATTCTATAATCCAATTAATAACGGAGGAGTGGCATATACGTATGATTATTTCCTTAGTAGCACAAGTAATATTAACAATCCGGGAAAATTTGCGTTTGGGCAACAAATATACAATGATGTTATTGAAACTGGAAATTTTTTCGGCACATCTGTTGATTATACTAACAATACATTAATGGTGGGAGCAACTGGTGGAGTTCCTAGTAACACAACTAATTTAGGCTATGTTGTTGTGTATAATAATACTAATAATTCTCCAGCATGGGTGCCAATTCGTACACAACAACCTGTGGTTGATGTTTATGCAATTAACAATGTGTTTAGTTATAGCAGCAATCAAGCAATTGGTATTAATGATACAGTAAATGGCAGAAATCAAACTTATTTTGACTTCTTTGACCCATTACAAGGTAAAATTCTTGGCATAGCAAGAAGAAACATTGATTATATTGGAGCAGTAGATCCTGGTCAATATAATCAAGGAACTGTTCATAATAATGGACAACCTTGGGGTGCTGAACACATAGGGCAAATTTGGTGGGATACTGACACAGTACGATTTATAGATCCTAATCAAGATGATATAGTGTATGCTAGCCGTCGTTGGGGAACTACATTTCCTGGCAGTAGAGTAGACATATACCAATGGATTGAAAGTACAACACCACCAGCTAGTTATTCTGGTGCTGGTACTCCATTAAGTCCTACGAGTTATACAATAGGATCAGTTCTAGGCGCAAATAACGTTTTTGTTACCCTTTATTATTTTTGGGTTAGAGATATTCCTACTGTGGCAGCAGGTTCAGGTAAAACATTGAGTACAATGGCAATATCAAGTTATATTCTTGATCCACGCAGTAGTGGATTGCCTTATATTGCTGGACTTAACTCATCAACCATCGCTATATATAATGCTCAAAATTTATTAAATGCAACTAATACGATTTTGAATATTGGATACGATCAAAAATTAAATGATGACGTAGTACATCAAGAATATCAAATTGTTACAGATGGCATTGCTGATTCATTCCTTAATGGCAATTTATATCGTAAATTTCTAGACAGTTTATGTGGTATTGATACTATTGGTAATATAGTACCAGATCCAAGATTAAGTCCTGGCATGAAATACGGCGTTCAATTCCGTCCTCGTCAATCAATGTTTGATGATAGATTCACTGCGTTAGAAAATTATTTAACTCGTGCTAATAATGTCTTATCACAATATCCTATTACTGAAACATGTAGTTTCAATCTATTAAATGCGTCACAGCCAATTCCAGCAGCTGATTCAGGATCATGGAATTTTCAAGTGGCTAATTTAGAAGTGCTCGGCTACCAAAATCTTGCCGGAATACCGGTGGGCTACAAGTATCTAGTACTTAATGATAGCGATCAACAGGGCCGATGGACAATTTATACAGTTGGTGCTAATCAAACATTAACATTGACTCAAGTTCAAAGCTATGACACTTCGTTATACTGGTATTATGTTAATTGGTATCTAACTGGTTATAATTCAAGTATTGCTCCTGTTGCTGCTGTGCAAAATTATGGTCAGTTATCTACCTTGTCTCTTACGACTGCTCCTGTTGGATCTTCTGTGCGTGTCGTTGCTAATGGTGCAGGCAAATGGGAAATTTATTTGCGTATTGGGGTTAGTCCTGCTACTGGATGGCAAAGGGTTGGTCTTGAGGATGGAACAATAGCATTTAAAGAAGAATTATGGAATTATTCTATTGGTGATTTTGGATTCGGTGCACAGACATTTGATTCTCAGTATTATGATCAAGCACCGCAAGTTGAAACTCGTTTCATAATTCGTGCATTGAACGAAGAAATTTATATTGAAGAATTGTTACTTGAGCGTAATAGTAGTTTAATACTAATGTTCAACTACATATATAGTGAATTTACTAATCCTTCATGGTTAATTAAAACAAGTTATGTTGATGTAAATCATAAAATACGTTCATTACTGCCGTATCAGAGTTATCTTGCTGATAATCAAGACTTTGTTCTAGATTATTTCCAAGAAGTTAAGCCATACCACGTTCAAGTGAGACAATTCAATCTAATATATACTGGTGATGATAATTTCCAAGGTGATATTACTGACTTTGATTTACCTGCGTATTGGAATACAGCATTGTCATCACCGCAATTTGTAAGTCCAATATTAACACCATATGATCAGGCAATAACTACTAATAGCTCATTAGCAAGTAACACAGCACCTAATGCTCAGATATGGTTAACGCCAAGCTTATATAGTCAATGGTTTAACAATTATCAGTTAAATGTACAAGGAGTAACTGTTATTAATCCTGGAACTGGTTATACTTCAGTTCCTGTTATAACTTTTGGTACAATTTGGCAAGCCAATACAGCTTATTCACTTGGTCAACAAGTTTATTATGATAATAATTTGTATACTGTTACTGTTCCTGGCACCTCTGGATCAGTTGAACCGACATTTACATTTGGTTCATCGTTAGATGGTAGTGCCACTCTTACATATGCTGGATACCCTGCTACTGGCAGCTGTATTATTAATACTTATGGTGGTATTATTTCAATTACGATAACAAATCCAGGTAAAGGTTATATCACTGATGCCACTGTGAACATTACAGGGGGTGGATTACCTAGTATTACTATATCATGGACTGCTAATTTATCAGTAGTTTCAAATAGTTATATCATTACTCCTACAAACAACATATTTCAAGTAACTGTTGCTGGAACATTAGGTGGTGTGGCCCCAGTTGGACAAGAAAATCAAACTAATGGCACTGTACCTCTAGTATTTGTTGGTCAAATTGCCCAGGCTAAAGCAGTAATTGGTAATCCAGATGGTCATTCGTTGGTTCGTACATTTAATACTACATTAAAATATGATAGATATGAATATACGTCAAATATCGTTGAGTGGACAGCTAATACAACATATGAAACTGACACACAAGTACGATTTGATGATATAGTATGGAGTGCTAATAGCACAGTAACTAGCACAGTATTTGATCCTGAGCAATGGACTCAGGTTGATGCTGGCACATTGAGTGGTGTTAATCGTACAATGGGTTATTATGTCAGCACAGTCAATACTCCGGGATTATCTTTACCATTATTAGTAGATGGCGTTGAATATCCAGGTGTTCAAGTATCTGGATTGAATTTTAGTCAGGACACTGGATTTGATCGTGGTAACTTTGACATTAATCCTTTTGATAACTTCTCATTAGATGCTAATGGATTACCAACATATGATTTAAATGTACTTGATACAATTTTTGAAAGTAGTTATTTAGATCCATACTTAGGAACTCGCCCTAGCGATATTAATATTGATGGTGGTAAGTATATTGATGTGTTTGAAAGTCATGCTCCTGAAGAATTAGTGCCGGGAATAGAATTTGATACATTAGATATGCGTGTATATACCACACCCGGAGCAGATTGGGGTAGAAACGGCCATGGATTTAACCAAGGAGTAGTTCAAGTTATATATGATAGTACTATTCCAACTATAAGTTTTGCTAATTTAGTAACTTATCCATTTGACTTAGAAATAACCAATGCTACTCAACGATATAACTTAGTTGAAGGTTTAGATTATACTGTTGATTGGCCAAATTTAACATTTACTGTGTTGTCAAGTTCTACTTTAGTAATCAACAGTGATCAACTTGGTGTTTATGTATATGAATTAGGTGGAGGCAATCAGTTATTTAAAGACACGTACTTAGGTGATGAATTCAGTGATGTATTAACAGTTCCTGTTGAGTATGATTTATTATTACCAGATGACAACGGTTTTGCTATTTTTGTTAATGGTAATTATTTGTCTAATGCTAATTATTCATATATTGCTGGAACATCATTTGGCACAACTACTATTACATTTGACAGTACCTACACTTCAATTGATTTTATTAGCCTAGTAGCAATTGGTCCCACTACGATAGATTCTGTGACTACTGAATACAGTTGGAGTTTGCCGATAGCACAAAGTTTTACTGTTACTACATCAGGTCAAACAGTATTTGATCTAGATCCATCAATTAGTTTGGAATATACTAATCCTGTTACTGCAATTGTTACTGTGGGCGGAGTTACCGCCCGGGGATCAGCTGGAATTCCTTATGTTGGTGATGGAAGCACTGTTGCCTACATATTGCCACAACGTATTGGAGTTGATTCTGGAGATATACTTAAATCTAACGTAAGTGTATATATTGATGGCATATTACAAAATCCAACAACATACGATTTAGAAGTATCTGACGGATTTAGTTCTGATAGCTCCGTTGATTATTTTTCTGCAGGCCCGTTTGATCTTGATGCTGGAGTATTATATGTATTATTAGATACTGCGCCAGCTAATGGAGCACAAATTTACATTGCGGTTGATTCTACCGCACAATATATAATTGATCCTGATGCAATGACATTAACTTTCATTGAGAATACAGGCATAACGCCATTTGTGGGACAAGTAATTTCAGTAACTACATTTAATGACACTCGTGAACAACGTCTATCAACTCAAATAATTGTTGGCCCAGTAGGAGAAGGTTTTGCTGTGCAAGAAGGATTTGATACTACTCTATTTGGTGATATATTTGATGGCACTATTGGTGTAGTAATACAAACTAATAATTTTGTATTATATCAAGCATATACTGATATATCTCGTCCATGGGTTTCATTGAACGGAAGAACATTAACAGCACAATTAGATTATACTATTGAAGGCAATTTGTTAATATTGAATTCTGGAACAATAGGTGTTGCCGATACATTAATAGTAACTAATGTGACTAATTCAGTAGTGCCATCAGCGATGGCATTTAGAATATTCCAAGATATGCGAGGAGTACAAGCAACTTATCGTATTACTCCTAATTCTACGACAGCAGTGGCACAAGAGGTAGATCAAAATGATGATATCATACATGTGGCTGATGCTAGCAGATTAAGTATTCCTAACTTTGCTGCCAATATATGGGGTGTAGTTACTATCAATGGCGAACGAATCATGTATCGTGAAATTGATTTAATAAGCAATACTATTAGTAGTTTGCTTCGTGGAACAGCTGGAACAGCAGCGGCGTCACATAGCGTAAATGCATATGTATATGATATGGGTCGTGGTAATTTATTATCGCCTGAATTCCAGAATTATGTTGAAAGTAGTTCTTTCTTAGGCAATGGCACAACAAGTACATATACAACAGATGTCAATGTTAACTATGCCAATTTCTGGGAAAATACAGAGCCGTTTGACAGTACTACGTTTGACGAGGGTGATGACACTGGAGAAACTTTATCATTTGATTATGGATTTGCTGGCAATCAAGAAGCAATTCAAGTATATGTTGCAGGAGAATTGCAAACTAGTGGATATTCTATAACAAATATAGATCCAGTTGTGGTATCGTTTAATACTCCACCAGCTGATGGATCAGAAATAACTATACTCGTGAAATTTGGGTCAACCTGGTATGCTCCCGGAGTTAATCCTCCAACCGCGTCAAATGGTGTTCCATTGCAAGAAACAAATACGGTTCCTGCTCTGTTTTTACGGGGATTAAATTAAGATAAATAACTGTAAGTTTTTACTCAGTTATAAATTTAATAAATAAAGAACAATGCAAAATACAACATCTAACCAGAAACAAACTAATCCTAGTAAACAGCCTACCGATACTGGATCTGTTGCAGTGGAAGCTTTTGTAAAGATATTTGATCCAAAAACACGAAAAGTATTCGTAGAGCAAAAATCATGATACAAACAGGTTTAGCAAAAATTGAAGGATTTATTAAAATTACAGATGCTGTAACAGGCGAAGTTTTAATTGATAAAAAGAACGCTATAAATTACGAAAATATTTCAATTGCAATGGCAAACGCCTTAGCTGATCAAGGTACCGGCTGGATTTATACTATGGCTTTCGGCAATGGTGGCTCAGCAGTAGATCCCACTGGTGTTATCACATATCTTCCACCTAATGTAGTAGGACAAAACGCTAGTTTGTATAACGAAACATATGCTCAGGTAGTAGATCAAAATTCATCTGATAATTTAGATCCTGCTAATAATAACATGACAGTATTACATACTTCAGGCAATCCGTATACTGATATATTAGTATCATGTTTATTAGATTATGGTCAACCAGCCGGGCAACAAGCATTTGATAATAGTACCAATTTTAATGGTGAATATGTATTTGATGAATTAGGATTACAGTGCTGGAATGGTTCTTCCACTGATTTGTTTCTAATTACTCATGTTATTTTTCACCCAGTACAAAAGAGTTTGAACCGTCAAATACAAATTGATTATACTTTACGAATTCAAACTCTAACAAACTTAAGCGCCGCATAAATATGTATATATTAA